>Ga0209474_10000270_pt1:0-47500 | contig 60783 bp, 48 predicted proteins | sample GraSoiAngelo_145_FD_185902 | JGI IMG/M metagenome (GOLD analysis project Ga0209474, IMG submission 185902) | Grasslands soil microbial communities from the Angelo Coastal Reserve, California, USA - 14_1009_05_20cm (SPAdes) (version 2) | ecosystem: Environmental > Terrestrial > Soil >...
GCGGAGCCCGGTACTCTTCCCGAAACTGCGAGAACCCCGCTCCGCCCGGACCTACACTGATCTGTGCATGATCGATTTCGCCGTGATCGTCAGCATTGAGTCTTCCCCCGTACTCTCCCTTGAGCGCCTGCTGGAATACAAGGTTTACGTTAGCCTTTGCCTGTGTCACCGACACGCCATGCCTAAGTCTGCCGATTAACGAAAGCCACGAGACATGCGGATCATTCCTTATGCCCTCTTGGCGGTAAATCTTCGGTTGCATGCTGAGCGGCACGAAGACTGAAGCATCGTAACCAACGATATCGCCGCTGAACCGCTGCTGAGCAACCCCGACGACGGTGTAGGGATACCCGTTCAGGCGGATTTCTTTGCCGATGATCGTGGGCGACTGGGCGAATTTCCGGCTCCAGTATCCATAGCTGAGCACGACTACTGGATTCGCGCTCTCCTGAGTATCATCGCTCTCAGTAAGCAAACGTCCGGCTGCCGCATCCACTCCCAGGACGGGAAAGTAATTGCCGCTTACGAGCCGCCCATCGACGACCTCCGACGAAGCTGCGCCGCGAGGGTCGGAATTAATTTCGATCTGGTCCTCAGCCGCCGCTGCAGCCAGGCCGGTGAAGGCTGTGGTCTTGGCGCGAAATTCCCGATAAAGCGGATAGGAAAAGAAGTCTATTGACGGCGTTCCATTCCACCTGCCGCCCACCATTCCCGGATCTCCGAGGAGCACGAGTTGCTGCGGCGCCTTGATGGGGAGCATCTTCAAGAGAAGCGCATTCACAACGGTGAAGATGGCAGTGTTCGCGCCGATTCCGAGCGCCAGTGTGAGAACTGCGACGGCTGTGAAAGCAGGGCTCTTGCGCAACATGCGGAGTCCGTAACGGACGTCTTGGAAGAGGGATCCCATTGCCGTCTCTCCGTGCTATTCCGAGCGAGCGAGGAATCGCTACTGTGCCTATGCATTCTCGTGAGAGTAGGGATTCCTCACTTCGTTCGGAATGACAGGCTGCCTAATGACAAGGCTGCACACAACTTCCCCGCCGCTCCATTGAGCGTTCTTGCTAACCAAACTGTAGGGGCTGCTGAACCTACGCTACGCTGACGCTTTCCTCCACAACCTTGCCGTCGAACAGATGAATCGTGCGCTCGGCATGCCGGGCGAAACGCTCATCGTGCGTCACCATGCAGATCGTCGCGCCTTCGCGATGGAGCTGTTGGAGCAGTTCCATCACCGCTTCACCATTTCGGGAATCGAGGTTTCCAGTAGGTTCGTCCGCGAGCAGGATCGACGGCTTGCCTGCGAGCGCTCGGGCTACCGCCACGCGCTGCTGTTGACCGCCGGAGAGTTGCGACGGATAGTGTCGCATGCGGTGCGACATTCCTACCTTCTCCAGCGCGCCGTGAACACGTTCTTTGCGTTCGGCTGCGCCCATCTTGCGATAGGTGAGCGGCAGCTCTACGTTCTCGTACACGGTGAGATCGCCGATAAGGTTAAAGCTCTGGAAGATGAACCCGATCTCCTGGTTGCGAATGCGGGCGCGATCGGCGAAATCGAGGCTCTGCACCGGCTTGTTGTTGAGAACGTAAGTGCCGTCGGTAGGTGTATCGAGCAGGCCTATGATGGACAGCAGCGTCGACTTTCCGCAGCCGGACGGTCCAGCCATCGAGACGTACTCGCCTTCGCGAATCTCGAGATGAATGCCGGAGAGAGCGTGCGTCTCTACTTCATCGGTGTAGAAGATTTTGGTTACGTTCTCGAGCGTGATCAGCGGCCTGCCGTTCGATGCCATTTACTCTCCTCTTAGACGACAATAAATTCCTGATATTTGAAGTTCGAAGCTGCGCAGCTTCCGAAGCTACTCCAAGCGAATGCGATCGACATTATCCCAGCGCGACATGTCGGACAGGATTACCTGATCGCCTTCATTCAATCCGCCGAGAATCTCAACTGCGTTTACGGAACTGCGTCCCAGCGAGACGGTTACCCGGGTGGCGCCTTTACCGTCAGGATCGAGCTTGAACATGCTCACCTTACTGTTTTCCTGACCAAAGGCCGGACGGCCTACGTACTCTACATTCGCCAACCGATCGAGATCGATCGTTCCATCCACGCTCAAATCCGGCCGAGCACCTGGAGGTAGCTGTCCTTCCAGCTTCACGTCAACCGTGACCGTACCATTAATTACTGCCGGATCGATACGCATCACCGTTCCTTGAATCACTCCGTTATGCGTGTCCACTGAAGCCGGCTGACCAAAGGTGATGTCTTTCGACTGCGTTTCCGCGATCTTCAGCTCTGCCTTGAGGTGATTCGGCTGCACAACTTTCGCCAGGTTGCTGCCCGCTGTCACACGCTGTCCTTCCACCACCGGCACTTCGGTGAGAACGCCGTCAATGCCAGCGCGCACGTGCAGGGAGTCGAGTTGCTTCATCTTGAGCTGGTACAGAGCTTTCAACTCGTCGATCTTTGCCTGCTGCACCGCCAATTGAGACGTTACAGATTTGGTATTGATAGCAACTCTTTCTTGCTCGATCTGGTTTCTTGTGGAAAGTTCGTCCGCTTTGCCCTTGGAGCTTTTAAGTGCCTGTCCCGAAATGACTCCGAGCTTCTGGAGTTGCTCATCGATCTCCGCCTTGGTTTTGGCGTCGCTATAATCTGCGCCCACCGTGGCAGCGTTAGCCCGCTGCGTCATCAGATCGCTCTGGACCTTCACTTCCAAGTTCTTGTATTCGGCTTCAGCGGCCTTGAGCTGGAGTTCGGCATCCTGAGCCTCTTGCTCAGTTTGCGGATTGCTCAGGTCCATGATGATGGTGTCGGCTTTGACCTGAGTGCCGGGGAGGATGCGTCGGCGCTCTACAGTTCCGTCGGTGAGCGCGGGAATCCATCGAATATCGACTGGAACGAGAGTTCCAAGGCCTCTAACCTGCCGCAGCATTGGGCCCCGTTTCACGGTATCGGTCCATATAGTGGAGCGTTCAACGCTCGGAGCTGCTGGCTTAAGTCGCGAGAGCCCCAGCGTTACGCCTGCAATAAAGATGATGGCGAGCGCCGAAACGATAATCCGCCGCCTGCGCTTGGCCGCGGCATTTGATGGTCTCTGAATATCCATGACTACACCCCCTAGTGCGTTTGGTCTGCCAAAGGAATGAAAGCCGTAACACAATGAAAACGCGGGGATAAATAGCACATCTTATGGCAGTCCGCAAAAACCTGTGTTCGCGGCCGAATGAAAATGTTCGGAAATGGACAGAACCCGTTTCGCCAGGCAGCAACTATCCCCAATTGGACGCAGATCGTGAATTGTGGGCAGCTCCATGCTGGCAGACGCCGATCGCTCTCGAGGCTGAGAAAAAGCTCAACCTACAGTGAAGGCCCTGTAGGCGCACCAAAGGCCGTGTACGCGCAAAATTCACCGATATTTCACTGCGATTCACTGTTCCTCACACCAGAAACTCATGTATTGGAAAGCATCCGGTAACATCCGGTTAGTCTTGGAAAATTGAGTCTTAAATTCTCACTGTTCCGGAGCTTCAGCGGAAGCTCTTCGCAGGCTCTACTTGCCCAATTGCGCCACCGGATTGCGCCAGGATTGCGCCAAAATGTCTCTCATTTGGCGATTTCCATATAAGCCTATCTTTTTCAATAGCTTAAGATCATTCACCTCTTTAGGTTCTCATTTTGATGCAGACGAACTGTCCCAACTTCCCAGTCCGCAGATTTTCTGTAACTCACTGAAACACAACAGATTATCGATTTTAACAACTCTGGTTGCTGGCTTGCACTTACAGCGGGCGAGGTATTCGTCACCGCTATGTCCAAGAGCAGCAAAACCGTCGCTATCGTGCTCAGCCTGACGTTGGCTATTGTGGCTGGGTTCAACCTTTCCTCCCCGCAAGTGAAACACGCGCTTAGCGCAGTTGCCTCAGCAGTTTGGGGTTCCTAAGCAGGTCTTTCGCTGTTAACCCGCACGAGAGTGCGGCTGAAAAGAAAGTGAACCTCCCCAGAGCAGTTCACAAAACTTTTAGCAGGGAGTTAAGAAAGCAGAACTCAATGAAACCGCAAACAACAATGAAGGGTGCAGCAGCCAGGTTCTGGCGCTTGCCTCTGATTGCGGCGATGCTGCTGATGTTCTTGAGCGCAGCGTTCGCGGCATCAGGTAAAGGCAAGTACGGACCTAAAGCGGCGCCTGACCTCGACAATTTCCCGGTGAACCCGGACGGCACGGTTAGTGTAATCGTGCAGTTGTCGCCGGGCACACCTCCAGGGCAAGTAAAGCAATTCGCCCGCAGTATCAACCGCAACCTTACGGGCATCGGCGCTGTCGCGGCTAATGTTCCCAAGAAACTGCTTGAGAAGCTCGTTTCGAACGGCTGGGTAACTTATGTTTCTCCTGACCGTCCGACCAAGTCAGCGTGGGATGACTTCCCGCAACCCGTGAACGATGCCATTGCCCGTCAGAACTGGGGCGTAGACGGAACTGGAATCGGCATTGCAGTCATCGATAGCGGCGTCTATCAGCACGATGACCTGCAGACCGCAGACATGAAGTCTTCTCGCGTGGTCTATAGCGAGAGCTTCGTGCCTGGAGATCCCAGCACCAACGACGCATACGGTCACGGCACACACGTCGCCGGAATCGTCGCCGGAAACGGACATGATTCAGCCGGACGCTTCTACGGCATGGCGCCCAATGCCAACATCGTCAACTTGCGAGTGCTCGACGCCAATGGCGGCGGCTCCGATAGCCGAGTGATTGCGGCTATCAGTCGCGCGATCCAGTTGAAGACTCAATACAACATCCGCGTGATCAACCTGTCGCTCGGACGTCCGGTATTCGAGTCGTACAGCCTGGATCCTCTCTGCCAGGCAGCTGAGGCGGCGTGGAAGGCTGGAATCGTGGTTGTCACAGCGGCCGGCAACATGGGTCGCGACAACAGCTTCGGCGAGCAGGGTTACGCGACGATCGAAGCTCCCGGCAACGATCCTAATGTGATCACCGTTGGCGCGATGAGCCCACAGGGAACCTGGACGCGAAACGACGACATCGTCGCCAGCTACAGTTCTAAAGGCCCAACGCTGCTGGATCACGTCCTGAAGCCAGACATCATGGCTCCGGGAAACAAGATCACGTCGCTGCTTTCGCCCGGATCGACTTTGGGCCAGCTGGCTCCTGTGTCAGCCATCATCAAGCCGACGCAGCTCACATGGCTCTGCGACGTGTTCGCTGGTCAAAGCGACTGTGGCGCTACTTCACCTGGTCCGCAGTACCTGCAGTTGAGCGGTACCAGCATGGCGACTCCAGTAGTCGCCGGCGGCGCTGCGTTGATGATCCAGAGCAATCCGAACATGACGCCTGACACAATCAAGGCACGCATGATGCGGAGCGCTTGGAAAGGCTATCCGGTACGCGGCAACAGTTGGGGTCGCGACGTAAAGGGCAACACTTACCTGTCCCAATACGACGTGTTCACCATCGGCTCCGGGTACTTTGACGTTCAGGCCGCTCTGAATGACACGACGCCGGTTAACGGCGGTGCAGCTTCGCCGACCGTTGTCTTCAACCCGCTTACCAAGACCGCGACATTAACCAATGGCCTCTCGGTTGTATGGGGCCAGTCGATGGTCTGGGGACAATCGAGTGTGTTCGCAAACTCAGTGGTTTGGGGTCAGCTGGAAGTTGACGCCACCTCTCTGGTTTGGGGCAACTCAGTGGTTTGGGGCCAAGTCGGCACTGACGCCTGCAGCATGGTTTGGGGTCAGAGCGTCGTGTGGGGTCAGCTCGACGATGGAACTCTGAACGCGCTGAGCGATGGCGATCCTGGCGACGACAGCGATGCCGACACTACTGATTCCGGGGGCACCATAACCGACGGTGAATCAGTACTCCCGACAGACCCAAGCACGACGGGAGGTGCGCTGTGAAACGATCAGCACAGTTCTTCATCGCGCTCGTAATCTTGGCGGGTTTTGCGGTATTGGCGAACGCTATCCTTCACGCACAATCGGCCGATCACACTCGGGTTATCTCGTTCCTTCTGGTGGCCTGCCTGGCAGCGCGATTGAAAGTGAAGTTGCCCGGACTCACTGGAAGCATGTCGGTGAATTTGCCGTTCATCCTGGTCGCGGTGGCCGAGATGAGCGCGTCGGAAGCTCTGGCTGTAGCGTGCTTCTCGACGTTCGTTCAGTGCTTGCCACGTGCAACGCAGAAGTTCAACACGGTGCAGGCGATCTTCAACTTCAGCAACATGGCTCTGGCAGTAGCGGCAACGCGCTTCCTGTTCGGTTATCCGGCACTCAACAACATGACTAGTTCGCATGGGTTGGTGCTGGCTCTGGCTGCAGGCGGATTCTTCGTAGCCAACACCGTTCCGGTAGCCATCGTCATCTCGCTCACGGAAGCGAAGAATGCCCTGAAGGTTTGGGGCAACATCTTCCAGCTTTCCTTCCCGTACTTCGTAGCCAGCGCGGCGATTGCCGGTCTGGTGCTCGCAGCAACGGCGAAGATCGGCTGGCAGGTTCCGCTCTTCGTGCTGCCGGTGATGTTCGGAGTCTTCCACTCCTACAAGCACTATTTCGGTGGTGCGAAGGAGACAGCTCCAGCACCGGTAGCAGTGGCTGCCCGCGCAGCCATGGCGACGGGAGACTAACCGCAATCGGTTTCATCGAGGTTGTTCTACCGGCTGTGCCTTTGGGGGAGGCGCAGCCGGTTTTTTTTAGTCCCCGCGATTCTTTTGGATCGCCATATCAGAGATGAACCTCGGCCTCATCCAACCGATAAGCCTCACGAACTCTGCAGCTTAGCGCTATGAAACTCAGTTCCTTTCGTAATCTAGGCGGCCTCTTGCCGAAGCGATAGAGTTTCACTACAAGTTGCCGAGGTGAGTTCTGATGCAGAACACCAGTCGAGATCGAGAAGTCAGCGAATTGAGCTACCAGGGACCCCTGATCGGCATGCGGTCAACACGCCCGAAAGCAGCCTCCGGAAGCGACGTTAAGAAATCTGTCGACTCGGAAAAGTCTACGATTCGGCAATAGCGTTTTTGTTCTGGACCTCGCGTCTTCCTAAGGGCGCGGCTTTTTCACTTCACAAGCCAGCGTTCATTCGAGTTGCCTGCGAAGATCCGCAAGCTGCCGCTTCACTTCCTCCACTTCCGCACGAAGTCTCTCGAATTCCTCCTCGAGTCGCATTGTTCGACCATCTTCCTGGTCACGAGCTGCGCTCGCCGGCTGTGCGGCAGGCTCCGAATGGCCTGACAGCAGATGCATGTAGCGCGATTCCTTCGTGCCAGGCTGGCGCTGCAACATAGCGACAAGTGGCGGCTCACGCTCGATCAAACGCTGCAATGTGGACTGCACATCATCCAAATGCTCAAAACGGAACATCCGCTCAGTTCGCCCACGAAGCTCGCCCGGAGTTTGCGGCCCCCGCAGCAGGAGTACACACAAAATCGCAGTTTCGCCGCGCGTGAAATTGAAGACCTCCTGAACGCGATGTTCGTACTTCGTCACTCGACTGTCAGCACCGCGGGCAGGACCTGCGAGCCTATGGCTCTGCAGTGCATCAAGAGCCTTACGCACGGCGTCTTCGTCAAGATTCATCACCGGCTCGCGATTGTTCTTCTGATTGCACGCATTCACCAGCGCGTTCAACGAAAGCGGATAGTAATCCGGCGTAGTGATTTCTTTTTCGATCAGCGATCCTAAAACTCGAGCTTCCATTCCGCTGAGCTGCATGTCTATGCTTTCAGCCTACACGCTTTAAGCCGCGCGGGGACGACCGACGGTTTTGCGTGCGAACTGCATGGACGCAGGGGAACAGCGAATTTATCAGTGAATTTTTTGACATCGGCTATACGAGCAACGGAAAATTTCGTTCAACCGCGTCGCTGTCAATCCCTTGCAGAAGACGCGGAATTCCGTCGGTCGCAAAAGAACAGTGAATAACAGCGAATAAGCAGTGAATTGCTCCGACTCCAATCCGTTGCTCGCATAACCTTTCTTGTTCTAAGAGACTCTCTTTCCCAATTAGAGAAATGTACAGCCGCTGTATCCGGCTATCCCGCACAGCGTGTTGAAGGACTCCACCTCCGCCAGCCTCATGCTGCGCGCGAACTCGCGGGCACGCAATCATCCATAGCCCGTCTCTTTTTAGGAAAAGGCTGTTTTCGACTCGATCCCCAAATCCAAAGGACTTCGCAGCCGAGATCCCCAACCAATCCCCGGAGCTTCCGGGGATTCCCGGGGATCGATCCCCGAAGGCGCCGGGGATGGTGCGGGGATAATCCCCGAAACACTCGAGGATTTTTCGGGGACCTCCGAAACTCGAACCAGGCCTGAGCCTCCGCAGCGACATGGCGGAAGAAAGCGCCAGACCGGCTGCAAGCTACGCTTGCAGCCTGAAAGACGCAAGCTCCATCTCTGCCAGCAAATTCCAAAATGGGATATATCGAGCGCGGCATGGCCACTCGCATGATCGCGGGAGTTGAGCAGAAAATGCAAGCTTCATCCGTTGCTCGCCGCCTCTCCTTGCCGAAGCGCATCAACAAGTTGCGAGCCGGCACAAAAATAGTTTTGCAATCCGTTGCTCTACAAGATTACGTAGGAAGTGTGCGGTATCGCATGCGAATCGATAGATCGTCCGCGTTAAGGCCCGCCAGACTCGCGAAACTGGGGCTTTCAATTCGATGCGCTTCTCCCATGAAAACCGCGGCTCCGAAGGCGCACGACAGGTTAACTCTAACGGCAGACTTCTCCCCTGCCGTAGATCAAACGGCCTGCGGCTGCATTGGCTTTTCGTTCGTCGCTCGTCTCGCACAGGATGTGGCCATACTCATGGGCGATGATCCAGGTGAGTTTGTTTAAGCCTGTCAAAGGCGTGTAGCGTTGCAGGTTCTCGTCAATGCGAGCGTCCTGCGAGAGAAGATTGCCTTCTACATACGTAGTTCGGATTCCCGGGCTCGACAAGGCCGGGGTGGTGGGTTTTACGCGAAAGCCGGCGGCAACTTCGTTCCAGCGGGACTGGGCCACGACTACGATCCTCCAGTCTGGTATCGAGGTACTCAGGCGCTTCAGCGCCAGACGCATAAGTCCGCGCGCCATCTGGCAGTCGCTGCCAGTGAGTCCATCCCCACATAGGACGATGGATTCGTCCCGCAGATCTGCTTGCTTGACCCGCGGCTTGTCCTGAGTGCTTCCGGCAGCCGTGAGCATCGCCATCGCCAAAATTGTTCCCAGTCCTCTGACTAACTTCATGGCTTCCGGATCGTCCAAGTTCGGAGGCCAATCTGCTCGGGTCAGCTGCGGCACTCAATGAGCCGGGCTGTTCAATTCGGGAATTTGAGGTGTCCAGCTAAGCGATTCTTGCAACGGCGGTTATTGCGAGGTATGTCCTGAGGAGCGCGGCGTGGAAGCGTGCGAAGATTGGGAGATTATGAGACGATGCGCTCTGGTCAGCTAAAGTCGGCTGTGTCTCACGAGTCACAATCCCCGAAGCGCGAGCTCCCAGAGGATGAAAAGCCGCATCTGCTTCGCTTCGGACTCTTCGATCTCAATATCCAAACCCGGGAGCTGCGCAAAGCAGGATTGCGGGTTCGCCTGCAGGATCAACCTTTCAGGGTGCTTGCGGTTTTGCTTGAGCGCCCGGGAGAGCTGATCTCACGCGACGAGCTCAAGCGGCGCTTATGGGGCGAAGCGGAGTTCGGCGACTTCGATCAAGCCATCAATGTCGCGGTTAAAAAGCTGCGGCGCACTCTCGGCGACGACGCAGACAATCCGCGCTTTATCGAGACGTTGCCTCGGCGCGGGTATCGCTTCATTGCCCCGGTCAAGAGCGCACAGAATGGCACGCCGAGTCTGAGCCCAGTCGTCGACGAGGCGCGTGCCATCCCGGCTCTTCCGGCGGCAAAGCGCTTGTCGCGCCGTTACATTTTGCTTCCTCTGGCCGGTTTGCTGGTTTTGATCGTGATTGCCGCCGTTATGGTGAACCGTCCGCGACCGCACTCATTCGGAGTAACGTCGGTCGGGGAATTTCGGCTCGTCCCACTCACTGGCGCGCTCGGATTCGAGGTGCAGCCGCAGTTCTCGCCGGATGGGAAAGAGATTGCATATGCCTGGGTGTCACAAAAAGGCGATCTGCCGGATATCTACGTAAAACTGGTGAAAGATGGAACCCCGGTACGCCTGATCCCGGCGCAGGAACGTGTGGGACACATTCTGCCTGCGTGGTCTCCTGATGGCCGTTACATCGCGTGTGTGCGCTTCGAGAGGATTCCCGACCCAAAACCGGAGCCCAACGAGTCGCTTGCCGAACAGATCAAGAAGCGAATGGCCACGCATCCGGCTGCCGCCGTCTACATGGCTCCGGCCATCGGAGGAGAAGAGAAGAAGTTGTTTGCTGTCGGCGAGCTCAGCGATTTGCGCTGGTCGCCAGACGGCAAATGGTTTCTGACGGCGGAGCGATCGGCGCCTGGCGAGCCGTTCGTCCTCTATCGCGTCTCCGTTGATGGAAGCGGACGTCGCCCTCTCACATCTCCGCCTTTAAACTACAACGGCGACACGCTTCCGGCATTCTCGCCTGACGGCAAGCTCATTGCCTTCTCGCGCAATTACACCTCCGGCGCGTCCGACGTCTTCGTGATGAGCGCCCGCGGAGGCGTGCCTCGGCGCCTGACGCACGACGGCGAGCACATCGGCGGAATCGCGTTTTCCCAGAACGGGCACGACGTGATTTTTTCGTCAGCCCGCGGCGGGGGAGAACGCCGCGCGCTGTGGCGAGTTCCGGTGGGAGGCACTATTCCGAGGCAGCTGCCATTCGGAGGCGATGACGCCGAGAGTCCGACGGTTCCACCGGCAGGGAATTACCTCGCCTACGTGAAATCAACTTACTCCGACAAGATTTGGGCCTACGACATCCCCGCCCCAGGCGAGCCTGCAGCTCCCGGGAGAATTGCGATCGCCTCACGGCAATTGCAGGCCGCTCCGCAGTTCTCGCCCGATGGGCGTCGAGTTGCGTTCGCTTCCAGCCGCAGCGGCTCATGGGAGATCTGGGTGGCGTCGCCCGATGGCTCCAACGCTGTTCAGCTCACGAACTTCGGGAACCGGCAGACCGGGAGTCCGCATTGGTCGCCAGACGGCAAACAGCTTGCTTTCGATGCCCGCCCGGAGAAACACTCCGACATTTACGTGATCGATGCTCAAGGCGGAACACCGCGTCGGATCACGAACAGCGGCCGTAACGATGCGGTCGTTCCAAATTGGTCCCATGACGGCCGCTGGATTTACTATGCCTCGAACGCAGGCGGCCATTGGGATCTCTGGAAAACCTTGGCTGACGGTTCGCAGTCGCCGGTGCAGGTTACGAAAAACGGCGGCTTCGCCCCATTCGAATCCAGCGACGGCAGGACCCTTTACTACGCGAAGTGGAACGAATCCGGCCTTTTCTCCATGCCGGCAAACGGCGGCCCAGAGACGCTGGTAACGGGCGAACTGCTCCGCAGCCTGTGGAGATACTGGAGCCTCAGCGATAAAGGCATCTACCTGCTTCGGCCAGGGCGAAAAGCAAACTCAACGGACATCGTTCCGATGCTGTCGTTCTTCAATTTTGAAACGCAGAAGATGGTCGATCTCCGCTCTCTGGAAGGCGGCCCGAAGCCCGGACCGGGAATGACCGTCTCGCCCGACGGCAAGCTGCTGCTCATCTCGCAGCCCGACGAAGGGGGAAGCGAAATCATGCTGGTTGAAAACTTTCGCTGAGGATGGGCGAAGATCCCGCGCTTTCCTTCTGCGCTTTCCTTCTGAACCCGCCCGCAGACAACGCGGCACTTGTCGCATAAATCGTGGCTAGGGTGATTGCCGCCTCACCCCGGCCACTCATCTACCCGACAAAAGCTGAGCATTTTATTTTGGGGCCTGTGCGGGTGGGTTTTCACTGGTCGGAGGCACAATCCCCTTCATTCGCAGGTAGGTCACCATGTTTCCGTAGTGCTCATCCGTATGCGCCGTGTTCAGCGAGAACACCGTGAGCTTCGCTATGTCGAAGTTCCTGAATTTCACCATTTGGCTGCCTTTTACATCGGTCATGCTGTCGAATGCCTTGTTGCAGTAGGCAACGGCGTCCTGCAGTGCGGCAACAAGATCGGCCTTCGAGGTCTTGGTTTTTTCGATTGCCTTGGCTGGGTTAGCTTCGCCGAGGCTTAGCGAGCAGAACATGTAGGAAGCGTCGGCCACATGGCCGACCAACTGGCCAAAACTTCGAACCTCCGGCGTCGGTTTGAAGGAGTAGTTTTCTTCCGGCATTTTCTGCGCCGCGCCGACGGCGGCGGTGCTCACAAATGAGTACAGACCTTTTTCGCTCGCGGTAATCGGGTTTGCCGGCGGAGTGGCCGGCGCTTGTGACTTCTCCTGCCCGAGTAGAGCGCTGGGAACCGCCATCAATGCAGCAAATGCAAGACAAAGTCCTCTGTTCACGAGATACCCTCCCGAGAAATCATGCCACATCTCGAAGTGGGAAAGCGGGGAAAGACAGGACGGAACCTCCAGGCATAACCGAACCGCGCCAGCCAAATCGCTGCGGTACGTCAGGCTGAGCGTCCTCTGCGTCCGCACCGCATCATGTGCAATGGGATTAACCCAGTGGCCGAAAATTTGGATACGCATCGATGAAAAGCCTGGATTTCGCACAATAAACCTGCTGGTTTCTGTCCGCCGGCACGTTTTCCGGTACTCTGGCCTGAATTGGCCTTGGACTTAGCGTCCTAGATGGTTTATCTTGTGGGCCGATTTTGTTCGAGGGACTCGGGGGACACCAACGACGAGATAAAGCCAAAACCCCTAATTCAAGCGGCGTTCGACGATTCGGGCTCCTCCACGCGTTCGGTCTGCCGAACGGTTACGTTAGAGTTTCAGCCCCGTTTCGTCCCCGCGAAGATTAGCTGGCAGGTGTCTCCACGGTTCGGAGAGGGCTCCAGCCATGAAATCCGCTTTTTACGTGCGCTCAGTTTGCGTATCGGTTTTTCTATTCGTTTGCCTAACGCCCAACTCATGGGGCAGTACTCCTTCGGGCACAGGCCCTGCGGCTGATTCCGCGTCATCCGAAGCCACCATTCAGATTCCTGGCCCGCTGCGGTCGTTCCTCCGTATGGCGGGAATCAGCCAGAAAGCTGCACCCGACGAAGTGCTTCCTCTTTTGGCACGCAACGTTTTCTTGCTCGGCTATGAGGGACCGTCATCGCACACGCGCCCAACGGAGTTTCTAATTCTGCTGAGCCGGTATGTCCAGCAAGCGCGGGAATTGGACGTGATGGCCGGAGCTGAAGGTGTACTTCGCGTTGCTAATTGCGAACAGGCGAGGCCTCTCCTTCAAGTGCTCGGATATCGCACGCGCACGGACTGCGGACAGGCGGGCAGCTATCTGGAGACGGCTGACCCGCAAAGAGCGTTTGTAACCATCGACTCCGGCTTCCCAATACCGGAATTGGAGAAGACGCTGCAGGGAGGTCCGGCATTTTCCTATGCCTTCCGCAGCTCGAGAGTTCCCATGCTCTTCACGGAAGCGGACTGGACCGGCAACAAGAACCTGATCGACGCGCTGATCCGCGATTCCAGTTTGTCGCGCCTCTATTGGGCATTTGCCCAGATGGACCCTGACACTCAGCTCGCGCTGCGGCAATCGCCGGGTTTGAAGCGCCTTGCTGCGTATGGCCCGGTGCTGGATTTCTACGGCAGCCGCATTCGTTTCAAATCGGGACATGTGGTCGTGCCCGGCGGCACCAGCGCTGAAGGCGCCTGGAAGGATCTGGCGGGTGTGGGTCCGGATGCAGGCGGAGAGTTCGTTGCCAAACTGGTCGCGAAGGACAATGGCTGGCTTGCCGCTTACTTCGATGCTCTCTCTCGCGTGAATCGAACTCAGCAGGCTCACTTCACCGAGTCACGCAGGCTGAAGCCTTTCTACGAAGCTCTGCGACATCATGAGGCTCCTCCGGCTGAAGCCGCACGATCCGTGTTTCGTCCCGCTCCTGGTCTCCTGCTTCTACTCACTCGCATGGAGTGGGAATCGAACGGCGAGCCGCGCGTGCCCGGCAATCTTGAAGTATGGAAACGCGTGCTTCGTCAGAAGAACTACGCCGAAGTAACGCGCGACTGGGGGAAGAAAGCCCACGGTTGGAATAACTCCGAACAGTTGCTTGAGGCACTGGTAGCCATCTCTCGCGTTGATACGGAAGTAGGACCGCTTCAGGCTTACCTGATGTTGACTGAGCTCGACGGCGGCCGTGGTGCGCATCACCGCTTGAGCGCCGAGACAGTGTGGCTGATGGCGAGCAAGTTTTCCAAATTCGGAGATCAGTACCTGCTTTTTGCTGAATTCCCATCCTTGGATGACGCGTCAATTACCGCCTTCCTGAATGCGGCGGAACGGCTCGACAACCTTCCCAACCACTACCTCCGCGGAAATGCCCTGGGCACGTTCCAATCGGGCATTGGCCTGTGGCAGATATTCGCTCGTCAGAATCAGATTCCCAAAAAGGATCTGAATGCATCGTTTCAGAGAATCATCGCGCCGTTCGACAAAGTTGCCGGTTCCAGCGGAGTTTTCGACGCGGGGCGCAGCTCTTTGCGAGAGTTGATGGTCGCCGCCACGGGCAGGCCGGAGGCGTCGCAAGGCGAGCTTATCGATCTGCTGGCAGGTCCGCAGCAATCCACTCCCGAAGGACAGCGCATGCATCAGGAAGTGGCGACGCGAATGCGATCTGTACTCGATGCGCAACGCCTGGTCTCGCTCGACACTCTGATTACGTTAGGAGATGGTTTGCAGGATGTGGATCACGTCAAGGCATCCTCGGCGCGCTTAACTTCACTTGCGGGCCAACTTCGTGAGTTCGAGATGCCGCAGCCGATCTTCAAGAAGAGCGAGCGTGAAGAATGGGGCGCTGGCGTCTACAACAACCGTCACACCGACCTGGAGATGCAAACCGATCTCTCCAAGGTCGTTCGGCAGCCGGCTTCGGCGGATCAAGTGGTTCAGGCGCGCGGACAACTTGCTTCGTTCCTGAGAGACACGATGGTGGGATTGAATTACGCCTACTACGAGCCGCCGGGAGCTCAGATTCTGCATCACAATCCGTTGTTCGTGCGCTCCCATGACTTTTCGGGAGACACGGTAGTCGGCATGCAGCGCGCAAGCTGGAGAGCCCCGCAATTATTTGGCGCCGGCTCCCCAGCAGGTGGTGGAGCGCATCTTGTGGGATCGCTGGCCGATCTGCCTTATGTGCTCGCGCAAGCCGAGCAGGATTTCATTACCCCTGAGAATGTGCAGGCGCTCATCTGGGGAGCGGTGGTGCCGGGAATTTTAACGAGCGCGATTGTGCCGCGCTGGTGGGACGTCAGCAAAAACGAACTTCATGCCGTAACCCTGTATCAGCAGGCGGGCGAGGAGCTCTTGACGGCGTCACAAAACAACGAAGATGTGCGCAATAAGGTAATCGAGATTCTCTCCGAGCGCCTGGCACCGAAGAGCGTAGACCGCGTGCAGCGCGCGTTGCGTACAGCAAGAGGACCGGATGCACTGATTCGCGTAACACCGGCAGATTCCTTCTATCTCGCCGCCGAATTCTCGCAGCGTTATCCCGATCAGGCCGGCTTACTCGGTCAACCAGGGAAGGACCTGCAAAACCTGGCTCAGCAGTACCCCAATGAAGTGAGTTGGGAGCGTTTGTCGCGCGACTTCGGAGTTCCGCATCCCGTTTTGGCACAGAGCTATGCTCGCGAGCTTCTGAACCTGCCCCCATTCCCGGCATTCATGGGCTACTCAAGCCGGTTCCTGGCCGAGTCGTGGGATTCGAATAACCTGTATTGGGCGCGTCTGGCCGACGAAAAAGAATACTCGCCGGTAATGCTGAACCGCCTGGTTCCGGAGCTGACCCGTCGCATGGTGGAAAAGATCTTTGCCACGGATCTCGAGGACTGGCCGGCATTGCTTCGTGCTACCCGTGAAACCGGCGACGAATTCCGCCAGGGAAAGGTCAATTCGGTGATGGAGGCGAGCAACGCGCAGCCTCGAAATTAAGCGCGTCGCGTCTTTGCACGACTGGTGGATGAAGTAATTTTGCGCTGCATGAACTGGAATAATCCTATGAGCAAACGATATTTTCAAATTCTTACGATTGTCCTTCTGCTGATCAGCGGCTCTGCGAGTTTGTTGGATGCGCAACAGGCACAGTTTCAGGTCTCGGTAGATCTCGTGCAACTCAATGTTGCCGTCACCGACAACAAGGGAAACTATGTGACTGGCTTGAAGCCTTCGGACTTTTTGATTACTGAGGACACGATCGGCGAAAAGATCGCATTCTTTGGCGAAGGGAACGGCCCCACTCGCAGCGTGAGTGAGGTTGCACAGGACGAGGGCAAACCCCTCAGCGCCACTTCCTTTGCGGCCGCTCCGCCAACTGCTCCTGCCGAGCAAACAGACAACTTGAGCGCGGCCATCGCCGGCTCGAACGTCTACATTCTCTTTGACACCAGCAACTACATGTACCGGGGCTTTGTTTTTGCCCAGGACGCAATCGCAGAGTTTGTGCGCTCGCTCGAGAAGGCTGACAAGGTTGCCTTCTATTCGTACAGTCGCGATCTGTCTCGCGCCGCCTCTCTCACCGCGGATCGTTCAGACGTAGTACGCGGAGTGCGAACAACTGTAGCCGGAGATGATGCTGCGTTGTATAACTCGCTGCTGCTGACGGTGAAAGATGCTGCGGGAATTACGGGAAGAAAAGTCGTGGTGGTCTTCTCGAACGGCCCTGACAATTCCAGCGTCGTGCCGCCGGAAGATGTTGCCGAACTTGCTCAATCCGCGGGTATTCCCATCTACATGATCAGCACTCGCGAAGCCAGGTTGGAACCAGTCTCAACCGCAGTATTTGAGCGCATGACCGCCGCGACCGGCGGGAAAGCGTACTTCTCCAAGAATTGGAGAGACGAGCGCAAAGCCTTTGCTTCAATCCGTGACGACCTTGGACATCTTTACTCACTCAGCTATTATCCGAAAAACAATCCCAACCATGGTTGGCGCAACATTACGGTAAGGCTTATAGGCGAGCGTCTGAAGAACTATCGCGTACGCACACGCAACGGCTATCGGCCGCAGCCCACTCGCTTCTCGGTCGGAACTGTCGCCGAAAATTCCACGGCGAATGGCTCAAGCAACTAGCCTTCGCGGCATTTGCCGCTATGCCTGCGGATGCGACTAGATAGTATTTGCGAGCGCAGCAAAGCTTAGTTGCTGAGACGGGAAGGTTGAGGTTCAAGTTCTTCCGATGCCCCCTCTGATTGCCGCCTTTGGCCGTGTGCCATTAGACTAAGATTACCTCGCGATGTAGGCCCGTAGCTCAGTTGGTTAGAGCGCTTCCTTGACACGGAAGAGGTCGATGGTTCGAGTCCATTCGGGCCTACCATTTCGTTTAATGGTCTAGCTTCGCATCCATGCCCTGCATGTACATACTGCGGAGTATCACTACGAACAAGTTTTACGTCGGTTCGACATCAGATTTCGGCTCCCGTTTGCAACATCATCAGGCGGGGCATACGCCGTCGACCAAAAAACGAGGACCTTGGAATCTTGCTTATCGAGAAGATTTCGCGACAGTGGCTGAAGCGAGACGCCGCGAACGGGAGATCAAGAGTTGGAAGTCACATCGCACGATTCAGGAACCTATTGACCGGAGCTCAGGTTTTTAGAGCGTCCCGGCGCCGGCAAGGTCGATGGTTCGAGTCCATTCGGCCTACCATTCCTTGCACAAGAGCACTGCTGTGATTCACGCGGTGTGTTTGTGGGCTGCGGCCTCTTGTTCTTCCCTGCGCGCCATGGAGTAGAGAACGAGTTCTACCCGGGTGCTGACTCCAAGCTTCTCGAAAATTTTGAACAGATAGTTCTTGACGGTATGCTCGCTGAGCGACAACTGTTGAGAGATCTCACGATTACTCAAGCCCTCGGCCACCAGCCGGACAACCTGAGCTTCTCGAACTGAGAGCAGTACCCTGCCCTTTGCGTCCACAATGTTAATTGGCTTCGCCTTGCGCAACTCGGCAAGCACGTAGTGCAGCTCCTGCGAGCTCGCCCAAATTTGGCCGGCATGCACGCTCTCGATACATCGCGCCAGCATTTGAGGAGAATGCGAGCGCGGGAAGACTCCACAGGCTCCAGCACGAAAGTTCTCGATGACCAGATTACGGTCGGATTGCTCGAGTAAGACGACGCACTTCGTGTCGGTGCCCTGGGAATGCAGGTCGCGAATGACTTCGAGCGCGCTCAGCGGTTCGTTCCGCAGGTTCAAGGCAAGAACCGCGACATCAGGACGTGTTCGTGCAATTTCTTCAAAACAGCCGTCTGGAGTCAGCGATGACGGAATACTGACTTGGAATTTCGGGATGCGAGACCGGCGCAAGGCGTCCGCCAAGAGCTGACTTGCCAGAGGAGACGTCTCGGCTGCGAGGATGTGAATCATCCAACCTGCTCCAACCTGGATGGGCGATCCTTACAACAACCCATCATGCCATCGTATTGATTCTGAATTGCTGCGCTGGGATGTTTGTTGCTGCTTGAGGCGTTATGATTTCAGTAAACTGATCGCATTTTCGTAACACGAAGCATCGTTTGTGAAGCAAACGACGATGCCTGCTGCGACGAATCTTCTTCCCAATTAGGGCGTAAGTCTCTGATCTTCCAGACAATCATTCGCCATACCATCGTCATTCGCCTAACTTGTGTCCTCCTGTGAGAGGAGAAGGTCTTCTCTATTACCTTTTGGCTAACCTCTCCCTTCGGCATGAGAAGGCCTGGCACTTCGCTGACCGGAGACTAATTCTTCCGTTGGATCAAGATTTTCGAATCTAGCTGCCGTTACACACGTTGCCATCGAAGTTTCCAGGCACGTAACCAGGTGAGCAATGGGAGCGCCACCCCGGAGCCATCGGATCGGCAGCTAGATTGGAGATAAGGAAGTTCGAACGGTATCGACTCGATCTACCGGTCACCTACATGTGGCGGCGCCCGAAGGGAGATTGCGAACTTGGAGCTGGCTTCGCCTGGGACATCTCGGTCGGCGGCATGTTTGTGGTCACAAGTCAGTGTCCGCCATTAGCCACTCAGGTCTGGTGCGAGGTGATGCTGCCCCAGTCTCACACTCATGAAGCAGTCCGCAAGTTGCGCGCGGCAGGCCCGGTGGTGAGAACGCTGGCATCGGGGGTTGAAGATCGTCCGGGAGGATTCGTGATCTACGGATCTCCATTCCTGCTGACTGACCAAGCGGACCAGCAGGACTGGGTCAGATTTATCTCTGAGCACCGGCTGGCGTACGCACATACCAACAAGGAAGCTGACGAGACTTCGGAGGGCTCATGAAAAAACTCGTAGTGGCCATGCTCTTGCTGCTGCCATCTGCCATGCAATCTCAGACGGTGCCGTCCCAACAGCCCATTTCGCTACCTGCGAATGCAGCCGCACCAGCGCAGTTATCCGAACGGAACCCCCGGTACAAGTTGCGGCCCGGCGATGTACTAAACGTCAGCTTCGAGCTAAGTCCTGAACTGAACCAGGAGATACCCGTTCAACCAGACGGATTCGTGACCCTAAAGCAGGTAGGCGATCTTCACGTTGCCGGCAGTTCCGTTCCGGAATTCACGGATGCAGTGAAGCAGGCCTACAGCCGTTTTCTCAATGCTCCGATCATTACGGTTCTGCTTAAGGACTTTGAGAAGCCGTATTTCACCGCAGGTGGAATGCTTGGACATCCGGGGAAATATGAGATTCGCGGTGACGTAACCCTGGTAGAGGCAATCGAGCAGGCGGGCGGACTAACAGAGGAGTCAAAGCATTCGCAGGTGCTGCTGTTCCGGAGGGTGTCTCAGGAGTGGGCACAGGCGAAGGTGATTGACGTGAAGAAGATGCTGAACCAAAAAATGCTGGCCGAGGACATTCACCTGCAATCTGGCGACATGATTTTTGTTCCGCAGAATCGTGTCTCAAAGATTCGCAAATTCATTCCCACGGCGGGTCTCAGCATGTACTCGCCGATCCCGTGAAGGAACGCGCTATGCCAGAAGCCATTGTATTGAGCACGAAGAGTGACGAACTGCGGTCTTACACCCCGCGCGAAGTAGCCATCATCTTTTTCCGTCATCGTCGCGTGGCGACGCTCTGCTTCCTCGGCATGTTTTTTGGGGCAGTGCTGGCGGCGCTGATCTTGCCCAGCTATCACGCGGAAATGAAATTTCTGGTGAAGCGTGAACGTGTCGATCCGGTCATCAGCGGCGATCAGAGTACAAGCCAGATTCAGATCGCCAGCCCCGAGATCACAGAGCAAGAGATGAACTCCGAGGTGGAGCTCCTCACCAGTGAAGACCTGTTGCGCCAGGTCGTGCTGGCAAACCATCTGGAGCAATCGGTCGGCTCCTCCTGGTTTCACAAGAATGATCAGGAACGAAAAATCGCGATTGCTGTACGCCAGCTTCGTTCGCACTTGCAGGTTGAAGCTGTGCGCAAGACCAACATCGTCAACGTCACGCTTTCGTCCAGCAACGCGAAGAAGGCGGCGGACGTCCTGAGTTCTCTAGCGAACCTTTATTTAGAGAAGCACACACAAGTCATGCGCCCGGGAGGCCAGTACCTGTTTTTCGCGCAGCAAACAGAGCAGGCTAAAAAAGAGTTGACGGAAGCGGAGGAGAAATTACAGGAGTTCAACCGCTCACAGCAGGTAGTTGCGCCCGAAACGGAACGCGACAATGCCCTCGAAAAACTCTCGGAACTCAACCTGTCGTTCGAACAGACGCGAGCTGCGATCGGCGAGACTGAAGACAGACTCGACGCTCTCAAGCGTTTACAAAGATCTATGCCGGCAAGGATTACGACGCAGCTGCGCCAGGGGGACAATCCGCAGCTCATGCAGCAACTCAAAAGCACTTTGCTGAACCTACAACTGAAGAGGACCGAGTTGCTGACGAAGTTTCAACCCACTTATCCGTTGGTCCAGGAGGTCGATCGCCAAATTGCGGAAACACAAACCGCCATCGATGCGGAGAACGCCCGCCCGGTCCGGGAAGAGACGACGGATCAGAATCCTACCGAAGCATGGGTGCGGGGAGAGCTGGCAAAAGCGAATGCCGACCTCAGCGGTTTGCGCGCACGCGAAGAAGAGCAGCGGACCTCGGTCGCCAATTTCCAATCGAGAGCGCGATCGCTCAACGACAAAGGCATCGTGCAACAGGACCTGCTGCGATCCACGAAGGCCGCCGAGCAGAACTACTTGCTGTATCTCAGAAAACGCGAGGAATCGCGTATCACGGACGCGCTGGACCGCCGCCGCATCCTCAATGTGGCGATCGCGCAAGAACCACTCGTGCCGGCGCTTCCCGCGCGTTCCGGAGGCTGGTATTTGCTGGTCGGAACCCTTTTCGCGCTACTCGTTGCCGGGGGCGCCACCTTCGGGGCCGAGTACTTCGACGACAGCTTCCGAACGCCGGACGAAATCAGCCGCGAGCTTCGCCTGCCCGTCATCGCCGCGGTTCCCTACTGTCCTCCTCTCAGCCTGGAAACGGCTCTGCCGGCGAACTTTGAGCCCGGACAGGAGGTGGCGTGATGCTGCTCGAGTACTTCCGTCTCCGCGAACAGCCGTTCGGCGTGACCCCTGATCCACGCTTCTTCTATCCGTCGGACACGCATCGTGAAGCCATGGCGTCTCTGCTCTACGGGATTCAGTCAGAACGAGCTTTCATGGCCATGGTAGCTCAGCCCGGAATGGGAAAGACCATGCTGCTCTTTAATCTCCTCGAGCAGCTCGGAAGCGGCGTCCGCACGGCGTTTCTTTTCCAAACACAATGCGATTCCCGCGAGCTGCTTGGCTATCTGCTGACTGATCTTGGATTGAAAGTGGAAACGCGTGATCCGATCCAGATGCACGAGCAGTTAAAGGGCGAGTTGCTTAATGAGGCGCGGGCTGGACGTCGAGTCGTGGTGATCGTGGACGAGGCTCAGAACCTTGATACATCTGTCTTGGAAACAGTACGTCTGCTGTCGGACTTTGAGTGTCCCAGCCGCAAACTCATGCAAATCATTCTGGCTGGGCAGCCGCAGCTATCGCAGAAAATCGGGAGTCCCGAATTAGTACAACTGCGCCAACGCCTGTCGATGATCATTCAGATCAAACCGTTGCCGGCAAAAGATGTCGCGACTTACATTGCTCGCCGGTTGCAGGTTGCCGGATATATGGGTCCGGCGCTGTTTTCACCCGAGGCAGTGGGCCTGATTGCTGCTCGAAGCCGCGGAATTCCCCGCATCATCAACAACTATTGTTTCAACGCGCTCTCGCTGGCCTTCGCAATCAAGAAGCCCACAGTGGACGCCGATCTCGTACATGAAGTCGCGCAGGATCTCGAAATACTTGATCTGTCCGCCGACAGCACAGCAGCTGAGGGCAACGTCGCAACTCCAATTGAACTTCCGGTATTTCCACTTGAATCGCGGGCCGCGGTTGCGCTTCGGACCTCGACACATTGGATGGCTGGGGAAGCCGCAGCGACGAGTACACGCTCGGTGGCTCCTGAGAGTCTGGGAATCCGCGACCTTCGTTCGCCGGCCGTGCCCAGCTACACCGTCCATACCGGCAAGTTGCCGGTCCGGACAGCGCCTCGGGCTATTCCGCGCCGCCAGCCCGCGCCGCCGCCGCTGTTGACGGTCGCGAGGAGGAGACTGCGAGCAAGGAGCGCTCGATTGCGGACCGCTGGACGCGAGGTTGGCAGGCAATTAAGAGGAATCTCCGCCTTTCTGGTTCGGCTCTCAGGTTTTGAGATCGCCAAGGATCCCTCTCCTGTTCCAAAAGCGAATCCTGACTCCCCGCTTCCCAGCCAAACTTCGCTCCAAGCGATTGCGAAACAGGCGGCGGGATCGAGCGGCTACAGGACTGAAGGAGCGAACGTATGAGCAGGAATTTCGAGCTCTTGCACCAACTGAATGGTTCACCGCAATCGGAGGTGTATCCCAACATGCCGCCGATTCCTCCGCCGCATGAGACCGTCGGCGAGAAGGCGCGGTTGATACCGCTGGAGCGGACCGCCGATTTGGCGACGGCCAGGGAACTTGAAGAGGAGAGACTCGTGCATCGCCTCTTCCTTGACGCCCAGCCTAGCCCGCGAGTTGTGGTGTTCACAGCGCTGGATGCCGGCAGCGGAGCGACATGTCTCTGTGCGCGTGCCGGAGAACTGCTCGCCAGTAAGACCACGAGTTCGGTTTGTCTCGTCGACGCAAACCTGCGACATCCCGCTTTGCACCAAGCGCTCGGAATTGAAAATCAGGCAGGGCTCGTGGATGCATTACTGGAGGCGGGCACTATCAAAAGTTACGCGCGGCCGCTGGACAAGGAAAGGCTTTGGTTGATCACAGCCGGAACAGAAGTACCGGATGCGCACACATTGCTGGCGTCAGACAGGCTGGCAGGATACATCAGTGAACTACGCCAGAACTTTGACTATGTGCTGATCGATTCTCCGGCGGCGTCGCTGTATACGGATTCCCTGGTACTTGGCGCGATTGCTGACGGCGTGGCGTTGGTGCTGAAAGCCAACGTGAGCCGCCGCGCGACAGCAAGCAAGATTGTTGGAGACTTTGCCGGAACCGGCATTCGAGTGCTGGGAGCCGTACTGAACCAACGCACGTTCCCGGTGCCAAGCGCGATTTATAGCTGGCTGTAGTGCCCAACGGCAGCCGTAATCGGCTGTGTAGTACTGGCTCGATCGAAAGTTAATTTGCTTTTTTCCGGTCACGAGGATGTGACTCACAGGGCGAAGCTATGTCCGCACAGACGCAAATCGAATTGCCACCGCTTGCGGTAAACAACTGCGAGCCGGAAGGTTCCTGGTTTGCCGTCCACACGCGCGCCCAGCACGAGAAAAAAGTGGACACTCTGTTGCGTGGCAAAAATATCGAGACCTTCTTGCCGGTGGTCACCAAAGTACAACGATGGAGCGATCGCAAGAAGAGAGTAGAGTTCCCCCTGTTTCCTTGTTACACGTTCGTGTATGTTCCCTGTTCTTCCGAACACTTTGTGAGAGTACTTCGGACCCCGGGGATCGTGCGCATTGTCAGTTCCGGCAGCGAGCCTTTGTCTGTTCCGAAAGAACAAATCGCGAGTCTTCGCCTGCTCCTCGTTAAAAATGTCCCATATTGGGAACACCCGTTTCTTCGTGCCGGTCAACGTGTGCGCGTACGCGGCGGTTGTCTCGATGGTCTCGAAGGAATCCTGACTGAAGTAAAATCAAACCGGACTCTGGTAATCTCCGCTGATCCGATTCAGCGTTCCATTGCCATCCGAGCCGAAGATTACGACGTAGAGCCCATCTAACACCTGAAGACCTCCCGGCAGTTTCCTGCAAACCAGGAAAAGTTCACCAAAAATGGCAACTATTCCCAACGGCGCTCCCGATTCGCTTGCTCTAATCCCTGAGGTGTCAGCAACAACCTCTGCGCCCATTCCGCTGGAGCATCCGAAGATGAACCCAGGATTATCTCTGGTAGCTCCGAACAATCGAGCGGACAGCGAACGTCGCTGGTGGCAAGTTTCTGGAAGCAATACCGGGTTTTTGCCGATTGCCACTGATCTGCTGCTGGCTGCACTCAGCGCGTCCATCATCTTCCATATCAGCGCCGGCAGTAGTGGCATTCGCTTTTCATTAACCAATCAACTGCGCGCACTGCTGATGCTCTATGCGGCTTTAACAATTCTCTCTGCTCACAGCCTGGGTTTATATCGGCTGCGCAGGTGGAACACCGGAGAGACGCTCGCCATCGCAAAGTCCGTCGGTTTAGCGTCAATCTTATTTGCAGCCTTCGTTCTGTTGGCTGGCCAGCCGCTGTCATTGGCAGCCATCGGCTGCATGGGAGCAATGAACGTTGGCGCCTTCGCCGCCTGGCGAGCATGGGATCGGCACACCGCCAGCCATCGCATTGAAGCAGGCAAGATGCGCAACGTGTTGATCGTCGGCGCAAGTGCTTCCGGCACTGCCTTGGAGCGTTCGATATCGGCGAATCCACATTGGGGTTTTGTTGTGCGTGGTTTTCTCGACGACCGGGCCCATTCGAATGGTATTCGGGTCGCAGGAACCGTGGCTCAGCTGGCAGATATAGCGCGGGCGGAGTACATCGACGACATCTTTATTGCCCCGCCTTATGATGGAGCACTTGTCTGGAAACTCACCGAACAGGCGCGCCTGAACCACTGGAACGTGAAAGTACTTCCGGAATTCTGGCAGCCGGCGATGGTGCAACCGCAAGTCGAGCTCCTGGGAGAATTGCCGGTCTTCTCACTGCATCGCGAGCCGATTCCTGCAGTTGCGCTCTGTATGAAACGAACTCTGGACGTCGTGTTATCGATCTGCGCTGCGCCGATCGTGATTCCTCTTATCGCCGCTCTGGCATTGCTCGTGAAGCTGGATTCTCCGGGGCCGGCTTTCTATCGCGCAAACCGGATTGGAAGAAAAGGACGCAAGTTTTGCTGCTGGAAGCTGCGCACCATGATCTCCAATGCAGATGCGATGAAAGAGGAGCTTCGAGCAGCGAACCAGAGATCAGGACCGTTCTTCAAGCTGTCTTTTGATCCGCGCATCACGCGTATTGGCAGATTGCTGCGCAGGAGCAGCCTCGATGAACTGCCCCAGCTGTGGAACGTGTTTCGCGGCGATATGAGCCTGGTTGGCCCGCGACCGCATCCGATCGACGACTATGAACGCTATGACCTCGAACATCGGCGCCGTCTGCAGGTGCGCCCAGGAATTACTGGGCTGTGGCAAGTGAAGGCGCGACGAGATCCCTCGTTCGATATCAATATGGCACTCGATCTGACGTACATCGAGAACTGGAGCCTCTGGCTCGATTGCAAGATTCTTCTGCAAACCATTCCTGTCGTTCTCAAGGGAACCGGTCAATAGAAGCTGCTCATTACCTCAATGACTGACCTCGCTTCAACCCAGCATCTGGTCGATACGCACTTTTCCCTTCTGGCGTCCTATTGGAGTGATGTTTACACCGGCGACTCCGTCCAGTCGGCGATCTATCGAGAGAGGCGCGATGTGGTGCTGCGTTGGGTCGATCAGTTATTCCTTCCGATTGGCAGCGAGATTTTGGATATCGGGTGTGGCGCAGGGTTGTTTAGCACATCGCTTGCCAAACGCGGCTTCCGAGTACGCGCAATCGACACGGTCGAAGAGATGCGTATACAAACCTCACGTTTGGCACTCGCCGAAGGTTTACAAGAACAACTCACCGTAGAAGAAGGTGATGTACATCGCCTGCGGTATAAAGATGCAGCCTTCGATCTTGTGCTGGCCATAGGTCTAACCCCTTGGCTGCATTCACCCGCCTCCGCACTCAGGGAAATTTGTCGCGTACTTCGGACGGGTGGACATCTCATTATTACTGCGGATAATCGCAATCGACTAAGCCACTGGCTGGATCCTAGATTCTGTCCTTTGCACGCTCCAATGCGGTCCGCAATCGGCAGCTTGCTACGGAGGCTGGGCGCCCTGCGCGAGCCTCACGCCTGGATGTATTCGCTTCCCTCCTTCGATCGAGCGCTGGCGACGGCTGGTCTGGCGAAGATCAAAGGTTTGACGTTGGGTTATGGGCCGTTCACTTTCTTCGATCATCAACTCGCAGATCGCATCGGAATCGTTCTCCACCACAAATTGACCAATCTGGCGGCCAGGTTCTCCTTTATTGGCCGAGGCGGTTCACAGTACGTTGTTCTCGCACGCAAGAGTTAAAAAAGCAGGGTTCGCACTTCTTTTCCCAGAACACAAACCGCTTTTCAACGAGAGCAGATTTATGAATTCGCAACTCACTCGCTCTTCCAGCAGAATGCAAAGCACTCAGGACTATTTACAGAAGATCGGCGTACCTCAAATTGCGCCACACACCAGCCCGTTTGATCCAGGCTACGATCCGGCGACGCTTGAGAGTCATCTCGAGCAGAGCGCCCATTTGATGTCGATCCTGAAAATCTCGATGGCCTGTTGGATGATCGCTGCGGAAAGCGCCACCCGTCGCAAAATCGCTGCGGCCAAACGCCACGGAGTTCCAACTGTTACCGGCGGCGGCCCTTTCGAGGTAGCGGTTGCGCAAGGTGAACTGCCGGCATACTTGGATCTCTGCGCTGATATCGGTGTGACTCGGATCGAGTGCGGAGAAGGTTTTACAGATCCCGATCTGCGTCCGCGAGAGATAGTACGAAGGGCCAACGAACTCGCCCTCGAGGTTCAATTCGAATTGGGAAAGAAGCACACAGGCGCATTCGACGAGGAGACCGTCGATGCGCTGATCGATCAGGGACGCCGCTGGCTGGATGCCGGAGCTCTGCAGCTGGTAATCGAAGCTCGTGAGAGCGCCTGCGGAGTGGGACTCTTCGACCAGGACGGACACTTCAATCCGGCATATGCCGATCGCTTCGTTGATGCTTTTGGCCATGAAATTTTGATGTTCGAGGCGCCCAACAAAGCCAGCCAGTTCGCTCTCCTGAACTACTTCGGACGTGAAGTACACCTCTGTAATGTTCGACTGGAAGAATTACTGCGCGTTGAAATCTACCGTCGTGGGCTGCATTCAGATGCTTTTGCGCAAGAAAATCTCCGTCCCTATAAGCGTGCTCTGACCATATTGGAAGTGAGATGAAACCAAGTTTCTTCATTGATTGCTTCGCTGAAAACGGCCTCCACCGTAACGCCGCGTGCACGGTGGTTGCGATCGATGTTATTCGCGCGACAAGTGTAGCCATTACGGCAGCGGCGAATGGCTGGCGTTGCTTTCCAGTGTCTTCGCTTCCGGAAGCACAGCGCCTGGCAGGCCGATTTTCTAATGCTCTCCTGATGGGTGAACTCGCCGGCGAAACTCCAGCTAGCTTCGAAATGAACAACAGCCCGGCTGAATTGGAGGCTCGTACAGACAGCTATCGGCCTATTGTGCTGCTGTCCTCAAATGGAACAAAGTTGATTGCGGAATCGAAGGCAACCGCGGTGACCTACTTAGCCTGTCTCCGGAACTTCCGTGCTGCTGCGCATCAACTCATGGACACGCACGAGCGTGTTGCCATTATTGGGGCTGGCAGTCGGGGTGAGTTTCGCGAGGAAGACCAGATGTGCTGTGCCTGGATCGGCGAACTCCTGCTCCAACACGGATACGTTGCAGAGAATTCCAAAACGGTAGAAATGGTCTCAAAATGGAGCGGCGCGCCAGCAAGCGCGCTGATTTCCAGCAAGAGCGTCGACTACCTGCGTCGCACCGGGCAGCTCCACGATCTGGAGTACATCCTTAATCATATTGATGATTTGCGCTCGGCGTATGTCATGGATGGTGATGAAGTAATCGAAGTCGACGGGACAAGCCTTGTTTCAGTTACTAGCATGAGTGCGATTCCAATTCCCGCGAAGGTCGCGTAATGCTCATTTTGAAGACAGCAACGCCGACTGTGATCCTGAAGTCTGTGGCTCACGGCGGATTGGCGCTTGTCCGCAGCCTCGGAAGAGAAGGAGTAGATGTTTACACGGTCGAAGGAGACCCGTGGGTTCCGGCAATCCATTCGCGCTACAGCCGGGGGTGGGTGAACCTGGATGTCGAGACTGCCTCAGCCGAAGAGACTCTGCGGCGTCTGGAAGCTCTGGCTGCCAAAATCGGAACCGCTCCTGTGCTCATTCCAAGTACGGACTATGCCGCGATATTCATGGCGGAACACTATGAACGTCTTCACCGCCGGTTCATCTTTCCTGAGCAATCTCCAGAGCTCCTGCGTCGGCTTTACAACAAGCGAGAAATGTATTTTTTGGCTAAGCAGCATGGAGTAGCCACCGCAGAGACACTGTTCCCGACGAACCGGCAAGAGGTGCTCAGCTTTCTTGAAAATGCGAACTTCCCGTTTGTGCTTAAGGCGATCGATGGCACTCGATTATTCGCGCGTTGCGGCAAGAAGATGTTCATCGCGAATTCCGCCGACGAACTGCTGAGTGTTTACGATTCCATTGAGGAACCCGAGAGTCCAAATTTGATGCTCCAGGAATACATCGCCGGAGAAGACGATTCAGTCTGGATGTTTAACGGATACTTCAACAGGAATTCAGAGTGCCTGGTAGCCTTCACAGGGAAGAAGATACGGCAGTGTCCAGCTTTTGGCGGTTACGCCTGCCTTGGCGTGTGCATGCAGAACCAGGCTGTGAGCGAGACGGCAATCCGTTTTCTAAGCGAGCTTGGTTATTGCGGTTTGGTTGACATCGACTTCCGCTACGATCCGCGGACACAGGAATACAAAGTACTGGACGTAAATCCCCGCATGGGAGCGTCATTCCCGCTCTTCAAGGCCACAAACGGTCTCGACCTCGCTCGCGCGTATTACCTGGATATGACTGGACAGCAGGTGCCACATTCATCAGCAGCCGACGGTCGCAAATGGATTGTCGGGGATCTCGACTTTGTCTCTTCACTGCGCTATTTCACATCGGGAAAGTTGAGAGTGGGAGAGTGGCTCAGATCTCTTCGTGATATTGAAGAGAGCGCCTACTTCGCAGCCGATGACCTATTGCCGTTTGTTGTCCGGCTGGCAGAGGACGTCGTGGAACTTCAGAGACGAGCCTTCAAGAAATTCTCTTCTCCGCACGAGAGCACTGCGACGGCGGCGGCTGCATTGGCGGACCCGATTCCCGCGAGCTCCCAGGTCGAAGCATGATGACGATCAAAGACAACTCGGTCCCAGTAGTGGTCCTGCGGTCAATCGCATACTGCGCGTTGGGTATCGGGCGCAGCTTGGGCAGGCTTGGCGTGCCGGTGTATACCGTCGAGGGCAGACCCTCAGCCCCAGTGTTTCATTCACGCTATAACCAGGGATGCTTTGTATGGGGCATCGATGAAAAACCTGAAGCTGAATCGCTCGCATATCTGGAGCACGTAAGCAAGCAGGTAGGCCGATACCCGTTACTTGTTCCTACCACGGACTATGCGGCGATGTTTGTGGCGAGGCACTCGGTTGAGTTGGGTCAGTGGTTCCGATTCCCGGATCAGCCGGACGGACTTGTCGACTCCCTCTGCAGTAAAAAGGAAATGCACGTGTTGGCCACGCGTCTGGCGATTCCGACGCCTAAAACGGACTTCCCGGAGACTCGGGCCGAGGTGGAGAAGTTTCTCAAGTCAGCAGTGTTCCCCGTGATGTTGAAAGGAATCGATGGAACGCGGCTATGCGAGCGTTCCGGCAAAAAGATGTTCATCGTTAATTCTGCTGATGAGTTGCTCGAGTTGTATGACCGGGTCGAGGAACCCGATGCCCCGAATCTTATGCTTCAGGAATATATTCCCGGGGGCGACGACACTATCTGGATGTTTAACGGCTACTTCAATGCCGACTCTGAATGCCTGGTCGGCTTCACCGGAAAAAAAATCCGGCAGTGTCCTGCATATACTGGCTACACCAGTCTGGGAGTGTGCTTGCGCAATGACGCCGTCGATGAACAAACTCGTCGCTTCATGAAAGCCTTGAGCTATCGTGGAATCCTAGATATCGGTTATCGCTACGACTCTCGCGATGGACTGTACAAAGTTCTGGATGTGAATCCCAGAATAGGAGCAACGTTCCGGCTCTTCGTCGGAGACAATGGGCTTGACGTCGCCCGTGCTTTCTATCTCGATATGACCGGACAACCCGTTCCTCGAACGCAGCTCCCTGAGGGACGCAAATGGCTAGTGGAAGACCGTGATCTGAATTCGGCGCTCCGCTATTGGCGAGATGGCAAATTAAGCGTCCGGCAATGGCTTGCCTCATTCCGAGGAATTCGCGAGACGGCATACTTCGCATCCGACGATCTACGCCCGGTACTCGCCAGAATAAAGAACGTACTCGCCTCAGCAATACGACGATGCTGTTCAATGCACCCGGGCTGGAGCTTACCTCTCTCATCCCATATCGGGAAGAGAGCACCGGTAAGGACCGGTTCTGTCGAGACCGCCTAAGACTCTCTAACTTTCTGTTTCTTTCACCATACCAAGCGGGCCATGCGCCACGTTCCTTTGGCCGAAAGTTGCTATAGATGTTTGATTTCGAGACCGACACAATAAAAACCTGGGCTGGCAAAGGTTCTATTGCCATCATTGATCAGGCATTTAGTTCTGGCTCAAATTTCCTCGTCAGCGTTCTTCTCGCACGCTGGTCGTCGCCGAAGGAATACGGAGCGTTTGCTCTCGCCTTTGCCCTCTTTCTATTGCTGTCTCAACTCCAACAGTCAGTCTTACTCGAACCAATGAGCATCTTTGGAGCGAGCTACACGGGCGCGAGGCTAAAGCGCTATTACGGTTCGCTCCTTCATATGCAGAACAGCATGTTCGTGGCAATCACCGTGATGCTGGCTTTATCTGCGATGTTCGTTCAACGGTTTCAGCACTGGCAAGAATTGAGTGGAGCGCTTTGGGGTGTGACGTTGGCTTCGCCGTTCGTAATGCTGCTGTGGATGGCCCGCCGCGCTTTTTACCTTGAACACATTCCCAGTCCGGCTGCCGCTGGCGCAGTGGTATACACAGGCGCGACGTTAGCCGGCTTGATCGTCGTCAGGCATTTGGGATCGCTGACCGCCTTCAGTGCCTTTGTCGTGATAGGAGCTGCTGCATTTGTGACAAGTCTCGCGATGTTTTGGCGGCTGCGCCCAGAGTTTCGTCGAGAAACTAGCGACCCGGGTTTTCACCAGGAGTGCAAAGAACACTGGCGCTATGGCGGTTGGGCGTTAGCTGGAGCTGTGGCCATGTGGCTTCCGCAGAATGTCTATTACGCAGTTCTTACCGGCGCAGCTGGAATGGCGGCAGCCGGCGAAATACGAGCGCTGCTAAATCTGGCCTTGCCGCTTCAGCGGTTCACCGTCGCGTTCGGACTGCTCCTTCTACCTCTCGCGGCGAGAGTCTACTCTGAACACGGCCGCAGAGGCGCTAGAGATTTCACGGTAAAAATTTGCATGTTATTTTTCGCCGGATGTATCGCGTACTGGGGAGTAACGCTGCTATTTGGCGGTCAGATTTTTGAGATGCTGTATGCCGGAAAATATTCCTCGCTGACGCACCTGCTGCCCTGGCTGGCGGTCTCTTCTACGCTGAATGCGCTCGAAGCGGCGATCGTAATCGGCTTGCGCGCTATGCGTTCGCCGGCTTCGGTCTTCTACGCCTACGGGATTTCCGGCCTGGTTAATGTAATTGTCGGAGTACCCGCAACCTGGTGGTGGGGTGTCAACGGCGTCCTGTTTAGCTTCATTCTTGCAAACGTAACGGCCGTAATCGCATCGCTGGCGATGATGAGGCGGAATGATGAAAACGACTCCGAGAACATCGCTGCGAAGGACTGCCTCCTTGCAAGCGAAGCACGTGCATTTCATCCTTTCCGCGATGTGCAGGCCTCATGATCAGCTCACTTACCCGCACGCTTTCTGGCGAATGTCTTAGGATCGCTTCGAGGTAATTATGTCAGAAGTCGTTCTGCCTATAACCTACGCAGTTCCAGAAAGGTTTCACGTCTCTGATTCCCAGATTCGAACTGACCGTAGCGCCAAGGCGAGGCGATCACTCGCGCTCCTGCTGACTACCGGTGCAGTGGTAGCTCTCGTGGACGGCATTACCCGAGCTCCAAACGCGGATTGGGAGTCGATGCCGTTTCAAAACCCATTGCAATATGTGCCCTACAAAGCGGCGTTCGTTTTCGCAGCATTGCTGCTTCCGCTTACCTTGCACTATGCGCGTCAGGTGGGCTCCCGGATGTCCGAAGCTTTACTTCTGTGGTTTGTGATGTGCACTACTGCATACGCGAAAGACTTTGCCTACATCCATATCCCGGGCGTTCCCCTCTTTGTTACAGACATAGTGCTTGCGACATTGGTTTTCTTTACATTCTTGTTCCCACGTTTGCGAATACCTCTAGACTTCTGGCCCAATCGAGTGGTTTGGCTCTTGCTCACACTGGGAGCAGTGGAGGTTTGCAGAAGCCTCATCTCCGGACACCAGCCGCTCATGGTGTTCCGCGACTTTGCTGTTCCGCTCTACGCGGTATTCCTTCTCATCGGCCTGTACGTCGTTAACGACTGGCCATCTATCCGACGGCTTTGTAAGTTTTTTATTTACGGAGCGGCGATGTCTTCAGTGACTGCGGTAGGCTGGTTCGCCGTCGTCCCTGCACAACGCCGCTACATATTTCACGCTATTCCGCACCTTATAGCTGCGGTGGTTGGCTTATTGCCCTGGGCATTGAGCACAAAGACTTCTTCACGAATCACTTACAGCGTCCTTGGTTTGTTGACTGCCGGGATCGTCTTCACAAATTCGAGAACGGCATATGTCAGCATCGCCCTTTGTGTGGTCGTTCTTTTCTTTACGGCACGAGTTGCCGATCGGCGAATACGGCTGTCTCAACTCACGCGCTGGCTGGCAGGCGTTTCAGTATTGTCAGCAGCCTTGCTTCTCGTACTGATGGTTAGTGACAACGGTGCCAAGTTCGTGAAGGAAGCTGGCACCGAGCTCATTTCCGGCACTCTCAATTATCAGAATGACGCTAATGCCGACTTCCGCTTCCAGGCGTGGACTGAAGCGTGGAATCGCTTTTATCGCAATCCCCTGCTCGGCGAAGGATTTGGAGTGCCTTTCTTGTTCGGTGCCGAGGACTACGATTCCCGCCCTCACAACACCTATCTCACTGTCTTGTACAAGATGGGATTGCTCGGACTCTTCCCCTTGTTACTGCTGCTGGGACATTTCTACAAACATGGATGGAGAATCGTACGCACTTCTAGCGGAGGGCAGGAATCGCTCCTCCTTTATTGCTGCATGCTCGCGTTTCTATCGATGTGTTTCTCCGGAGCGCTGAATCTTACGCTCGAGAGTCCCTTTTCGGCTTCGGTGTTCTGGCTGACCATAGGCGTCGGTTATCGCATGATGATTCTGCTCACTCGACGCCATAGACAAGTTGCGTATGAAACTATTCCCGAGGCATCCATCTCTGTATAGCTCTAACGGTTCAACAGATCAATTTTATTAAACGACACCTGCATGTTTAGACCCGCACTCATCACTACTAGCTGGGACGATGGACACCCACTCGATGTTCGTATCGCAGAGTTGCTCGCCGAGCACGGAATGACAGGTACATTCTTTATTCCACTGCGAAACCAGACTCGTCCTCGCCTAAGCGCCGGCGACCTACGCAGTCTTTCCGACAGCGGCTTCGAGATAGGCAGCCACGGCATGCTCCACCGTAATCTACTTGCCGTTCCACGCAGCGAACTTCGCTGGGAGATCGCGGACTCCAAATCAGAGCTTGAGCAACTCATCGGTCGTCGCGTGAGTCTCTTCTGCTATCCAATCGGCAGGCATAACAAGGAGATCGTTAGCGAAGTTGAGCGCGCAGGGTACGACGGCGCTCGTACGATTCGCATGCTCTGGACCCGTGTTGACTTTGACCGTTTGCATATTCCGACGACACTCCAGGCATATCGCCACACTCCTGCGGCGTATATGAGGAACCTGCTGCGGCGCGGCGGAGTTAGTGATGTGGTCGATTACTGCGTTTCACTTCGGAATTGCAGTTCATGGGTGGAACTCGGCTGCCGACTCTTTGATCGTGTGCTTCGCGAAGGCGGTGTCTGGCACCTCTATGGCCATTCCTGGGAGATCGAGAAACATGATCTCTGGGGAGAACTCAAACAGATTTTGGAGTACGTCGGCGGTCGCGCCGATGTGCGTTATGTTCGAACTGTAGATACTCTTCCATCGAACTCTCTTTGCCTTCCCCAGATCGCCTAAGCGATTGCCAGTCCTGCTGAAATGAAAATCCTCACAGCTCACAACTACTACCACTATCCCGGCGGCGAAGACGTGGTCTTTGCCCAGGAGAGGTCATTGCTGGAAAGACACGGGCATGAAGTATTCAGCTATGAACGCAGCAACGATGAGTTGGAATCCAGGAGCCTTCTTCCTCGCGTACTTGGAGCCGCCGCATCCGTCTGGTCTCGTACAACTTATTCAGAATTCTCGCAGCTCTTGAGTCGACTCTCTCCTGACGTGGTACACGTGCATAACACTTTCCTGGCTATGTCACCTTCTGTTTTCTCAGCTTGCAAGGACGCGCGCATTCCTGTGGTGCATACCATACATAACTACCGTCTTCTCTGTGCCAATAGTGCATTCTTCCGCAACGGCGGACCTTGCGAAAAGTGCGCAGCAGGAAATAGGTGGCATGGGATCGCGAACGGTTGTTACCGCTCCTCGCGTGTTGCCACCAGCATAGCCACCTCTACCATCGCCTATAACTGGCAACGCGGAACCTGGACTGATGGAATCGACCGGTACATTGCGCCCAGCCACTTCTTGCGCGAGAAGTTGATTTCAGGCGGATTGCCAGAGGAGCGGATTACGGTCAAGCCACATTTCGTAGAACCCGATCCGGGAATCATCGGCCGGCGCGAGAACTACGTCGTCTTCGTTGGGCGTCTTTCTCCGGAAAAGGGAACGAAAACGATGCTGAAAGCGTGGCAACAGCTTAGCGATGTCCCATTATGGATCGTCGGCGATGGCCCGGAGCGCGCCGAACTCGAAGCATTGTGCCGACAAAAAAAACTGAACGTGCAGTTCACAGGGAACCTTCCGCGGATGAAGGCCCTTGAGTATCTACAACGGGCGCGACTGCTCGTCTTTCCCAGCATCACCTACGAGAGTTTCGGAATGGGAATCATCGAGGCCTTTGCGTGTGGAGTGCCTGTCGTCGCATCAGACCATGGCGCGATGCGGGAGCTGGTGCAGCACGGACATACGGGATTGCGATTTCGCCCGATGGACTCCGATGACCTCGCGCACACGGTGCGCAGGCTGTGGAGCGATGAGGAGTTGCTGGCCCAAAGCGGCCACAACGCTCGCCAGGAATTCGAGCGCAGCTACACAGCAGAGGCAAATTATCGCGCACTGATCGAGATCTACGAGGGCGTGCAGAATGCTGGCAGGCCTCCTGCTGCGGTCACTATCCCCGCTGCCGCATAACAGAGTTTTTGAATTCATCTTTCGTTTCGGGAAATTAGGAGACTTCACATGTGTCTGGCAGTCATCACCGGCTCTGCCGGCTTGGTCGGATCGGAGGCAGCCGCAAATTACGCCGCTCAGGGCTGGGATGTAATTGGCATCGACAATGACATGCGCAGCTACTTCTTCGGCGCCGAGGCTTCAACGCGATGGGTTCGCGAGCGGCTCGAAAGTCAGTACCGCAACTACATTCATCGCGAAGTCGACATACGCGACACTGACGAGATCTTCGGGATCTTTCGCAGGGCAGGCAACGAAATCGACCTCATTATCCACGCGGCGGCACAGCCCTCGCACGATTGGGCGGCAACCGATCCATTTACGGATCTGGCCGTGAACGCAAACGGAACTTCCGTGCTGCTTGAGGCGACACGCCTCTACTGCCCCGAGGCGGTATTCATTTACATGTCCACAAACAAAGTGTATGGAGACACGCCCAATTCCCTGCCTCTCATCGAACTTGATTGGCGCTGGGAGATTGATCCATCGCACGCTTACAGTGAGGGCATTCCGGAAACCATGTCTGTAGACCACACGCTACACAGCCTCTTCGGAGTTTCCAAACTCGCAGCAGATATGCTCGTCCAGGAATACGGAAAATATTTTGGAATGAAGACTGCCTGCTTCCGTGGAGGGTGCCTCACTGGACCCAATCACTCCGGAGCGCAATTGCATGGATTCCTCTCCTACCTGATGAAATGCGTCGTCACTGGGCATCCATACAAGGTGTTCGGCTATAAGGGCAAACAGGTGCGCGACAACATTCATAGTGCCGATCTGATTCAGGCTTTCGACGAGTTCTATCGCGCTCCTCGCAGCGGAGAGGTTTACAACATGGGCGGCGGCCGCTTGAGCAATTGCTCCATGCTCGAAGCCATTGAAATGTGCCAGCAGATTTCGGGCGAAGAACTGGATTCGGAATACGTCGAGACTCCGCGCAAAGGCGATCATCAATGGTGGATTAGCGATTGCTCACGATTCCGTTCCCACTTCCCAAATTGGAAGCAACAGTACGACGTGCGCCGGATTCTTGAGGAGATTTACGAAGCGAGCGTTGAACGCGTGCCCGTTCTGCGCGCGGCTTGACGCGGAGGCTCGTCATTAGTTTGGGAAGCTTATGATCGATCGCGGCAAGCACAACCTCCTGGGCATTCTGGTCGACGCTGTCGACTACGAAGCTGCTGTCGACCGTGTTTTGGATGCAGCGCGTGAGCATCGGGGCGCGGCGATCTCCGCACTCGCCGTCCACGGGATTATGACGGGCGTCTTGGATCCGATACATCGCTATCGACTGAACCGATTTGACCTGATTGTGCCCGACGGACAGCCGGTGCGCTGGGCCTTGAACCTGATGTATGGCGCCAGACTGGAAGATCGCGTGTACGGTCCTGAGCTCACGCTTCGGGTTTGCGAGCGGGCAGCAGGGGAGCAGGCGCCGGTCTTTTTTTATGGCAGCACGCTGCCTGTCCTTGAACGCATGCAACGCAATCTGCTGAAGCGTTTTCCCAAATTGAAAGTTGCCGGTATGGAGGCTTCAAAGTTTCGACGTCTCACGCAGCAAGAGGCGACCGAGTTGAGCAAACGGATTCGGGAATCCGGAGCAACTATTGTCTTTGCTGGGCTCGGATGCCCAAGGCAAGAGACTTGGGCTTACGAATTCCGCGATCTGGTGAGCATGCCGATCCTCGCGGTAGGCGCCGCCTTCCCTTTCATCGCCGGAGAGCTGCGCCAGGCTCCGCCGAGGCTGCAGAGAATGGGAATGGAATGGTTCTTCCGCCTCTGCATGGAACCTAAACGGTTGTGCCGACGTTATGCCTTGCTGAACCCGGCATACATCGCATTGGTGACGATGCAGTACGCTCGAATCACAACCTTTGACACGGCGGGAATCATGCCGAAATCGAGCATGCTGTTCGGATAGCAGTTCAGCAGAGACATCCTGAATCAGCCACCCCGATGTGGGTGGCTGATTTTTTTTGCTCTTTGGGTCTGGTACAGATGTAACTTCGGCTGAGGGATTCATCCTATTCTTCGGGGTGAAACTTTCCTTCATCCTGAGCAGGTGAGCAAACATCAGCGTCTGATCTCAATGATTCTTCTCGTGATTCTTGCCTTCTTCATCGGCTGCGGAGAAACCCAGAAATCCAACACAACGACATCCCCGTCTACGCAGACGACACCGTCTACTCAGCTTGCTTCGTCTGGTGTCTCTGCGCAGTACTTCGGAATGCATGTGCACGATCCGAAGAATTGGCCTTCTCTCTCGTTTGGAGCAACGCGCCTGTGGGATGCGGGGGTCACCTGGCCGAGCCTGGAGCCGAGTCGGGGGCAATGGAACTTTTCCCGATTGGACAACTTCATGTCGCTCGCGGAGCAAACGCACGTAAGCGTGCTCATGACTCTGGGATTCTCGCCACAGTGGGCTTCCGCCCGGCCGAATGAGGCTTGTCCTTACGGTCCTGGGGAAGCTGCGGAGCCGCTCGACATCCAAGACTGGCGCGACTTCGTGCAAACAGTCGCGACAAGGTACAAAGGACGGATCCACGAATACGACATCTGGAACGAACCGAGCGATCCAAATTTCTTTACAGGAACGCCGGCCAAAATGGTGGAGCTGGCCGGAGAAGCATACAAGATCCTGAAGCAGGTAGATTCGACGATCACCGTTGTGACTCCGGGTCCACCCGGCGACACTGGAAAAGCCTGGCTTGATTCCTACTTGTCTCTGGGCGGAGGTAACTACGCCGATGTGATCGGATATCACTTTTATGTCAATCCCGATCCGCCCGAGAGCATTACTTACATGGTTTCGGATGTTCAGGCGATCCTTAAGAAGTACGGTCAAGCGGGAAAACCGTTGTGGAACACTGAGACAGGCTGGCACTGGCCCGCAAGCTTTACTCCCGAGCAGGAATCAGCTTACCTCGCTCGTTCTTACCTCCTGAGTTGGGGAATCGGCGTCAGCCGCTTCTATTGGTATGCCTGGGACGATCATGACTGGGCCACTTTGCAGTTAACGAACGCTGATGGAAGCACGCGACCGTCAGCTCAGACATTCGCCGTGGTGAGAGGCTGGATGTTGAACTCCGATGTTTCGAAATGCTCATCGGACGCCAGCGGCACTTGGATCTGTAACCTATCGCAAGGAACGGTCACTTCCCACATAGTCTGGAACCAGAACGGAACATCCACTTTTTCCATTCCTCAAGGCTGGAATCCCACGTTAATGATCGATGATGCTGGACAACGTACGATTCTGTCTGCCGGCGCCGCAGTACAAATCACCTCGGCACCAGTATGGTTAGGAACCGGTTCCTAGCAGCCGCAACTTGTGGTGAGGCCGAAACGCCTGTGGAACGCCATAGCCTGCTCGAGCTTGCGTAATTGCTAGCAAAAGCCCGTCATGTCAGGCCTCCGCCTGGGTCAAAGATGAATAGAACTTTCGCTCCATTTACACTTCTGAGTCGAGCACTGTACCTCAAGGAGCGATGATTGAAATCTGCCGGATCAATGTCCTCGGCTGTTGTTGTCTTGTTACTCTTGTGGGTTTCGTCTCTATGTTCTGCCCAGATCGACGATGCTACGCGACAGCTCTCTCACGATATCTTCAAGCAACTCATTGAGATCAATACGACAGACTCGGTTGGAAATGTAACCACCGCGGCGGAGGCCATGGCGCAACATCTGCGCGCGGCTGGCTTTCCAGCAGCGGATATCCAGGTGATTGGCCCGAATGATCGCAAGAAAAACCTTGTCGCGCGACTGCACGGAACCAGCAGAAAAAAGCCCGTGTTGTTGATTGGGCATCTGGATGTAGTCGAAGCCAGGCGCAGCGATTGGACCACGGATCCGTTTCAATTGGTTGAACAGGATGGGTACTTCTACGGCCGCGGCACGCAGGACATGAAAGGCGCGGACGCCATTCTGGTCACCACAATGATCCGCCTGAAAAGGGAACATTACAAACCCCCGCGAGACATCATTCTTGCTCTCACCGCCGATGAAGAAGGCGGAAAGTCCAATGGCGTGGAATGGCTGGTAAACAATCATCGCGATCTCATCGATGCCGAGTTTGTGCTGAATCCAGACGGAGGAGGCATTCAGCTTGAGAATGGCAAGGCCGTAATGATGGAGATGGATGCTACGGAAAAGCTCTACTCCGACTATCAGCTCAAAGTGACCAATCCCGGCGGACATAGCTCTTTGCCGACACCAGATAACGCCATCTACCACATCGCCGATGCTCTCTCGAGACTTGAACGATACGGCTTCCCGTTCGAGTTAAATGACGTCACTCGTGCTTACTTCACGCAGATGGCGAAAACCGAAACGGGCCAGAAGGGGGCTGACATGAAGACCCTTCTGTCTATTCCTCCCGATGAGCAGGCGATTGCCCGTTTATCGGAAGATCCACTCAACAATTCGTTGATGCATACAACTTGCGTAGCCACGCGTCTCGATGGCGGTCATGCCAACAACGCGCTGCCACAAACGGCTCGCGCTAACGTGAACTGCCGCATTCTGCCCGGGCACTCGATTGAGGAGACGCGGCAGACGCTGATCAAGATCTTTGACGATCGCCAAGTGACGGTGAACAGCGTGGGAAGTGATGGAGAGGTTCAGACTGAGAGCTCTCCACGAAAATCTTTTCCACCTCCACCGTTGTTGCCGGAAGTAACGAAACCCCTGCAACTCGTGACCCAGGAGATGTGGCCTGGAACGCCCGTTGTGCCATCGATGGCAACCGGAGCGTCCGACGGCGTCTACACGTCGCCGGCAGGCATGCCCACATTCGGAATCTCCGGGCTTGCGCTTGAAATCAACGACGTTCGTGCGCATGGCAAAGACGAACGTCTGCCGGTGAAGTCGTTCTACGACGGGGTTGCGTTCTACTACACATTCCTTAAGGCCGTCGCATCGGAATAGCACGTAGAGACGCAGTACGCTGCGTCTCTACCGTGTTCCTTATGTTTTCGCGAGTTCGTAGAGATACTGCACATGCGACCGGACAGCCCCGTCCATTCCCTGCACCTTCGGATTACTCGACTCAACCACATAGTACTCATTCGGAGCATGAGCTCCGCTGCCGTGTCCGAGACCGAAATGTCCGGCCGGCAACCGCAACGGATCGCCGGTGAATACGAATCCCGGCCATGAACCAGCGAGGCGCGGAAACATGATGGGATCAATTCCCGATCGCTTGTAGACCGCCTGCGCTGCGCGGATGATTCCCGAATCGGCAGGCGTGCTGGTGGGATCGTACCCTCCGGTCATGTTGACTTCAATATCTCCATAACCGTGCTTGGACAAGTGCGCCTTTAGCAATTGCAATGATTCCGCAGCGCTCATGTCCGGTACGAGACGGCAGTCGAGCTTGGCGACAGCTTTGTGCGGCAGGATGGTCTTGCCGCCAGGCCCCGTGTAACCCCCGACCAGTCCTTCGATGTTTACTGTGGGGCGTGATGCCAACATCTCGAGCGCCTGCTGATATGGAACATCGTTGATCCAATGACTGATGCCAAGCGTTCGTTTGCGTGTGGCTTCGTCCTCCCGGCGCGCCGCTTCGGCAATCATCTGCTTCTCAGTCGTGGAGAGCGGCCGCACCTTGTCCATGTAGTTTGCGATAGCCGGCGTATTGCCGTCAGGTGTTACAAGCGTAGTGAGCGCCTCCACCAAGTGCCATGCTGGACTGTCGGTCATTGCCTTAAGGCTGGAGTGCACGTCCTGTTTTGGACCGCGTCCCCAGCGTTCGCCGCTGGAGACCAACTCGAGTTCTATCACGCCCTTGGCGCCGAGATCGATTGTGACCTCGCCATCCGGATTCTGAGAGGCCGAAGGCATGAAGAGTCCCGTGCACTTTTTCAAAGCAGCAAGAATATCCGGGCGACGCACAATCTGCGGAAAATGAGGGGAGCCAATCTCCTCCTCGCCTTCGCCCACGAAAACGAAATTCACCGGCGGCTTGCGGCCGGCAGCCTTGATCGCATGCAATGCAGCGAGAAACGTTGCCTCTGGTCCCTTCTGGTTCACTGCACCGCGTCCAACAACAACTTTCCCAAATCCGGACTTGTCGACCAAAGCAGCTTCAAATGGCGGGGAAGACCACTCCGAAGGATCAACCTGCTTCACGTCGTACATAAAATAAAGACCAATCGTCTTGGCCGCGCCATTGTCCATCATTGCGAAGACACCCGGTTGTCCTTCGGTTGGGACTTGCGCGACCTGCGCAAAGCCCGCCTCGCGCAGCATGTCCATCATCAGCCGGCAGCCTTCCTGCATCCCACGATTCTCGGCGGCAATAGAAGGCTGGCGAATCCAGGTCTGCAGACGCTGGACGTTTTCATCATGTTGCTTCTGAATCTGCGTGATGATCGGTTGAAGGTCAGAATCCTGACTCTCTGCAATGGGTGGAAGAGCGGTGCTTGCGGCGGCCATTGCGGCAGTGGCAACGAATTCTCGTCGGTCCATGAGGCGCGAGGATAAAGGAATTGGCGTGCAAGTGTCTAGGCAGTTGAAAAAGAAAGTCTATGAGAGATCGGTAGGCGCCAGAGCTCTGTCCGCTAATTTCAGGTAATAACGGATCCAATCGTCTTCGGTTGGAAGTGCAGCTGCGGTGTCCGTCGCTAGCCGTTCCAGCCTCGTCAATGGCCTCTGGAAATCGCAAACTGAATCAACGAGGGTGGCCAGAGTGAGGCGCACCTGCTCAACGGAATACTTAGAAGGGAAGTCGGAGACCGCCATGAGCTGATCGCGCATCATGCCTTCAATCGCGCCAATGAGCGCCGAGCGGAGCGCCTGAATATCTACTTTGGCCTCCAGCTCGCCGGAGTCCTTCATCGCCTTCACAATATCGTCAATAAGAGCTACGAGTTCCCGAAATTCTTTTCCCGCAGTGACTCCGCCACTCCGGCGAATCGCCGTCTGCTCAAGCAGCAAAATCGTTCGGAATTCCGAGTCATTTTCCAGCAGGCTGATGAACATGTTCAGTGCGAGTTTGAGCTTTTCTGTCGCAGACGGAATGCTGCAGATCGCGAGAATTACTGATCTGCTCAACTCCGACCACTTTTCCTCGATGATCTCTCGTCGCAGTTCTTCCTTGCCGGAGTAGTACTTCAGGAACTGGGAGTGGCTGGTGCGGGCTGCTCGCGTGATATCCGAGATCGCCGTGGCTTCGTAACCGCGCTGGGCAAACAGTGCCTTTGCTGCTGTCCGGAGGCGATTCCGGCTGGAGCTCTCGTCATCCCGCATCTCGAGACCCTCCCATAACACTGATTGCGGAATGTTGCTGGGAGATGCATCCCAGTCTCCGGTTTATGATATCTAGTAAGTTAACTATTATTCATAGACAAGTAATCACTTTTATCATGACCGCACCGCACTGCAAGGTCTTCCCATGTCCTGCCACGTCTGTCTTGCTTCCTAGTGAGTCCTGCCCATGACCACGGAAAGCGGAATCCGGGAGCGCCGCTACACGCGGGTCCAGCTGCCGATCTCGGCAGAGGTTTGTGGCGAGTCAGGTTCACACCTGCCTCGTCCTGCTCACCTGCGGGACATTAGCGCTGGCGGCGCTTTTTTCTATGCGGAATTTGAACCCAAGGTAGGGACGGTACTGCAGGTGAACTTCGTCGTTCCCGGAATTGGAAGCGACGTTCAGATCTCTTGCGAAGGACGCGTAGTGCGAGTGGAGACGGAGAGCATCGGCGCCCAAATCGGGATTGCCGTTGCGTTTGACCGGTTGAATCTGGGTCCTTTGTAGAGCACAGCCGAACCAAAACCATGGAGCCGGATCATGTGGAGAAGGACGCGGTTTAGGCGCGGTTGAGCAACTAGTAGGTTGCTGCGCAAGAGCCATGCGGTTATCCGTGTGCGTGTTTTTGCTTTTAACCCGTTTTCGCCGGAAAAGGAAAAGGCCAACTGCTATTCACAGTTGGCCTTTAATAGTGCCGGCGATGACCTACTCTCCCACACAGTTTCCCGTGCAGTACAATCGGCCCGGCGGGGCTTAACTGCCGTGTTCGGGATGGGAACGGGTGTGACCCCCGCGGTATGATCACCGACTTCGTTTCGCGACTGCTGATCCATCCCATCAGCAGGCTGCCGCTTGCTCAGCGACAGGCGCGAGATCTCTCACAACTGAATCGATTTGGGTGAGCTTCGAGGCTAGCCTCGAAGCTCGGTCAATCTCAGCGTTAGCTGTTTTTCTGAAAACTGAAGACTGACAACTTAATACTCGCGGCGCTTGACTGCCGCAATGCACTGAATAAATTTTATGGTCAAGCCGAACGGGCGATTAGTATTTGTAAGCTGAAACCATTACTGGTCTTACACTTCAAACCTATCAAACTGGTGGTCTTCCAGTGCCCTTCATCACCCTTACGGGTTGGGAGATCTCATCTTGTGGAGTGCTTCACGCTTATATGCATTCAGCGTTTATCACGACCGAACTTGGCTACCCAGCCGTGCCATTGGCATGACAACTGGAACACCAGAGGTTCGTCCATCCCGGTCCTCTCGTACTAAGGACAGGCCCACTCAAATCTCCTGCGCCCACACCAGATAGGGACCGAACTGTCTCGCGACGTTCTGAACCCAGTTCACGTACCGCTTTAATAGGCGAACAGCCTAACCCTTGGAACCTTCTACAGCTCCAGGATGCGATGAACCGACATCGAGGTGCCAAACCGGAGCGTCGATATGAACTCTTGGCTCCGATCAGCCTGTTATCCCCGGCGTACCTTTTATCCGTTGAGCGATGGCCCTTCCATGCAGAACCACCGGATCACTAAAACCTACTTTCGTATCTGCTCGTCTTGTAGGACTCGCAGTTAACCACGCTTATGCTTTTGCACTCGACGGCTGATTTCCAAACAGCCTGAGCGTAGCTTCGTGCGCCTCCGTTACAGTTTAGGAGGCGACCGCCCCAGTCAAACTACCCGCCTTACTATGTCCCTCTCCCGGATCACGGGAGTAGGTTAGAACCACAGAACTCGCAGGGTGGTATCTCACCGGTGGCTCCCCCAAGCCCGAAAGCCTGGGTTCAAAGCCTCCCACCTATCCTGCGCAGCAAGTGCCATAGTTCATAGTAAAGGTATAGTAAAGGTGCACGGGGTCTTTCCGTCTTGATGCGGGAAACCGGCATCTTCACCGGTACTACAAGTTCGCCGAGTAGCTCGTCAAGACAGTCGTACGATCGTTACGCCATTCGTGCAGGTCGGAACTTACCCGACAAGGAATTTCGCTACCTTAGGACCGTTATAGTTACGGCCGCCGTTCACTGGGGCTTCAGTTCAAAGCTTCGCCTTGCGGCTAACCTCTCCCTTTAACCTTCCAGCACCGGGCAGGCGTCAGCCCCTATACGTCGTTTTCGACTTTGCAGAGACCTGTGTTTTTGTTAAACAGTCGCCGTACGCGTTTCACTGCGACCTCCTCGGGCTATGAACCCTAGCGAGGCGATCCTTCTCCCGAAGTTACGGATCTAATTTGCCGAGTTCCTTAACGAGCCTTCTCTCGAGCGCCTTTGGATATTCTCCTCGTCTACCTGTGTCGGTTTGTGGTACGGTTCCCCCAATTTCTCCTTAGAGGTTTTTCTCGGCAGCGTGAACTCATCCCCTTAGCGGCATACACCACTGCTTTGCACCTCACCGTTAATGTCCTCCCGGATTTGCCATGGAAGACCGGCTTACGCGCATCGATCCACATAGCCATATGTGGACGGGACTATCCTTCTGCGTCACCCCATCGTGATAACGAAACTGTGGGAGTTCCGGAATATTAACCGGATGTCCATCGGTTACGCCTTTCGGCCTCACCTTAGGGACCGACTAACCCTGAGCGGATTAACCTTCCTCAGGAAACCTTAGACTTTCGGCGCGGAGGGTTCTCACCTCCGTTATCGCTACTTATGCCGGCAGGGTCTCTTCTCTTCAATCCACCAGTCTTTTCAGTCTGGCTTCGAGTCGATGAGAATGCTCTCCTACCACGCACACACCGAGTGTGTGCATCCGCTGCTTCGGTACCAAGCTTAAGCCCCGTTGAATTGTCGGCACCGGACCGCTTGACCAGTGAGCTATTACGCTTTCTTTAAAGGATGGCTGCTTCTAAGCCAACCTCCTGGCTGTCTGGGCGTTCCGACTTCCTTTCCCACTTAGCTTGGATTTGGGGACCTTAGCAGACGGTCTGGGCTGTTTCCCTCTCGACGACGAAGCTTAGCCCCCGCCGTCTGACTCCCGTGCTGGTTGTCCATGGCATTCGAAGTTTGGTTGGATTCAGTAAGCCGGAAAGCCCCCTAGTCCATCCAGGTCTCTACCACCAAGGCAAATCACACGAGGCTACGCCTAAACGTATTTCGGAGAGAACGAGCTATCACGGAATTTGATTAGCCTTTCACCCCTACCCTCAGCTCATCCGAGCTTTTTTCAACAAACACCGGTTCGGTCCTCCAGTGGGTGTTACCCCACTTTCAACCTGGCCAAGGGTAGATCATCCCGCTTCGCGTCTATTCCTGCCAACTGATTTCGCCCTATTCAGACTCGCTTTCGCTACGGCTCGCTTTCGCTTAACCTTGCTGACAAGAATAACTAGCCGGCTCATTATGCAATAGGCACGCGGTCAGGCATTCCGCTTGCGCGGCATAGCCCTCCCACTGCTTGTAGGCACACGGTTTCAGGTACTATTTCACTCCCCTAGCAGGGGTTCTTTTCACCTTTCCCTCACGGTACTGGTTCACTATCGGTCAGAAGAGAGTATTTAGCCTTGCGGAATGGTCTCCGCGGATTCAAGCAGGGTTTCTCGTGCCCCGCCTTACTCAGGTACCAGCTTCGAGTCCAGATCGTTTTCGCCTACGCGGCTGTCACGCTCTATGGCCCCGCTTTCCAGAGGGGTTCGACTAACGACTGGATTGGTAACTCTACTGTTGCTGGCCCTACAACCCCCGTCACACCCGAAGGTAAAACGGGTTTGGGCTACGTCCGATTTCGCTCGCCACTACTTTCGGAATCGCGATTGCTTTCTTTTCCTCCAGGTACTGAGATGGTTCACTTCCCTGGGTTTGCTCGCACCTGCCTATGTATTCAGCAGGCCGTACTGAGGTTTTACCCCAGTGGGTTTCCCCATTCGGAAATCCCCGGATATAATGCCTGTTTGCGGCTCCCCGGGGCTTATCGCAGCTTGCCACGTCCTTCATCGCCTTCTTCTGCCAAGGCATCCACCATGCGCCCTTAGTAGCTTGACCATAAAATTTACTCAGCACACCAAGCTGCTAAGCCTCTGGCTGCTAGCTACTGGCTAACACCCAAAAACCGAGCTACTAGCCCCATGCTGTTAGCTGCTAGCTAACAACTCAAGGCTTATACTTGAAGCGCTTTTCGATCTTTATGCTCCTTAACTTGATCTCTGCTCATCGC
>Ga0209474_10000270_pt1:52500-60783 | contig 60783 bp, 48 predicted proteins | sample GraSoiAngelo_145_FD_185902 | JGI IMG/M metagenome (GOLD analysis project Ga0209474, IMG submission 185902) | Grasslands soil microbial communities from the Angelo Coastal Reserve, California, USA - 14_1009_05_20cm (SPAdes) (version 2) | ecosystem: Environmental > Terrestrial > Soil...
ACGCCCATAATCATAGTGCAGCAGCGAGATGAAATGGCAGCAGTCCATCCCGTTCACGCCTGAGGCGAGTGCAGATACCCTCGGCCGTCTTCCAGAAACGCCGGCGGTTTTTCTCCTGCGCAGCGACGATCCTAACGCCGATCCGTACATCAACAAGACCGCCAACCTGCGCAGGCGTCTCGAGCGGCTTCTTTCTGCGGCCTCGCCGGATAGCAAGCGCCTGAACCTGCGCCAGCGCACCCGAGCGATTGAGTACACGCTCACCGGTTCCGATTTTGAAAATCGACTGCTGCTGTACAAAGCGCTGCGCGAATACTTCCCGCGCTCCTATCGCAAGCGGATGAAGCTGATTCCCGCTCCGCTGATTAAGATCGGGTGGGAGAACCAATATCCGCGGGCATATTTCACCAGGAGATTAGGGAAGAATGCAGTCCTGAACAAATCGCAGGCTGAGGTTACGCAATCACCCAAAACAAGCGTCTACTACGGTCCATTCGCTTCGAAGGCTGCGGCAAACAAATTCCTGAATGACGCGCTCGATCTCTTCAAATCGCGGCGCTGCACGTTCAACCTTCATCCTGATCCGTCGTTTCCGGGATGCATTTACTCCGAAATGAAAATGTGCCTGGCGCCATGCTTTGCCGGCTGCACCGACGCTGAGTATATGGCTGAAGTCGCCCGCGTGCAGGATTACCTCGACAGCCGCGCGGCATCGCTGGTCACAGAACTCGAAGCTGAGCGCGAGGCGGCAAGTGCGGAACTGGAATTTGAAAAGGCCTCGGGAATACACGGTCGCATTGAAAAAACCAAGGCGCCATGGATGGGCGTGCCGGGAATCGTGGGACGCATAGAACAGCTTCGCGCCGTGATCGTGCAGCGTTCGGCGCTTGCGGAGCACGTTGCCCTATTCGAGTTTCGCGATGGCTTGCTCCATGGTCCGCTTCAGTTCAGCGTGGCAGCCATGCAGCATGCCAATCCCAATTCGGGATCGAGTTCTTTGTTCTCGCATCCACACATGGCTGTTCCGCTCGAGTCCGACACCAAAGCTGGCAAATCGAAGCCTCAGACCCTTGAAGCTCGTGTTGCCGAAGCTTTGGGCACGATCGAGACGCGCAAACCAGAGCGCGGCGAACTGGCGGACCAACTTGCGCTTCTGAAGCGCTGGTATTACCGGTCGAGTAAAAAGGGGGAAATTTTCATTACCCATTCAGGCGAACTGCCGCTAAGAAGAATTGTCCGTGGAATCTCGCGAGTTTTTAGAGGAGAGCGGCAAGAGATGAACACGGAGCGATGAGTCGATCCTCGCCGGAGGCGCTCGATGTGGATGAAAAGCCTGCCGCTCGCCCAACCGCCTAATGTGAAAGCCCAGCATGGAGTGCTGGGCGGGTTGGATGATTCCGGGTCCCGGAGGGACGGCATGGCTGCCGATGTCGCGCTCAATTCCATATGCCGTCCCTCCGGGACTCGGGATTCTAATCTACGCGTCAACCCAGCATTTCGGGTGGGGCTTTCATTTAGGCGCTTCCGGCGCTGCCCAATGCTCCAGCGCTTCTCTTGCGGAACACCACGCTCACGCTCTCGCGCCAGCGCTCGTCAATCGCCACGAGGTTCCAATTGACCTCGGGTGACAGGAAGCGGAGGATCGTGTCGGTTGCGGGATGAATGTGCAGAGTGGGCGCAACCAGTAGGAGAATCGGCGATTCGGATGAGAGAGCGTGGGCACTTCCGTCCGCCTCGATGAAATAACCGAAGCCGTGAAACTCTTCACGCTCGTGATGCCATTTCACCCGCAACCAATAGTCCAGGCCTTGTAATGGAAGATGAATGTCTTCGTCGGCCTTGAGTTCGATAACAGCGAGTTGGCCGTTGCGGGTGCTGGCCAGCAGATCGATCATGCCGCGATCTGATGCGGCAAAGGCTGGGACTTGCGCATAGACGTAGCGCGGGTCGAGTCTTGCATCGAGCAACGTTATATCCTTCTTCACTTCGGATTCCAGCCATCGCTCTGGCTGCATGCGCCACAATGGGTGTTTCTTATCGCCTTCCGCTCGGCGGAGCTCGCGCAATCGTCGCATCAGATCTTCAAACAGCGGTTCGGACTGTTCTGTAAGCAGAGTTTCATGCGGGCCGCTGCCGAAGACGATCTCCGGCGTCCGATCGAAGCGGTGGTTCGGACTGGCAACGCGCGCTCGCGCAAACTCCAGCCCATGCAGGCGGAAGCCGAGTTCTGTTGAGCTGAGAACGATTCTTTCGCATTCAGGAACGGCGCCGCGAATGCGTTGGATTGCAGACTGAAAACGTTCATGGACTCGGCTCGTCTCCGGACAGTGGACTAGCCGTGTGGCGATGTTTCCCTGATCGGAGAGATCGAGTTGCTCGAAGGTCTCCCCACGCTCGTCGAATTCGAATAGCTCAAAGCGGAAGGCCGCACGATGCAGGTAATGCATTCGCGCCTGGATCACCGCCGACCGGCTGCGCGGAATAAACAAGCGCAATCCCTCAACTACCGATCGTGTAACTTCGCGCTCACGACAATATTGAAACCAGAGCAGCGCAAAGGTGAGCGCTCCATCGACCGATGCCTGCAACTCCGAATCATTCACTCCAAAGACACAGATGGTCGACCGTCCATGACGCAGCACTCCTCGCGTGTACACAGGGCTGAAGCTGTGCTCCAGATCTGCCGTAGAGACCAGCCCTTCGACATTCCAATCTGGGAAGGTGCGCTGCAGTGCTCGTCCCAGCAGCCGCTGATATTGCAGACGCGCCTGGCGTTGCACGGCTGGAGGCCGTCGCTCGCGGTCAGAGACAATTTCGATCCATGATGGCTTTCCCTTGCCGAAGCGCTGGATGGCCAGATTGAGCTGTCCGTTCTTTCGTTCGAGATCGACGACTCGCCTGACGGTGTTCCTCTCGTGCGACCACAAGTGCAGCAGGCACTTGCCGTTTTCTCCGGAAACGGAATACTTTGCGGCGCTCAGATCGAAAGTCGTTTCTCCTTCCTCAATCACGCAGGCTCGCGGAGCCGTCGCCAGGAATTCTTCGAGTTCGCGCGCAACATGGGCCGGATCCATCTTGAACAATTCCCTGATCGGGTACGAAGAAGCGGAATCGTATCCGTCACATTCAAATTACTCAACAGAAAGTTTGCTTGCCTGGTTCCGGCCGCCGTCTTCACCCCAACAATTGCAAACCAGCCGCTTGCCGCAGACCCGCCCCTCGACCGGGTGCAACGCGGTTCGGGTTTCATGATTGTGTAGTGCGAGACGATCGAAAGTGGCAAATGGACTGATCAAGAGCTCACGGCCAGGAGCGGCCAGAACCACGTAAGCAAAACCCGGAGCATCGGCGTCCGCTGGGGCCCCGACCCTGGCCGGTTCTGATTACTATCCCCTGTTCCGTGTCCTCTGTAACCCGTCCCCTTCCCTCGCTCCTTACCGGTCTCCACAAACCGCGATGCTCAAGCAGCCGTCGAAGGATCGTCGTCGCGATCACTCAGCATGGTGTCGGCAAGGCGAAGATACCGGCGGATGGTGCCGGTCTTGTCGTGATCTATCTCACGCTGAATGTGAGGTTCTTCTTTCGAGTCATTGGAGGCGGGACCTGTAAAATCCGTCTTGCTCAACTGCACGCTCCTTTTCCCATAATTGAACTTGAGAATCACAACCTATGGCCAAATACGGGAATGTATCGCAGCGTGGATTTGCTTGACAAGAATTAAGAAAGACGCCGTAATCCGTGAATTTACGACGCGGCTTCGGCAGTCTGAACTTTTTGTTGCATCTGATGCAGATGAATTGAGCGTACGCGCGCGTGGTGATCGGGGAACTTTTTGTCGACGGCATTCTGAGCGATATGCCACGCGCGATGAATGTGGTCTGAGCAGAGATGCAAGACGACGCGCTTGTTGTCGGCGGTCCTTGCCTCAATGCGGTAAGCGGCCAACTGCGGACACTGCTCGTGTCCGGTGACCAGTCCAAAACCGCAAAGCACAACCGTTCTCGGCATGAATCGAGACTCACCGAAACGCAGAAACATAGATTTCTGCGAATGCTAGGGGTGTTCGCTAAATTTCGCTCCGGGGTTGGAGCAGGTATGGCTGTCCTCAAGCAGCCTTGCAAGGTTGTTGGTAATGCTCTGGACGTGGCTTTCCCGTTTCTGGACTCAGCCCCAAGAATCTCCGCTCTTCTGGAGTCATTTCACGGCCATACTTTTCAACGAACCTCTCTTCCACGTCCGGCGGCAGGGCGGCAGTTCCGCGGACAATCCGAACTGCTGACATGCGGGTGTAGATGCCTGCGGCAGGCTGGATGGTTGTTCCCCAAAGGCTTAAGCGGATGGGACTAAAGGACTTAAAACTTATCAGTTATGGCCTGGGCGGACCGCCGGCGTGCTCGGAGGATGGAATCGGTTGTTCTGACCGCCTCTAGCGTTTCCCTAACATCATGAACACGAACCAGATGCGCGCCTTGGAGGATACTTGCCGTCACCGTTGCCAGGGTTCCAGCCAGGCGGTCGGAAACGGCCTCGCCACCGAGCGTGCCTTTGGTGAGGAACGACTTTCGGGAGGTGCCGCTGAGCAGGGGGAATCCCAATTGATGCAGCTCGCAGAAGTCGGCAAGCAGCGAAAAATTTTCGTCGAGGCGCTTTCCAAAGCCAAATCCAGGATCAAGGACAACGCGCTCGCGCTGGACGCCGGCCTCCGTGGCGCGCTTCGCGAGGCTGCGCAAATCTTTCAGCACCAGGGGCGTTACTTCCGCTGCTTCCAGCGGGGGCAGACTACGCCATTCCGGAGGACGTCCGCGGCTGTGCATAAGCACGCATCCGCAGGCATTCGATACCAAAATGGGAAGCATGTGCTCGTCCCACGTGAAACCGCTCACGTCGTTCACGATCTCGGCCCCGGCTGCCAGTGCTGCTTTCGCAGTTTCGGCTTTGTAAGTGTCGATCGAGAGCAGGGCATCGGAAGCCTGCTTCAGAATGCCTTCCACGACCGGGAGGACGCGCCGCTTTTCCTCATCGGCCGGGACGAACTCCTTTTCTCCCGGACGCGTAGATTCGCCGCCGATGTCAATGATGTCCGCTCCCTGGGATAGGAGTTCGATCGCGTGGGCGATGGCGCGATCGGGGTCGACGAACTGTCCGCCATCGGAGAACGAGTCGGGCGTAACGTTCACGATGCCCATAATGAGCGTGCGCTCGCCGAGCTTGAGCGAACGGGAACGCAGCTTCCAATCGAATCGCGGACGCATGCAGCGATTGTAAACAGCGCGTGCGCTACAATCCGGCGCAATGACCAATTTCTGGCTGCGGCTCATCGCGCTGTTCCTAACGCTGGTTGCTTTTGCGAATTCCCAGTCGTCGGATACGCAACAATCCGCACCTCCCACGCCTGCGGTTTCTCCGCAGGCAATGCAGGAGCTGGGCACACGGCTGGCGTCGCGCATCAATCTGATCCGGCTACAGGATCCGCGGGCGCAGCATGCGACATGGGGCATCAGCATTGTCGACCTCGCAACCGGTGGTTCGCTCTACGCGGAAAACGCAGACAAGCTGCTGCAGCCGGCATCGAACACGAAGTTGTTCACGACTGTGATGACGTTGGCCCTGGTCGGCGCCGACCACAAGTTCCTGACGACCATGGAATCCGGCGGCGCTCCTGACAACAAGGGCAGACTCGCTGGCGACTTGATTCTGGTCGGACGCGGGGATCCCAATCTCTCTGGACGAATCCTGCCCTATAACAGGAGAACGGAGCGTGTAACGGAGCACGCGCGAATGCTCGACGAGCTTGTGGATCAGGTTGCCGCGGCTGGCGTTAGAGTGATCGATGGCGACATCGTTGCCGACGACAGCTACTTCGTCTATGAGCGCTATGGCGAAGGCTGGACACAGGATGACTTGATGTGGGACTACGGCGCTCCCGTTTCGGCACTAACTATTAACGATAATGTGGTTTTTGCCAGTCTCAAACCAGCCGATCGTGTGGGCGAGCGGGCGCTGCTGACCCTTGACCCTTACAGCAGTTACTACACGGTCAGGAATCTTGTCACAACAACCGGGCGCGGTGTCGCACGCAATATAGGGATCATGCGGGAACCTGGGTCGCTGGAATTGACATTCTGGGGAACCATCCCAGTCGGCGACGCCGGAGATGACGAAGCTCTTGCCATCGAAGATCCTGCAACGGCAAACGCTCAACTGTTAAAGACGCTGCTGCAACAGCGTGGAATTACCGTTCGCGGCAAAGTTCGCAGCGTGCATTCGCTGGCCTGGCAATATCCCCCACCTCTACCGCACCAGGCACTGATGGTCGCGGCGGGTAATCCGCCATCGCGAGTCATTCTGGCGCAACATCAATCGGCGCCGCTGCTCCAGGATCTCGTGGTCATTAACAAAGTCAGCCAGAACCTGCATGCGGAGCTGATGCTGCGTCTTCTGGGAAAGCTGAAAGGCGTCTCCGGATCGGTCTCAGGCGGGCTCGACGTCGAACAACGATTCCTGACAGAACAGGTACACATGGACGCTGCTGAGTTCTCGCTTTACGATGGGTCAGGACTCTCACGTTCCGATCTGGCAACGCCGCACGCTTTTACTCAACTGCTGCAATACGCCTATGGGCAGCCCTGGGCCGCACAGTTTCGTGAAACACTACCCGTCGCCGGAGAAGATGGGTCGCTTTCCACGCGCTTCAAGGGCACATTCGCTGCCGATCATCTACAAGCCAAAACGGGACAATTGGGTGGAGTGAACTCTCTGACCGGTTATGCCCTGACTAAAGCCGGCCACAACATCGCATTCTCAATCCTGGTGAATCACCACACGCTGGGAAATACCAGAGCCAAGCAGATGATTGATGACATCTTGAATGCTGTCCTCGAAGAAGATTGAACTTCAAGGGCAATTGAACACGGAGGAGACGGAGGGAATTGAGGAAAATCAAAAGGCAAAAACATTATGTCGGTCTCATGCTAAATCTTCGGTTTTAACTTTTCCTCGGCGCCCTCCGTCTCCTCCGTGTTCAATCCTCTTATCGAAGTGGGTAAAATAAATCCCGACTATGCTAATCGCATCACATTCGATTTCTCAGCAAATCCAGGAACTGGCACTGCAAGCCGGGCTCACGCTTGCCGGTGCCGGATCGGGAACTGATTTCACTGGAGCTCCGACCACAAAGCTTCAACTTAAGTCTGCTATTGGCACCACCTACTCGGTTGAAACGAGTGAATCGCTCTCCGCCGAAATTGAAAGACATACGCCCTTAGGCGACGAGTTGAAGACCTATCTTCAGGTTCTCGCGAAGCGCATGCAGACGGCGCGTCCTGATGTCTTTCTCACTCTTCACGGCTTGCCGCTCTCGATGCAGCAATTCAGCTGGCCGTACCATCATTCCACTTCGGGAGCAGATTCGTTCATTCTGCACGGCATCGCGCAACTGGCGGAGCCAGGAAGTCCGCTGCACGCGAAGGTAGCAGCCAGTTTGACCGTAACCTTTGCCGAAGTACTCCCGGCCCTGGAGCAGCCTTACGCGGAGGGGGTCACATTCAACGCCATCCGCAAGACGCTGGACCTCGGGCAGCTCGAACTCCTCAAGAGCGGCAATCGCCAACCGGTGCCGGTGAGCACGCGCTATTACAGCTTCCGCCAGCAGCGGTTCATCTTCAGCGAGACCGACGATAGCAAGCGCAAGGAATTCGTGCGCACCAAGGTTTTCTGGACGGGCGCACGTCTTGGCGAGGGCAAGGCGAGTTGGATCGCAGATCCTTACGACGCTCAGTATCTCGACTGTTCCATCGAGGACTTGCAGAAGATTGGGCGGGAGCTCGCAGGCGAAGGATGGCTTACCCTGGATTCTTCCGAAGAGTACGCGACTGTGAGTGCAAAGCTCTCGGGGCAAGCGGATCACTTCGTGAAGCAAATGGAGTCTGCTCTTGCTTTGCTGAAGCCCAGATTCAATGAAGAGATGCGCGCTGGTCACACCAACATGTGACGGGGATTAACACGAAGCGCACGAAGGGAAAGAAGAGGACGCAAAAAAATCCTTGTGACCTCTGGTTTCGCCTGTGACCTTCGTGTTCGCCTTGCTTCTAGGCTACGTCTTCTTTGTGCCGATTCTGGAGCTCTTCGCAAACGCTGCAGCGGCCTACAATCCTGGGGCGCTCTCTGCGTAGATTTTCTTCAAATCGAGCCCAGCGCTGTCCCTGGCTTGCATCAGGATAGTTCGGCAGTCGGCCTCGGCTGGTTTCTGTTTCCATTCCGCCGATCAGTGGATAGCTGGGCTCG
>Ga0209474_10000271_pt1 | contig 60625 bp, 61 predicted proteins | sample GraSoiAngelo_145_FD_185902 | JGI IMG/M metagenome (GOLD analysis project Ga0209474, IMG submission 185902) | Grasslands soil microbial communities from the Angelo Coastal Reserve, California, USA - 14_1009_05_20cm (SPAdes) (version 2) | ecosystem: Environmental > Terrestrial > Soil > Grasslands...
CGCCAGCGACGCCACCAGGGCGATGAGAAGCAACGCGAGGGACGCCAGGGTAATGGCTTTCCCGATCTCGTACAACCTCGAGTGAAACGTGAGGTCCACGGTGCGGGCGCCCGCGGGCAGCGGGACGGTGATGAGGCTGTAGTCGCCCCGCAGCAGCTGGCCGGCGTGACCGTCGATCGCGACCTGCCAGTCGGGATACCAGTTCTCGGCGACGACGAGATAGCTCGGTATCGGCGGCGCAGGGTCGAGCGTGACGGTCATCCGTCCGGGTTGCCAGGACGTTACCGTCGCCCGGGACGGGCTTGGCGGCGGCAATTCCTTCATGGGGGCCGGCATGACCGGCTGGTCGGTCGCGAACAAGACGATGCGGGAGTAATCCATTCGGGGATCGAGCAGCGTCGGAATGATGGTCGCCGAATCGAGCTTGAAGGCGGCGGGCACGACACGGGCGTAGGGCGCGGGCGCGGTGCGCTCGAACAAGTGGGCCGCGCCGGTGGGCGTCGCTGCGTCCCGCAGGACGCGGGTGAACCCCGGAATGGAATCGAGCCGCTGCGCGGCCGCCGGCACGATCACCCAGCGCACGGCGAATAGGTCCCAGAGGTGAGGGTTCCCCAGGTTCCGCCACTCGTCCCGCCCTCCCATCAGGTCGACGAAATAGCGGATTTCGAAACCGTGCGTTCCGAGCAGCTGAGGCACGTCCTCGGCCATCAGCACCGCTCCCGGATAGACGGAACTGGGGCCGGTGAGCAAGCCGAGGTCGAGCGCGCGCGTCGGCGCCGGCGTCGCCTTGATGTGTTCGGTGACGGCATCGGGGCGGTACAAGTCGCGGTCGAGCGTGCTGTAGGTCCAGAACTGCCTCGCGTTGAGCCACAGATCGGCGCCGATCACCAACGACAATGCGATCATCCACTGAGCGGACGGGAGGCGGCCACCGAGGCCCGCCCACACCAGGCCGGCGGTGGCGGCGAGCGCGATCGCGCTCGTCACGGCGCCGAACATGATGTCGGCCCCAGCAACTGGCCGGCCTTGTGCGAGCGCGCCGGCCATGTTTCCGAACACGCCTGCTACGGCAAGCAGCGCGAGGACGCCTGCGGCAATGAGCCAGGCTCGTACATGGGACTTACAGGTGGCTCCTTCGGCTCGCCCCTCGAGTCGCTCGACCCCGAACGCCGCGAAGCATGCGACCACGAACACGACCACGAAATACGCCATGCCGGGTGCCCGCATTTGCTTGACGTACGGCATCACGGACCACCATAGGTGATAGAACGGCGTGCCCTTCCCCAGGCCGATCAGGAGGAATAGCAGCCCGATTGCGGCCAGCCACAGGCGCAGACGCCGGTCCTTCCCTGCCCCGGCCCCGAGGAGCGCCAAGGCGACCACCGGGAGGCCGAGATACTCGGAGTGCAGCTTGAGGCCGTTGGGTCCCCAATACGTCCCCGTCCCCGGCCCGCCCCAACCCACGAAGTTCTTGAGGAAGAATTCAGGGATGTGCACCCAGGGAATGCCGTAGGTCGTCGCGCCGGCGAACCCGCCCTGGACGCTCACGGCTCGAGCTGAGAGGGGCATATGCTCGAATGCCGGAAGCAGCTGGATCGCGGCGATGCCGAAGCCGAGGGCAAGCGCGGCCGACGCGAGGCCCAGCGTCCGGATGCGATCGCTGGTTGCGGCAGCCTCGGTTCCGAAACCCAGGTACAGCGCGAACAGCCCTGCGGCGACCAGCATGTAATAGGTCATCTGCACATGCTGGCTGAGAATGCTGAGACCGATGCCCAGGGCCGTCACACCGTAGCCCCACAGACGGCGATCCCGCATGCCGGCGATGAGGCCGAGCAGCACGAGCGGCAGCAGCGCCGTCACCACCAGCTTCCCGTCGTGTCCGGGCTGGGCGTACGAGGCGACGAGCCCCGACAGCTGATACGCCACGCCACCGACCACCGCGCCACTCCACGCCACCTGGAGCCGGCGCAGCAGCAAGTACATGAAGACGCCGGCCAGGATGTAGTGAACGAAGAATCCGATGTTCATCACGGTGGCCGTCGGCAGAACGAGGCGGAGAAATGCTGTCGGGTACAGAATGTCCCCGGTGCCGAGCGCGCCCACATAGGGCATCCCGCCGAAGATCTCGGGATTCCACAACGGCACGTGTCCCAAACGCCGCCACCACTCGGCGCCCCAGCCACGGAAGGGCAGGCCGGCTGTGACCTGGTCGCTGAGCGGCCCGGCGAGCCATTGCCCCCGCAGCATCGGCAAGCTCAGGATCGCGATCCACAGCGTGAAGACACCGGTCGCGATCAGCGTGGGGCGACGGGGCTCGTAAACGGATGGCGCCACGGAGGTCGATGGATCAGGATGACTCACTGCTCGGACTCCTGCGGACGGTGGCGAAGCGGAAAGGTGAGGAGCGCCGCGGCTCCCTCCAGCACGGTCAAGAGCACGCGGGAGGCGAGGCTCACGGCGACGGCGCCGCCCGAGCCCAACGCGGGGGCGAGGAGCTCGATCAGCACCAGCTCGCGCACGCCCACGCCGCCGGGGGCGAACAGGGCCAGCAGGCCGAGCACGTAGCCGAGCGTGAAGGCGGCGACGGCGCTGGTGAGTGGCAGGGACGCTGCGGGAATGAGACCCCGGGCCAGCATCCAGAGGGCCGCTCCGTACGTCCACCAGCTCAGCACGGTGAGGACCGTACTGGCGAGCACGGCGCCCAGGGCAAGGGGCTCGAGCGGCGGCGTGGCCTTGACCAGGCGCCCCAGCCAGGCGGCCGTGGGGCGCCATGCCAGCGCGCCGATCGTCGCCACCGCCACCAGGGCGGCCGCCGCGAGACGGAGCGGCGGGGCGCTATGCGGGGCCGCCGCGGCGACGACCGCCACCCCGCTGCCCAGCGACACGGCCTGGATCACGAACGCGGAGGCGGCCGCCGGACCCGGCTGCACACCCGCCCGCTGGGCGAGTACCACCAGGCCGGCGACGCTCCACACCTTGCCCGGGACGTAGCGGCCCAGATTGGCCAGGCTCCAGGTCCGGGCCGCGGCGGCGAAGGGGAGGCGCTGGTGCCACCCTGCCAGGATGCGGCGCCAGGACTCGATCTGCAGAGCGTAGGTCGCGAGCACGGTAAGAGCGGAGGCGGCGATCCACGCCGGCGTGACCGAGAGTGCGACATGGAGCGAGCGGAACTCCGTCCAATTGCGCGCGATCGAGCGGGCGACGAAGCCCACGACCGCCAGCGTGACGAGGCCCTGAGCGGCCCAGAGCCACCGCCGTGGGTTTGTCAGCTCAGTCCTTGACGAACTTGTAGGCGACCGAGCGCGCGAGCATCCACCAGGGCGCGGGAATCGGCGGATAAAAGTACGTGCCGCCCCAATCCACGAGACGGAACCCGTTCATCTCGCCCAAGCGGCTGATCGTCTGGCGCGTCCAGCTGTAGATGTGCCCCTGCTTGTCCGGCACGCGGAAGAGATTCCAAATGATCTCCTTCACGTGATAGGGATTGGGCACGGAGACCATCCACACGCCACCGCGCTTCAGGACTCTGTAGATCTCGCCCGCCGTGCCGTACGCCGTGGGGGTGTGTTCCAGGACCTCGACCATGAACACGTAGTCGAACGAGGCATCGGGGAACGGCAACCCGCTCGTGATATCGTGAATCAAGATGTCGGGGGCGGCGAACTCGGGCGCGATGTCGAGCCCCTGATACTTGACGTCGCGCGGCAGGTACTTGCGGAGGTCGCCGTTGCGTGAGCCGATGTCGAGCACCGCGCTGCCGGGGCGTACCTGCGCCAGCTGCATGTGCTTGCGAAACCGCATCCGCTCTTCGCCGGAATTGCGCCAGGCGTGCCGTTCGCTGTAGAACTTGGTGAGCTCGGGTGACGCCGGCGCGATTCGGTTGACCATGGGTCGGAAAATTACCATGGCTCGAAACCCATGGAAAGTCTTAGCTTTGGGCAGCCTGCATGCGTATCCTCCACGTGGTTACGGCGTTCCCGCGGTCCCCGGACGACGTGATCGTGCCCTGGCTGGTCGAGCTGCTCAAGCGACTCCTGGCCGCGGGACACGAGGTGGAAGTATTCACCTCGTCCTACAGGGGCGCGCCAGACCAGGTGGTGAGCGGGATTCCCGTGCACCGGTTCCGGTACTTTCCGCGCCGCTGGGAGCGCCTGACGCACGAAGAGGCCGCGCCCGACCGGATGAAACGCTCCCTGCTGTACCGGCTCATGCCCGCGTGCTTCGTGGTCGCCGGCATGATCGCGGCATGGCGGCTGTGCCGGCGCCAGCGCTACGACGTGATCCACGTGCATTGGCCCTTCCCGCTGGCGCTGTTCGGCTGGGCGGCGCAACGGGCTCGCCCGGCCGCCCTGGTCACCACGTTCTATGGCGTGGAGCTGCGGTGGGTCAAGACCGCAATGCCGTTTTTCCGAGGGTTCCTGAAGTGGGCGGCGCGACGCTCCGACCGGGTGGTCGCGATCTCATCGTACACGGCGGACGAAGTGCGCGAGCTCGTCCAGGTGCCGATCGAGGTGATCCCCTACACCACCAGCCTTGCCGCCCCCACGGTGCCGCGTGCCGAGCGGCGTTCCGCCGCAGCGCCCTTCACGGTGCTGTTCGTGGGCCGGCTGGTGGAGCGCAAGGGCGTGAGCCACCTCGTGGATGCGGTGAGTCTGCTCCTCCCCCTCCCCGGGGCGGACGTCCGGCTGGTGATCGTGGGGGACGGGCCGGAGCGGGCCCGGATCGAGGCTCGGATCCGGGAAAAGCGTCTCGATGGACGGGTCGCCGTGCGCGGCAGAGTGTCGGACGCCGAGCTGCAGGCCGCCTACGCCGCGGCGGACGCGTTCGTGTTGCCGGCCGTGGTGGACCGGCGCGGCGACACCGAGGGGCTGGGGGTCGTGCTGCTGGAGGCGATGAACCATCGCGTGCCCGTGATCGCGAGCGCGATCGGCGGCATTACGGACATCGTGGAAGACGGTGTATCGGGAATGCTGGTGCCGCCGGGCGATGCGACGGCACTGGCCGCAGCGCTGGGCCGTTTGGCGCGCGCTCCCGACCTGGCCGCGGGCCTGGGCGAGGCGGGCTACCGCCGGCTACGGGAGCGGTTCAGCTGGGATGCGATCACGCGGCGCTGGCTGGAGGTCTACGCGGCCGCCGCGCGCCCCCGCTAGGACCCGAAGGTCACGCCACGGCATCGCTATCCCCCACGAGGTCTACCCACCCGGCTTCGTTGGCGACGAGCGCGTAACGGCCGCTCGGCCCCAAGCGGGATGGCGTAGAGTTGGTCGAGGTTCGTCGTCACGAACAGCGTGCGACCATCCCTCGAGAGTACGACCGCCATGGGATGACCGGGGACCGCGATGGCGCCGATCTGGCGGGAGCGCTCGAGATCGATCACGCCGATGTCCTCGGTGAACTGGTTCGTCACGTACGCCCGGTTTCCTCTCTGGCTGAGCACCAGCCGTGTCGGCACCGCACCCGTGGGCACGGAGCCTCCGGCGCGCAACGGATCGAGCAGCACGCAGTCGACGCTCGCAGCGGATGCGCGGGTCACGTACGCGGTCTGATTCCTGCCGATTACGACATCGAACGGCCGGCCCGTGACGGGCAGCCGAGCCGTCAGGACGGGCGTCGGGTGTCGCGGGAGCCTCCACGGCGAGCGCTCGAACGGCCTGCGCTCTATCGATTCCATGATCTCAGGGGTGAGGCCCGCCGCGGTGGGCGCGCGTCGCGGCGCGTCGGCCGCGGCCCGCAGGATCGTACAGCGCGGTCTCGGAACTGCCGCAGCGCGGTCGCGAGGCCGGTCCGCTGCAACTCGGACCAGCGCCGGCCCGTGACGCGACGCACCACGCGGTAGGGCGTTGCGGTGTCGACACCCGCTCGCCGCGCCAGCTCTCGCAGCGAGCCGCGGCGGGCGTCCGTTTCGTGCTTCCAGTACAGGACGCGCGCCCAGGCGGCGAGCTCCTCCAGCGGGGGGAGCCCCTCGCGTCGCAACAGGCGGGCGAGCTGATACCGGCTGTGCATGCCGACCATCGCGGCCAATTCGCCGGCCGGTGGCGCGTGACCGTTGAACGCCGCCAGCACACTGACGACGGCGCGGGCCTGCGCCGTCAGGTGCGGCAGCGCAGTGTGCAACAGGGTCGTGAGGGGCAATGGAGGCATAGGATGTCGCACACGCACCACAACTGTCGCCCGAACGCGCTGTTGGCGGCGTCGGGGCGCGGCGCGTCCGAACCGGTGCCGCAGGGGGGCTGCACGATGTGCGCCGCCCACGCGCCGGACTAGCTGTCTCGAGGCCCTCCGTCTCCGCCGCCCGGCCGGTCCGGCGGCCGCCGCAGGGCCCGCACCTCCTCGCGCACGCCCGCGAGCATCTCGCCCACGAACCCGAAGCCGAACAACATCAGGCCGGCGAGGACGAGCAGCAGCACGAGGTAGAGAAACGCCCGGTTGCCCTGCTGGTACACGTAGCGCTCGATCAGCGCGTACACGGCCACCAGGAAACCCAGCAGGATGAGCACGGCACCGGGGACGCCGAAGAACAGCAACGGCTTGCGCCCGAAGCGGAGCTGGAACCACACTGACACGAGGTCCAGCACGCCGACCGGGATGCGCCCGATGCCGAACTTGGACTTCCCCGCGCGCCGCGGCAGCAGTGGCACCGGGCGCTCGGCGAGCCGGAAGCCCTGCGCCGCGGCGATGACCACCATGAAGCGATGCCAATCGGGCCGGGTGGTCAGGCCGTCCATCACTTCGCGCCGGTACGCCTTGACCGAGTTCAGGTCGGTGACCCGCACACCGAAAAGCCAACGGCACAGCCCGTTGTAGACCCAGGACACGAAGCGTTTTTCGTAATGACCCTGTTTCGTGCCGGTGACGATGTCGGCGGCGTCGTCGAGGATCGGCTGCACCAGGGAGGGGATGTCGCTGGGGCGGTATTGCAGGTCGGCGGGATAGAACACGAGGATGCGGCCGCGCGCGGCATCGCCCCCCGAGGCCAGGGCGTCGGCGATGCCGCGCTGGCTGCGGTGCGTGACCACGCGCACGAACGGGTGTTTGAGCGCGAGCTCGCGCAGCGTCTCGGCGGTGGCGTCGCGGCTGCCGTCGTCGACGATCACCACTTCGCAGCTGTACGGCAGCGGCAGCAGGGCCTCGCGCGCTTGGCGTACGAATTCCGGCAGATTCTCGGCTTCGTCCTTGGCGGGCACGAGGACGCTCACCTCGGGAGTGGCCGTCCCCGTGGCGAGGCTCACAGTCGCTTGCGCATCCGGGCGGGCAGGATGCTCAGCTGGTCGCGGTACTTGGCGACCGTGCGCCGGGCGATCTTGACGCCCCGCTGCGCGAACATCTCGACGATCTGCTGGTCGGTCAGGGGGTTCTTAGCATCCTCGTCCCCAACCATCTTCTGGATCTGCGCCCGGATGGCGCGGGCGCTCGCGTCCTCGCCGGTGGTGGTGGAGAGGCCGCTCGAGAAGAAGAACTTGAGGGGCAGGAGCCCGCGTGGGGTCTGGACGTACTTCTCGTTCGTCACCCGGCTCACCGTGCTCTCGTGCATGTTGATCACGTCCGCGACCTCGCGCAGGGTGAGCGGCTTCAGGTATTCCACGCCTTTCTCGAAGAAATCGCGCTGGCGATCGACGATGAAGTTCATCACCTTGAGCATGGTCTGGCGCCGCTGCTCGATCGCCTGGATCATCCAGTGCGCGCTGTTCATGCGCTGGTTGATGAAGTCCTTGTTCTCGCCCTGGAATTTTTTCTTGTCGCGCGCGATGTCCTGGTAAGTCTTCGAGATGCGCAGGCGCGGCAGGCCGGCGTCGTTCAAGAACACCTTGTACTCCCCGTCGATCTTCTCGACCACCAGGTCCGGAATGATGTACGCGTCGTTGGCGGCGGAGTGCTGCAGGCCAGGCTTGGGGTCGAGCTTCGCGAGGTCGTCGGCGACCTTCTGCACCTCGGTGGCATCGAGCCCGAACCGCTTGCCCAGGTCGCTCCAGCGGTGTGCCTTGAGGTCCTCGAACGCGTCGCGCACCAGACGGTACGCCAGGGTGTCGGTCTCGGCGCGCGCCTCGAGCTGGAGCAGCAAGCACTCGCGCAGATCGCGGGCCCCCACACCGGGGGGGTCGAGCTTCTGGATGATCCGCAGCATCTCCTCGGCTTCGGCCGTCGTGAACAGCTGTGGCTGGACGTCCTGCGCCGACTCGACGGCGTGCTCCTGCAGCAGCTGGTTTGCGCCGCGCGCCATCTCTTCGAGCGTGGCGCCGAGGTAGCCATCTTCCGCGATATTCCCGATGAATTCCTCGGCCAGGAGCTGCTGGCGGGGCGTCAGGTCGAGCAGCCGCATCTGCTCCCGCAGGTAGTCGGAGAGGTCCTTGCTCTCGACCGGCACCGGCTCGACGTATTCCCGCGCTTCGCTCATGTCGCGGGGCGGCGCGCCCGAGTCCGAGCCGTCGTCCAGCAGGATCTCTTCCCAGTTGGGCTCGTCGTTGGCTTCGGCCTCTTTCTTGTCCTCCTTGGCCTCCTCCGCCAAGGGCACCTCGGTCTCCTCCTCCGGCTCGACCAGCTCGAGGAACGGGTTCCCGAGCAGCTCCTGCTTCAGGTGCTGTTGGAGGTCGAGCAGCGGCATGTACAGCAGGTCCATGGCCTGGTACAGCCGCGGGTTGATGCGGAGCTGCTGCGAGAGTCCGATGTGCTGCTGCAGGCCGGTCTTCATACGGGTTGGAGTTGGCCCCCCCCGAGGCGCGCGCGCAAGCGTGCCGTGAGGGTGGGCCCGAGGTAGAGGTTCGCTACGCGGTCGTCGAACACCAGCTCGCGCACGGTGCCGGCGACCTGCACTTTGCCTTCGAACATGATGTACGCGCGGTCCACGATGTCGAGCGTCTGCTCCACGTTGTGATCGGTGATGAGCACGCCGATGCCCCGGTGCCGCAGGCCCGCCACGATGGTCTGGATGTCGTGCACGGCGATCGGATCGACGCCGGCGAACGGCTCGTCCAACAGCATGAATTTGGGCTCGGTGACGAGCGCGCGGGTAATCTCCAGCCGACGCCGCTCGCCGCCCGACAGCTGGAACCCCTTTTGGCGCCGCAGGTGCTTGATGGCGAGCTCGTCGAGCAGGCGCTCGAGGCGGTCCGCCTGCTCCGCGGCGCCGAGCGGCAGGGTCTCGAGAATCGCCCGCACGTTCTCCTCGACCGTGAGCTTGCGGAACACCGACGGCTCCTGCGCCAGGTAGCCGATCCCCATGCGCGCGCGGCGGTACATCGGCTCCGGCGTGATGTCCCGGCCATCCAGCACGATCTCACCGCCGTCGGGACGGATCAAGCCGGTGATCATGTAGAAGCACGTGGTCTTCCCCGCCCCGTTGGGGCCGAGCAGGCCTACGATCTCCCCCTGCTCGAGCCGTACGCTCACGTCGTTCACCACGCGGCGGCCCTTGTAGGTCTTGACCAACCCGTGGGCCTCGAGGCGGCTCCCGCCCGAGACCACGGCGTGCTCCCCGCTGGGCGACTCGGCGCGCGCCAGCGCGCGCTCCGCGACCTCGAGCAGCCGGTCCGCCATGCCGGCGCGGTCGGCCGCGAGCTCGGCCCACGCTTCGGCGGTGAACGCCACCGTCGCCAGGTCCCCCGGCACCCCCAGCGCGTAGGTGACGATCTTCAGGAGCGCGAGCCGCGGCAGCACCGACGTCCGGAGGCTGGCGCGGAACTCCTCGACCGACAAGGCTCCGAGCTCGGGCAGCCCGGCGTCCCGGGAGTGGGCGCGCAGCTTGAGGAACTCCTCGCGGTAGGCCACCGCGAGCTCGGCGAACGGCGCGCGGCCCTGCGCGTCCCCGACGCGCGCCAGCGCCGCCGCCGCCAACGGGAGCGACGAGTCGCGAGCGGACAGGAGGTCCGCCAGGTGACTGGGGGGCGGGGCGGCCGGCGTCGTCATCGGTCCGGAGCCTTTTTCTTGGTCGTGTCCGCCGGAGTCTTCTTCTTGGTCGTGTCAGGAGGAGCGGGCGGCAGCGGCTCGAGCTGTACGCCGTCGGCGCGACCCGTGACGGTCACCCGTTCGATCCTGCCTCCCGCGAGCGATATGTCGATCATCGCCCCGCGCGAGTAATTGAGCGACGGCAGGGAGTCGCGCTGGTTGTACTGATGCGTGAATGCGCGGGCGGATCCCCGCGAGACCACACGGTGCAGCGTGCTCTTCGGTTGGCGGGCCCCTCCCCCGGCGGGGTCGGCCTGCTGGGCCCAGCGCGCCGTGAGCGAATCGCCGGTAATCCAGTCCGGGGTCGAGTCCTGCCTGGCCGTGGAGTCGCGCTTCATGGTCGAAAGCGCGTGCCCGAACGCGCGCACTTCGGTAAGCACCTGATCCGGGACGTCGAGGGCGAGCGAGTCGCCCCGCATTGTCGTATTGCTCGAGACGGCCCGGGCGTGGACCGAGTCTTTAGGGCCCCAGGCGAACGCCTGCTGCAGCTTCTTGCGGTCGACGTGCAGGTGAATCGTGTCGGCGGTGAGGCGCCAGTCGGCGCCCGTGGCCACGCCGTCGCCCAGCGCCTTCACAAGGCGGATGTCGTGACCCCGGAGGCCGAGCTCGATGCGGGTGCCCGTCAGCGTGTAGGACTCCGTCCCCTTGCCCTCGACCCGGGGCTTGCCCACGAGCAGCCCAAATCCCACGACCTGATCGAGCTGCATCGAGTCGCCCCGCGCCGCGAAGTCGCTGCGATCGATCGTCACAGCTCCCCCGCCCCACATGCGATCGTTGCCTTTGAAGCGTACCCGATCCGCGACGATGACGTACGGCTCGGCGGAATCGGCGCTCCCGCGGTAGTCGATCGTCGGGCGGCCCGTGGCGTACATCTCGAGCGTGTCCCGCACGCCCTTCAACGCCCGGTAATAGGTCAGATTGGGCCCCCGCAGCACCGAGCCGCTGTTGCGGTTCACCGCGACCACGTTCTTGTGGGCTTCGAGTCGCTCCTGACGCAGGAAGTACGCGGCCGTCACGGCGTCGAGCGTGATGGCGGTGTCCCGGATGTGCACCAGATTCTTCTGCCCGATCATGTCGAAGCGGCCGACGCCGGCGTACCAGGCGACGCTGTCGGACTGCAGGGAGCTCCCGGTGCCCCGGCAGTGCGCGAACACACCGCCCCCCGCGAAGACGTTGGTCTCTCCCGTGCGCACCTCTACCTGCTGCGCCTTGCCACGGACCGAGTCGATTTCCACCGTGCAGGGCCGTCCCCCGGTCGTGTCCGCGGGCGAAGTGGGTCGTTGGGCGAGGACGACGAGGAACATGGTGGCCATCATTGGTTCGGCAGGGTGAACTTCCCGCCCGTTCCCTTGGGGCGGAGCGCGGTCACGACCTTGAAGTCGGGATCGGAGGTGAAACCCTCCCCCTCGATGTGCCGGGTCGGCTCGTCGAATATGAAGGCGCGGTCGGAGCTGACCTGATTCTTGGCCTGGCTGTAGCGGATCACCTCGGTGCGGAGCGTCGCGCCATCAGTCCGCACCACCACCACGCTGCCCCGTGCCTCCATGTCGCCCGTGCGCCAGTGGTAGGTGCCCTCGCGCGAGGTGAGCGTGGACGTCTGGGCACCCCGCGTATCGTAGAACGTGATGTGCACCTGGCGGAGCTCGGCCGTTTGCGAGGGCGAGTAGAAGTATGCCGTATCGGCGAGCACGTGGGCTCGCTGGACTCCCCCGCTGGTCATGTAGTGGGACATGCTGTCGAGCACCTGGTCGGCCGAGTCGGCGGCGGAGATGGTGGCCGTCGGCTTGATGCCGGTGTCGCAGGCGTTCAACACCACCGCGCAGAGCAGCCAGGCGCGCCTCATGCTGCCCCCGCCTTCATGAGGTCGTGCAGGTGCACCATCCCGACCAGTTTGCGCCCGCCGTCGAGCACCGGCAGCGCCATGACGCCGTGCTGCTCCATGAGGCGCACCGCCGCCGCGGCGAGCTCATCGCGTGTCGTGCTCTTGGGCTGCCGCGTCATGACGTCGCCCACGGGCAGATCGAGAAAGGCGTCGGTCTTTTCCATCAACCGGGTGAGGTCCCCCGCGGTGACCACGCCGACCAGGCTGCCCGCGCGGTCCACCACGGCCACGGTGCCCCGCTTCTCGGCGAGCAGCACGACGCACTCGCGCATGGGACGGTCGGGCCCGAGGGTGGGGATGTCGTTCGCGAGCATGACGTCCGCGACGCGCAGCAGCAGATTCCGCCCCAGCGCGCCCCCCGGGTGCAGCGCCGCGAAATCCTCGCGCCGGAATCCTTTCACTTCGAGCAGCGTCACGGCGAGGGCGTCGCCCAGCGCCAGGGCGGCGGTGGTGCTCGCGGTGGGCGCGAGTGTCTCCGGGCATGCCTCTTCGGCGACGCTCGCGTCGAGCACCACGTCCGCCTGGCGGGCGAGCACGGAGTCCAGGTCGCCGGTGATCGCAACCAGCCGCACGCCCTGCCGCTTGAGCTGACTCACGAGGCCGAACAGCTCGTCCGACGCACCGCTTCGGGACAGGAGGATCGCCACATCGTGCTGGCCGACGATCCCGAGGTCGCCGTGCAGCGAGTCGATCGGGTGGAGGAACGACGCGGGCGTGCCGGTCGACGTGAACGTGGCGGCGATCTTGCGCGCGATGAGGCCGGACTTGCCGACCCCCGAGACGATCACCCGACCGCTCCCGGCCGCCAGCAGGCGCACCGCGGCGGCGAACGCCGGCCCCAGTCGTTGGGCCACGCGTCCGATCGCGTCGGCTTCGAGGGCGAGCACGCGGCGCCCGCGCTCAACGAGATCGCCCGGCTCCGTGCGGGACATCGCCACGCTCCAGAAAGTACGTCGTGAGGAGACTCTGCCACTCGCCGCGCGCCTTGAGGATCAGCTCGGCCACCTCGCGGACGGCACCCTGGCCACCCGGCACATCGGTGACGAGGCGCGCCACCGCCTTGACCTCCGGCACCGCGTTCGCGACCGCGACCGGCAACGCCACGCGCGTGAGCACCGGGAGGTCGGCGAGGTCGTCGCCGACGAACGCGCACTCGTCCCACGCCAGCCCGCGGCGGGCCAGCAGGGCTTCGAACGCCGGGAGCTTGCGGGCCGTCGGGTCCTGGATGAGCTCGTCCACCGACAGCTCACGCGCCCGCAGCGCCGTGGCCGTCGATTCCCGGCCCGTGAGCCACACGACGACGAGCCCCGCCGAGCGCAGCATCCGGATGCCGAGCCCGTCCTGGATGTGAAAGCGCTTGAATTCGACGGGGTGATCGCCGACGACGCCAAGGTAGACGCCGTTGTCGGTGAGCACGCCGTCGACGTCGAAGCCGACGAGCTTCAGGCGGCGGGCGAGAGCGCCATCAAGCACGGACCGCCTCCCGCGCTGAATGCCACACGTCCAGTGCCACCCGCAGGATTCCCTCGAGCTGGGTCAGCGGGATCATGTTCGGCCCGTCCGACGGCGCCCGATCCGGGTCGGGGTGCGTCTCGAGGAAGAACCCGTCGGCGCCGGCTGCCGCGGCCGCGTACAACAGGGGCGGGATGAACTCGCGCAGACCGCCGCTCGAGCCGTCGGGGCCCTGCCCCGGCTGCTGGACCGAATGGGTGGCGTCATACACGACGGGGGTGCCGCACGCGGCACGCAGCCGCGCGAAGCTGCGCATGTCCACGACCAGGTCGCCGTAGCCGAAGAAGCTACCGCGCTCGGTCACGGCCACTTCAGGGACGCCCCCCGCGCGGACCTTTTCCACGGCGCCCGCCATGCCCTCCGGGGACATCCACTGCCCTTTCTTCACGTTCACGGGTCGGCCCCCCCGCCCTGCGGCGAGGAGCAGATCGGTCTGGCGGCAGAGAAAGGCGGGGATCTGCAGCACGTCCGCCACCTGAGCGGCCGCGGGCACCTGGACGGCCTCGTGCACATCGGTGAGGATCGGCAGACCGGTGTCCGCGCGCACCCGCGCGAGCGCCTCGAGACCGCGTTCGAGGCCGGGACCGCGCGCGCCCCCGAGCCGCGACCGGTTCGCCTTGTCGAACGACGCCTTGTAGATGACGTGGACCCCGAGCTTCACTCCCAGCTCGGCGACCGCTTCGCCGATCCGGCGATTCAGGTCGTCCGATTCGACGACGCAGGGCCCCGCGATGAGGAACGGGGCGGCTCCCGCCGCGAAGTGCTGCGCCACGTCAGTCGCGTCGGCCGGCGAGCTGAGACGGCCGCTCGGCCTGGGTGGGGACGGCCATGCTGCGGGCGCGATGCTGCTGGCGCGCCGCGCCCACGAACCCGGCGAACAGCGGGTGCGGGCGTGTCGGGCGCGACTTGAGCTCCGGGTGGAACTGGCAGCCGATGAACCAGGGGTGATCGGGCAGCTCGATCATCTCGACGAGCGAGCCGTCGGGCGAGAGGCCGGAGCAGCGCATGCCGTACTCGGCGAGGACGTCACGGTAGGCATTGGACACTTCGTAGCGGTGCCGGTGCCGCTCGCTGACTTCGAGCGCCCCGTAGGCCTGGGCGACACGCGAGCCGGGCCGCAGCTTGCAGGGGTAGGCCCCCAGCCGCATCGTCCCCCCCAGCTCCTGGATCCCTTCCTGGGACCGCAGCAGCGCGATCACCGGGTTCTCGCACTCCGGGGCGAACTCGCTCGAGTTCGTGTCCGGGAGCTTGACCACGTCGCGCGCGAACTCGATGATCGCCGACTGCAGGCCGAGACAGATCCCGAAGAAGGGCAGCTTGTGCTCCCGCGCCCAGCGGATCGCTTCGAGCATTCCCTCGACCCCGCGCACGCCGAACCCGCCCGGGACGAGCAGGCCGTCGTAGCCGCCGAGCAGCTCCCCAGCGGCTGCCTGATCGGTGAAGCGGTCGGACGAGATCCACTCGACCTGCGCCCCGCACTCGTTCGCGATCCCGCCGTGCACCAGCGCCTCGTGGATGCTCTTGTAGCTGTCGGCGAGCTCGGTGTACTTGCCCACCACCGCGATGCGGACCCGCTCGATGGGGTTCAGGATCCTGTCCACCATCTGCGCCCAGCCCCGCAGATCGGGGTCCTTGGTCTCGAGGTGCAGCCGCATGCAGACTTCGCGGTCGAGCCCCTGCTCGTGCAGCTTGAGCGGGATCTCGTAGATGGATCTCACGTCCGGACTCTCCACCACGCACCCGAAGTCGACGTTGCAGAACTGCGCGATCTTGCGCTTCAACTCTTCCGAAAGCGCTCGCTCGGTGCGACAGATCAGGATATCGGGCTGGATCCCGATCTGCATCAGCTCTCGGACGGAATGTTGAGTGGGTTTGGTCTTGAGCTCGGCGGTGGCGGCGATGAAGGGAACGAGGGTGAGGTGGATGAACAGCGTATTGTCGCGGCCCACTTCCTGGCGGAACTGCCGAATCGCCTCGAGGAACGGCAGCGACTCGATGTCGCCCACCGTGCCGCCGATTTCCGTGATCACGACGTCGTGGTCGGGGGCGAGGCGGCGGATCGCCGTCTTGATCTCGTCCGTGATGTGCGGAATCACCTGCACGGTCGAGCCGAGGTATTCGCCGCGCCGCTCCTTGGTGATCACCGACAGGTAGATGCGACCCGTCGTGACATTATTCACCTGCGACAGCGAGCGGTCGATGAAGCGCTCGTAGTGCCCGAGGTCGAGGTCGGTCTCCGCGCCGTCGTCGGTGACGTACACCTCGCCGTGCTGGAACGGCGACATGGTGCCAGGATCGACGTTGATGTAGGGATCGAACTTCTGGATGGTCACGCGCAGGCCGCGCTCCACCAGCACGCGACCGAGCGAGGCCGCCGCGATCCCCTTGCCGAGCGACGAAACGACGCCGCCGGTCACGAAGATGTATTTCGTCGAGCTCACGGGCTCACCTCCTTCAAGTGCCGGGTCAACCGCGCCTCCGCGTATCGCAGATCGTCCGCCGTGTCTACGCCGGGCGCCGCCGGGCCGGCACACAACGCCACGCCGATCGGCAGGCCGTGCAACAAGGGCCGCAGCTGCTCCAGCCGCTCCCACCGTTCCTCGGGCACCGGCGGCAGCCGCACCCACCGCTCGAGCGCCTCACGCGTGTACGCATACACGCCCACGTGCTGGTGATACCGGACCGACGCCGTGCCGTCGCGGTCGAACGGGATCGGGGCCCGCGAGAAATACAGGGCGCGCCCGCGCGCATCGACCACGACTTTCACGCGTGCGGGGTCCGCCGCGTGCGCCGGGTCGAGCGTCCCCGCCGCAGTCCCGATCGGGTCGCCAGCGCGCACCCGCCCCACGGCGCCGCGCAGCGCCTCCAGGTCCACGAGCGGCTCGTCGCCCTGCACGTTCAGGACGACATCGAACCCACTAAATGATTTATTGCCAACGACTTCCGCGACGCGTTCCGTACCGGACTCGTGGTCGGGGGAAGTGAGGATCGCCTCGTATCCCGCCCGCTCGGCAACGGCGGCGATTTCGCGCGCGTCGGTCGCGACGACCAAGCGGTCACACACGCCAGCTTCGTGTGCCCGTCGCGCGGTCCAGAGGATGAGCGGCTCGCCTGCCAGCGACAGGAGCAGCTTGCGGGGAAGGCGGCTGGAACCGAGCCGCGCCGGGATCACGCCGAGGACGGGCACGGGGCAACATACAAAATTCGTGCCGTGGAGTCTAGCCCCGGCTTAATCCTCTCGTGTAACGCGTCTTAGGCCGCGGCGCACAGCTTCAGAAAGTTCTCGAGCAGGCGCTTTCCGTGGGGGGTGCCGATGGACTCGGGATGGAACTGGACGCCGTAGATGGGATGGCGGCGGTGTTTCATCGCCATGATCTCGGCGTCCTTGGGGCGATCGGCGCTCCAGGCCGTGATGACCAGATCTTTGGGGAGCGATGCGGGCTCGAGCACGAGCGAGTGGTAGCGCATGCCGGTCACGGGGCTCGGGATCGCCTCGAACAGCTCGTCGTCTTCGTGGATCACCTCGCAGGTCTTGCCGTGCATCACGCGGTCGGCCCGCACCACCCGGCCGCCGAACGCCTCGCCGATCGCCTGATGGCCGAGGCACACACCGAGCATCGGCACGCGGCCCGCGAGTGCGCGTACCAGCGGCACGAGGATGCCGGCGTCGGCGGGCGTGCGGGGGCCGGGCGACAGGACGGCCGCTGTCGGCTTGAGGGCAAGCACCTGATCCACTGTGAGGGCGTCGTTGCGATACACGACTGGTTCGGCGCCCAGCTCGCCGAACAGCTGGACGAGGTTGTAGGTGAACGAGTCGTAGTTGTCGAGCACGAAGAGCATCGTATGCGATGATAACCCGAGGCCGTGAGCGGGTCCAGCGGTTGCACTCCCGGCACGGCGCCTGCAGTAGCCTCGGTGCATCCCCTCCCGCGAGGCGATCTTGTCACGCGAACCGCTGTCCCGTCGCGATTGGCTCACGGTCATGGGCACCGCCGGGGCCGGTGCGGTGCTGCGGCCGAGTCTCGACGGCCCGAGTCGTCCGGGTTCCCGCGCCCAGTCCCTCCCGATCCTGCCCCTCACGTCCACGAGCGAGGTGTTCACGCCCGGCAATGGCCGGGGCTTCATGAAATTCAGCTTCGATTTCCCGGAGCCGTCCGTCGAGTTCGAGGGTTACCGGTTCGGCTTCCTCCTGTTCACGCGCGAGAATGCCTATGGGCTCGACGCGCGTCGCATGGCCGCCGACCGCACCGACGCGGGGGTCGATATCCACTGCGTCGGGCTGGTGTGGGCCGGGGGCCAGCAGGCGGCGCCCGGTCGCGTGAGCGCGCAGCTCCGCAAGCGCGGCGAGTTCATCGAGTGGGACGTGACGGCGGAGCTGGCACAGCCCATCAAGGCGGTGACGACCGTGATTCGGGGCGTGCCGCGCGGCAAGCTGTCGAGCGGCGGCGCCGAGCCGCGAGACCACCGGGACGACGAGGTGCTGTTCGGCTATCCGTTCGGCGGCGGCGACCTGTTCGGCGGCAACACTGCCGACGGCATCGGCACGCCGCTCATCGTGGTCCAGAGCGGCGAGGGGCAGTTTGTCGCGCTCTCCTCGCTCGACGACCACGTGCGCACCAAGCGCTTCTATTTTCAGCCGGGCGAGCAGGGCTATCGCGTCGAGCTGGTGCACGAGGTCGAGGGTTGGCTCGATCGATCCCGGGTGCAGGTCCCCACCTGGCGGCTGGGCCGGGCCACGACCCTCGAGGCCGCGGCGGCGCCCCACTACGCGCATCTCGCGCAAGCCTATCGGTTCCCGGGCTGGGAGTCGCGCAGCGACGTGCCGGCGTGGCTCAAGCGGACGGCCCTCGTCGTCACGCTGCACGGCATGCATTTCACCGGCTATGTGTTCAACGACTTCGCCAGGATGCGCGAGATCCTCAAGTGGATCGCGACCCAGATCCCGGCCGACCGCGTGCTGGCGTTCCTCCCTGCCTGGGACGGGCGCTACTACTGGGACTATCCCACGTATCGGGCCGCCGACCGGCTGGGCGGCGAGCCGGGGCTGCGGCGCCTGGTGCAGGAAGCGCACACGCTTGGATTCAAGATCATGCCGATGTTCGGCGCCAACGCGGCCAACCGTCAGCTGGCGAGCTTCGCCGGGATCGCCGACGCACGCACCTCCAGGGTCGACGGTGACCACTTCGACCTGAACTGGGTGGATTGGGACAACGACCGGCACCAGGAAGGCTTTGGCGCCTACATGAACCTGGGGGTGGCGTCGTGGCGGCGCTGGCTCACGGCACGCATCGCGGACGTGATCGAGCGCTACGGCGTGGACGCCTACTTCCTGGACATCGTGGGCGGGTGGGTCAACAATACCAAGGCCGATATGCACGAGGGCACGCGCCAGCTCGTGGCCGAGCTGCGCCGGCGCTACCCGCAGGTGCTGTGCTGCGGCGAGTTTCTGTACGACGCGCTGCTCGAGTTCATCCCGCTGTACCATGTGTACTCACCGCGCGCGGTGCCGTTCGCGCGGTTTTTCTCACACCTCTCGCACCCCGCGCCGGGACGGGGCTCGAGCGGCGTCCACGAGTCGGGGTTCAACCGCTGGGACGAAGCGACGCTGTCGCTCGCAAAGCGAGACGGTCTGATCCCGACGCTGAATGTGGTGGACGACACCTTCGACAGGTATCGCGATCAGATGGCGGCCGTCATCGCACAGGCCAAGGCGTGGGCGGGGCTATGACGGCTCACCGCGGGGTGTCGCCGCGGATCATCCGGAGGCCGAACAGCGTAGCGATGCGGCCACCGTCGGCCGCCTGGAACCGCACCGTCACCGCGCGCTTGCCCTGGACCAGGCGCGCGGGCACGGGATACTCCACGTCGAAAAAGCGCAGTGGGTCGGCGAAGCGCAGCTCCTGATCGGCCACGCGCTCGCCGTCCACCAGAATCGCGAAGCTCGCGGGCGTCCCCCGGCGGTCGCCCGAGTAGTAGGTGACGACAAGGCTCGCAGGATGCGCCGGATCGACCGGCAGGTTGTAGCTGAACCAGGTCGCGCCCAACCTCCCCGAGCGCCCGAGAATCCGTTGCGAAAAACTGCGGTCGCCCGCCTGGTAGTTGAACTGGCGCTCCGACGTCGTGTCACCCGGCTGGACCAAGGCGACCGTAGCGGCCTCGAGCTTCCGCTGCCGCTCCGCTTCCGCCGCATATGCGGTCTTCTGCGTCTCCCACTCCCGATTGGTGAAGTGGTCCCAGTAGGTCGAGTACGTCCTCCGGTGCAGTTTGTAGAACGGCACGAAGTCCACGTCGCGGGGCCGGCCGGCCGCATCGGGCTCGCGTCCCATGCCGTCCGAGCGAAATCGCCCCGGCTCGGCTCCGCTCGGCTTGAGCCACTCGGCCACCGATTCGCTGTCGGTCACGAACACCGGCGTCACAGCCGGCGCGTCGAGCGCCTCTCCTTCCACCGCGCCCCTCGCCCCTTCGGGCCCCAGGTCCCCCGCCAGCACGAGCGGTCCCCACATGACGGACGCGCGCCGTGGATTGTCCGGCAGGGGCTCGAGGCGCAGTGACTTGGGCAGCGCGACCTCCACGACGTCTCCGCTCTTCCAGGTGCGCTTCACCTCGACGTAGGAGCTGACCGGGACCGGCCAGTCGTAGGCGACGCGACGCCGGTCGGGAGCCGGCGCGGTCGCGACGCGGTCGCCATTGACCGTCACGGCGAACCGATCCGCGACCCAGTAGGGTCGCCGCATGGCCAGGGTGAACTCACGCGGGGAACCGAGGCTCAGCGTCAGCCGCGCGCGCTCGCCGTCGGGGAAGTCAGTGTCCATCGCCAGCCGTACGCCTGCCTCCGTCCACTCGGCCGTGGAGGGAGCGTACAGGTTCACCCACAGGCGATCGCCGGCCTCGTAGTAGAGCCCGAGCCCGTGGAGGGCGTGGCTCTCCATGCCGGTGCCCACGTCGCACGTGAAGCTGTGCGCCATGTCCTGGTACTCGTGCGTCACGCCCCGCCCTACTGGAACCATGTAGCACACCCGGCCGTCTTCGGGGTCGATCGAGGCGAGGATGTGATTGAACAGCGCGCGCTCGTGATAATCCGCGTAATGGGCGTCGGGGTCGAGCGAGAACAGCCGCCGGGTGAGCTTGAGCATGTTGTACACGTTGCAGGTCTCGCACGTGCGTCCATCGATGCGGTCGCTCAGGCGGTCCGGCGGACCGTAATACTCGTCGGTGCCGTGGCCTCCCGTGGCGAAGCTGTGGTGTTGGGTGACCGAGTCCCAGAAGAACCCGGCTGCCAAAAGATCGGCGGGGCGGCCGGTGTAGACGTAGCGCTCCACGGAGCCGAGCAGCTTGGGAATCTGCGTGTTCGCATGCTTGCCACCGAGGTCGTCCTGATGGCGCTCGAGCGGCTCGATCCAGGCGCGGTGCTCGAAGGCGTACGAGAGCCGCAGCCAGCGCTCGTCGCCGGTGTCGGCGTACAGGTCGACCAGCACCTCGTTCATGCCGCCGAACTCGGTGTTCAGCATTCGTTGGATCTGGCCGTCGTCCAAGCCCGACAGCGTCCGTTCGGCCCAGCCGGCAAACTTCGTCTCGACGGCGAGCGCCGTCCGGTTTCCGGTGTGGCGGTACGCGTCGCGCAGGCCCGCGAACGTCTTGTGCAAGGTGTACCAGGGCGACCACAGCCCGTTCAGGTCGAAGGCCGCCGACTGGATCTCGCCCCGCGCCAGTCGGGCGAAGGCCTCTCGCGCGCCTTCCAGGGCGCTCAGGTAACCATCGCCGTGCTTGTCCTGCACGACCTTTAGCTCACGCACCATGTAGTCGGCGCGCTCTTTCAAGCGCGGCTCTCCCGTGGCCGCCCACATCAGGCTCACGGCGGAGAGGTAATGGCCCGCGATGTGTCCCGTGAGGTTGCGGCCGCCGCCGTCCCAGCCGTCATACGGCTCCGCCTTGCGCGGGAGTCCGGCGCGCTCGCGGTAATAGGCCAGCATGCGATCGGGCTCGAGCTGCAGCAGGTAACGGGCGATCAAATCCTGGGCGTGCTTGAGCGGGCCGCCGTGCAACCGCACCGCGTCGAGCGGGAGCGGTCGCGCCCTGAGGCGGTCAGGAGCAGCGCCACGGTGGGTGGAACGCCCCGCCCCGGCCAGGAGGGACGAGGGAACGAGCAGCGGCAGCGCGCCGGCGCCGAGTCCGAGCTTGATGGCGCTGCGGCGAGACAGTGGCAGGGGCACTCCCTCAGGATGCATGCCGGACGCGAGGATGGCAAGGCAGGAAGTCAGGTGCGCGCGCGCCCGATCTGGTCCTCCCATTGTTCCAGCGTGCGCGGCCAATCCTCCCGCAGCAGGCGCGACAGCGCGCGGTCGGCGAGCAGGCGTCCGCCCGTCTGACAGGTGGGGCAGTAATTCACCTCATTTGCCGCATAGCGAATCCGCTGCACCGGCGAGCCGCACACTGGGCACGGCTGGCGGAACCGCCCATGCACCGCCATTCCGGACCGGAAAGCGGTGACCTTCTCCGGAAAACCGTCGCCTGTCTCCGCTTGCAGGCGGCCGATCCACGTGCGCAGCGTGCTGCGGACCGCGTGAAACAGACGCTCGCTTTCTTCGGCCGACACCTGGGAGGTGAGTCGCAGCGGGGAGAGACGCGCGGCGTGCAGCATCTCATCGGAGTAGGCGTTCCCGATGCCGTCGAACGCGCGCGGGTCGGTGAGCGCGCGCTTGAGCGTGTGGGTTTCGCGCGTGAGCGCGGCGCGGAATTGCTCGAGCGTGCCCGTGAGGACGTCCAGTCCGCCCGGGTCGTGTGCGGTGAGCGCGTCGGCGCCATGCACCAGGTACAACGAAGCACGGTGCTTCGTGCCCGCCTCGGTAAAAGTCAGCGACCCCGGCGCGAAGTCGAAGGCGGCGAGGCCGGCCCGGCGCGGTAACGGAGCGCCGGGCGCCTTCCAGTGGAGCCGGCCGGCGATCATCAGGTGCAGCACCGCGAAGTACTCGTCCTCGAATGCGAGGACGATGCGCTTCCCGAGGCGTCGCACGTCGGTGACACCGCGGCCGGCCAGGGCGGCGGGCGGCGGCTCGGCGGAACGAAGCAGGAACGGGCTCGCGATGCGGAGGCGCTCGAGCCGCTCCCCGACGATGCGCGGTCGCAGGGCGCGCAGGTACAGGGCGATGTCGGGGAGCTCGGGCAAGCCGCCTCAGCTCAAGAACCGCTCGGCAAGCTGCGCGAGCCGCTCGTCACCGTCGGCCCGAGCGCGCTCGAGGATGCGCTGGACGTGGGCGCACAGCTTCGGCTCCCCCCAGTAGTACCCCGTGGCCCGCTCGGCGCTGACGGTCTCTCCGGCGCGGGCGGCCTCGAGCAGCGCCGCGGCCGCCGCGGCGTCGAACCCGGGGTCGTCGCGCGGCGGCAGCCCGTAGCTCTTGCGCGGTCCGCCCTCGCCGGCGTCTTCTCTGACAAACGCGCGCGACATGGGAACGAGCCCTCATCCCCGCGGATGATACGTCTTGTGCACGGTCCGGAGATAGTCCCGGTCGACGTGCGTGTAAAGCTGCGTGGTCGCGAGGTCCGCGTGACCGAGCATCTCCTGCACCGCGCGCAAGTCGGCGCCGCCCTCGAGCAGGTGGGTGGCGAACGTGTGGCGCAGCGTGTGCGGTGTGACGCTCTTGGTCAGCCCTGCGAGCCGGGCGGCGCGCTTGATGATCCCCCAGGCCCCGACGCGCGACAGGGGCGTGCCGCGGGCATTGAGAAATACGATCCCCCGTCCCTTGCCCCGGTCGAAGCGCGGCCGGATCTCGCGTACGTACAACGCCACCGCACCCAGGGCGCGACGACCCAGCGGGACGACCCGCTCTTTCGAGCCCTTGCCGAAGATCCGGGCCACGCCGTCCTCGTACAGCACATCCTGGAGCGCGAGCCCTACCAGCTCGGAGACGCGCGCCCCGGTCGCGTACGCGAACTCGAGGACGGCCCGATCGCGGATGGCGAGCGGCTCGTCGGTGTTGGGCGCGCCCAGCAGACGCTCGACCTCCGGGACCGACAGGACCGTGGGGAGCCGGCGCCACTGACTGGGACGCTCCAGCCGCTCGCTCGGGTCCCGCGCGGCCTGGCCCTCGCCTACGAGAAAGCGATAGTACGTCCGAACCGCGGAGATCTGGCGCCGAATGGTCGCGGGCGCGAGGCCCAGGTCTTTGAGGGCGTACACGAACTCGCGCAGCTGGACGCTGGTCACGCCCTCGGGGTGGTGAGCGCCCTTCCCCGCCGCATAGTCGATGAGGCGCCGCACATCGCGCACGTAGTTGCTCACCGTGTGCGGGCTGGTCCCAGCTTCGAAGGCGAGATAGTCCCGGAACTGCTCCAGCCGGAACGCCCGCTCCAGCTCGCCCGCCGTCACAACCACCGGCGCACCCGCGTCCGGTAGGCGCGATACTCGGCTCCGAACTTGCGCTCGAGATACGCTTCTTCGCGAGCGATCACCCAGCGCTGCACCAGGACGATCAGCGCCGGAAACAACACGAGCGGCCAAGCCGAGTTCACGAGCAGCGTTGCCCCGAGGTAGCAGAGACCGAGGCCCACGTACATCGGGTTGCGCGTGAAGCGATAAGGGCCGTGCAGCACCAGCGCGGTGGTCGGTCGCGCGGGATTGGGCGTGGTTCCGGCGCGGCGGAACAGCCATACCGCGCTGGCGGCGAGCAGCACCCCCGCCCCGACCACGACCCACGCGGCCAGCCGCGCCGGGGGCGGCACGTTGCCCCACAGCCGCAGCGGCACGGGGCGATGCACGGCGTAGCCCACGAGGAACAGGCCGGCGTAGATCAGCGGCGGCGGGACGCGAACACTGGACGTGTCGGGCGACGACGGGGTGGTTATGGCGGCCCTCCCTGGTCTCTCTATGGCCGTTTCAGCCGGCGTACAACCAGGACACCCAGAAATATGAGGGCGCCCAGGGCCACCACGCCAAGCACCCGGTTCAGGCGCGACAGCAGCGACACGACGGCATCGAGGTTCGTGCCCAGAGCCGCCACGGACAGCGTCAGCGCTCCGTACCAGACACCCGAGGCGAGGGCCAGCGGGACGAGCGCCCGCGGGGCGGACAGGCCGGCCAGCCCCGCGAAGGGGGGGACCACCGCGCGCCAGACGGGCAACAGCCGGGACAGGAAGATTCCGTACGCGCCGTGACGGCGGTACTGTGCCTCGATGTGCGCGAGCACCGGCGCCGGAAGCAGCCGGCGCCCCGCCGGCCGCGTGAAGAAAGCGCGGCCGTAGCGCCGGGCCAGCCAGTACACGGCCGCGCCTCCCGCCACGTTGGCGCTCCACGTGAGCCCGAAGACCACGCCGGCGTGGAGCGTTCCCCGGCCCGCCAGGAACGCACCCAGGGCCACGGCGCTGTCGGCCGGCACGACTGGAAAGACGTTCTCCAACGCCGCCAGCACCCCGATCAGCGTGTACAAGAGACCCGGCGGAAGGTCCTGGAGAAAGGCGAGGAGGTCGGTCAGGAGGGGGCCTACGCCAGCAACGCCACGGCGATCACCGCGACCCCCTCGCCCCGCCCGATCCATCCCATGCCCTCGTTGGTCTTGGCTTTGACGGACACGGTCGAGAAGCCCGTCACCAGCGCGCCGGCGAGTCGCTCGCGCATGTCGTCGATATAGGGCGCGAGGCGGGGCCGCTCCGTGACCACGGTGATGTCCGCGCTGACGAAGCTCAAGCCTGCTTCCACCACCCGCAGATAGGCGCGCTTGAGCAGATCGAGTGAGTCGGCGTCTTTCCATCGTGGGTTGGTCGGTGGGAACATCGTGCCGATGTCTCCCAGGCCGGCGGCGCCGAGGATCGCGTCGGTCAGGGCGTGCGCGACTGCGTCGGCATCGGAATGACCGACGAGCCCGCGGGGGTGGGGGATCTCCACCCCCCCGAGGACGAGCTTGCGGCCTTCCCCATCGGCGAATCGATGCGAGTCGTAGCCGACGCCGACCCGCATGTCAGACCTTGAGGATGCGGACCGCCAGATGGGCGGCGTTCTTGGCGTTGTCGATGCCGACGCACGCCACGGGGACGCCGCCCGGCACCTGGGCGGTCGCGAGCAGCGCGTCGAGGCCGTTCAAGGCTCCGACCGCGAACGGCACGCCGATCACGGGGAGGTCCGTGAGCGACGCCGCGAAGCCGGGGAGGGCGGCGGACAACCCGGCGCCCGCGATGATCACCTTGAAGCCCTGGCCCCTGGCCCCCGACACCAGTTTCGCCGTCTGCTCGGGCTGGCGGTGGGCGGACGAGACGTGGAACTCGTAGGTCACGCCCGCCTGCGTCAGAATATCGAAGGCGGGCTCGATGCGGGGCTTGTCGTTTTCGGAGCCGACGAGGATCAGCACGTCGGCCACGTCAGGCCGCCTCGTCGATGAGGCGGTAATCCTGGCGGCGCTGGCGGGGGGTGTATCCCGCGTCCGCGATCAGCCGCCGCATCTCGGGGAGCGTCATGCGCCACGTGGTGCCCGCGGCGGAGACGACGTTCTCCTCCATCATGAGGGAGCCGAAGTCGTTGGCCCCGAACCGCAGCGCCACCTGACCGATCTTCGGGCCCATCGTCACCCACGACGCCTGGATGTTGGGGACGTTGTCGAGCACGATCCGCGCGATCGCCTGGGTGCGCAGGTAGGTGACGGCGTCGGTCTTGCCGAGGTGCTCGAGCTCGGTGTGCTCGGGCTGCAGCGGCCAGCAGATGAACGCGGTGAACCCGCCAGTGCGGGCCTGCACCTCCCGTACACGGAACAGGTGCTCGATGCGATCGGCGAGGGTCTCGCCCAGGCCGTACATCATGGTCACCGACGTCCTGAGCCCGCGGCGGTGGGCGGTCTCCATCACCTCGAGCCAGCGGTCGGCGCCCGCCTTCTTGCGGGCGACGCGGTCGCGAACCTCCTGCACCAGGATCTCCCCGCCGCCGCCGGGGATGGAGTCCAGCCCCGCCGCGACGAGCTCGCGGATCACCTCATCGATGGTCATCCCGAAGCGACCCGCGAAGAAATCCACCTCCGAGGGCGAGAACCCGTGGATGTGGATGGGGTGGTACTGCTTGATGTAACGCAGCAGGTCGAGATACCACGCGAACGGGATGTAGGGGTTGTGCCCCCCCTGGATCAGGATCTGCACACCGCCGAGCGCCTTGAGCTCGTCGATCTTACGGCCGATCTGCTCGAACGACAGGACATACCCTTCGGTGTGTTTGGGTCGCCGGTAGAACGCGCAGAACTTGCAGTCGGCGACGCACACGTTCGTGTAATTGATGTTCCGGTCGATGATGTAGCTGACCACGTGCTCCGGGTGCAGCTGCCAGCGGGCCTGGTCCGCGAGCGCGCCGAGCTCGAGCAGCGGGGCCCGATCGTACAGCTCGACGAAGCGCCGGAATTCCGACGACGTCCGGTCGACGAGCATCAGGCGACCTCGAGGTAGCGGAGCGAAGCCGCCGGGGCGAGCCCGTGCGCGGCGAGGCCGCGAAAGAACGCGGCCAGGCCGGCCAGATGCCGTTGGGTGAAGGCGTAGTCGAGGCCCGCGAAGTACTCCCGGCATTCGTCCACCGGGACGCCCGAGACGCGGTGCGCCTCGGCGGCCAGCACGTCGAGGTGCGTCAACCCCCAGTCGCGCGACTCGAGCAGCTTCTCGTGCACCCGATCCGCGGCGGCACGGTCCACCGCGCGCCGGGCGGCCCACACGGCGAACACGAACGGCAGCCCGGTCCAGTCCTTCCACGCCTCGCCCAGATCCACGCGATGGGGGTAGGCGTGACGCGCGGCGAGCAGCAGGGCCGCGTCGCCGATCACCAGCACGGCGTCGTGCGGCAGCCGGCCCAGGGCGTCCAGATCGGGCGCTTCCGCGCGGGCCTGCGCGAAGTGCGGCCGCACGTGCCAGACATCGCGGCACAACAGCTCCAGCAGCGCGGCCCCGGTGCGCGACGAGGCGGTGAGCAGCACCGTGCGGCCATCGAGCGCTTCGACCGGCACCTTGCTGAACAGCGCCACGCTCCGCACCGGTCCGTCACTGGTGATCCCGATTCCCGGCAGGAGCCGCAGCTGGCCGGCGTTGCGGGCGAACTCCACCGCGCTGATCACGCTCAGGTCGAGCTCTCCGGCCACCAACAGGTCGTTCAGCTCGGCGGGCGTACCTGTCACGAGCCCTGCCGGGACGCGCACGATGCCCCGGTCGATGGCGCCGTAGACCGGAAAGCAGTTGATGTAGCCGATGCGGCCGAGTCTCATTCGGCGGCGGCCACGGCGGAGAGCACTGGTAGTGTGCGCTGACCCCGGGCGCGAGCCTGGGGACGATGGGAGATCTCGAAGGTGGGCCCTTCCGGGCCCTCCGGCCGGACCCCTGGAGCCCCGGGCTCGCGCCCGGGGTCAGTGGGTGTCCAGTTCTCGAACGTGCGCACGGTCTGGTAGAGCGAGTCGCGCTCCACCGGCTCCTTCCCCGCCCCGCGGATCAGCGACACGATCTGATCGTAGGACAGCCACATCGGGGTGCCCGCCCCGGCTTCGTGGTAGACCCGCTCGAACACCACCGTGCCTTCGAGGTCGTCGCACCCGAAAGACAGCGCCACCTGCGAGATGAACGGTGTCACCATGGGCCAGTGCGTCTTCACATGCGGGATGTTGTCGAGCACGAGCCGGCCCACGGCGATGTTCTTCAAGTCGTCGAAGCCCGTGGTGGCGGTGCCGGTTCGGCCGAGCGCCTCGCCCAGCTCGTTGTGATCGGGGTGGTAGGCGAGCGGGATGTAGGTGAGGAAGCCGCCGGTCTCGTCCTGCAGCGCTCGCAGGGCGAGCAGGTGGTCCACGCGATCCGCCATGGTCTCCACGTGCCCGTACAGCATGGTGCAGTTGGACGGTAGCCCGAGTCGATGGGCCTCGCGGTGCACCGCGAGCCATTCGTCGCCGGAGAGCTTCTTGTCGGCGATGGTGGCGCGCGCCGCGGGGCTGAACACCTCGGCGCCGCCTCCCGGAAGGCTGGTGACCCCTGCCTGCTGCATGGCGACGAGCACGTCGCGGACGCTCATCCCTTCGATGCGCGCCAGATGTGCCACCTCGACGGCGGTGAGCGCCTTGATGTGGACGCCGGGATGGCGGGCGGCGAGGCCCCGGAACATGTCGAGGTAATACGACAGGCGGAGCTTTGGGTGGAGGCCGCCCACGATGTGGAACTCGCGGGTCGGGTTGTCCCGGGCCGCTTCGGCCTCGGCGAACACCTCGTCGAGCGAACGCGTGTACGCGCCGTCTTCCCGGGGCATGCGCGCGAACGAGCAGAACACGCAGGTGTTGCGCAGCACGCACACGTTGGTCGGATTGATGTGCTGATTGGCCGCGAACGACGCGCGGTCGCCGTTCTTGCGACGGTTCGCCTCGTCCGCCAGGCGGCCGATGGTGAGGAGGTCGTTCGAGGTGAACAGCGCCAGCGCGTCGTCGCGGGTCAGGCGCTCGGCGCGCTGGACCTTCTCGGCGATCGTATCGAGTGCTGGATCCCGGCCCGTCATGGACGTGGGCGATTGCGGATTGCGGATTTCGGATTGCGGATTGGAAGGGCCGCGTGTCGATTCCGCAATTCGCAATCCGCAATCCGCAATCCGCAATGTCATGCGGCGCGACGGATGGCCAGTGTGACATTATGGCCGCCGAACCCGAAGGAGTTCGACAGGGCCACCTCCACCGGCCGTTTCACGGCTCGGTTGGGCGCCGAGTCGAGGTCGCAGGCGGGATCGGGCGTGAACTGGTTGATGGTCGGGGGGATGGTCCCGCGCTGCACCACCAGGGCGCACACCGCCGCCTCGAGCGCGCCCGCTGCACCCAGCAGGTGACCGGTCATGGACTTGGTCGAGCCAAACACCAGCTTGCGGGCCTGTTCGCCGAACACCGCCTTCACCGCGGCCGTCTCGGCGGCGTCGCCGTGGGGCGTCGAGGTGCCATGGGCGTTGATGTAGCCGACCTGGTCCAGTCGGAGGCCCGCGTTTTCCATGGCGAGACGCATGGCTTCCTGGGCGCCCGAGCCGTCCGGCGCCGGTGCGGTGATGTGATGCGCGTCGGCGGTCATACCGTAGCCCACGACCTCGGCGTAGATCTTGGCGCCGCGACGCCGGGCGTGCTCCCACTCCTCGAGCACCAGCACCCCGGCACCGTCGCCCATCACGAATCCGTCGCGGTCCTTGTCGAACGGGCGGCTCGCGGTCGCGGGATCGTCGTTGCGCTCGGACAGCGCTTTCATGTTGGCGAAGCTCGCCACCGCGAGCGGCGTGATCGCCGCCTCGGCGCCGCCGGCGATCATGATGTCGGCCTGGTCGTGCCGGATGATCTCGAGGGCGTCGCCCACGCTGTGGGCGGACGACGCGCAGGCCGACACCGTGCAGTAGTTCGGCCCCTTCGCGCCGTAGCGCATGGAAATCAGCGCCGCGGCCACGTTCGGCATGTACATGGGGACGAAGAACGGGGAGACGCGGCTCGGGCCCTTCTCGAACAGGGCGCGGCAGTTTTCTTCGAAGGTCTGGAGCCCGCCGGTGCCCGTGCCGATCAGGACGCCCACCCGCTTCAGGTTCACCGTGTCCCAGCTCGTGGCGAGACAGGCATCGGCCACCGCCTGCTCCGCGGCGCCGATCGCGAACTGCGCGAACAGGTCGTAGCGGCGGATTTCTTTCTTGTCGAGGAACCGCGCCGGGTCGAAGGCCTTCACTTCGCACGCGAACTTCACGGGGCTCTGCGCCGGGTCGAAGCGCGTGATCGGCCCCGCCCCGGAGCGGCCGGCCAGCAGGCCGTCCCAGGTGCTTTGGACATCGGTGCCCAGCGGCGTCAGGAGCCCGAGGCCCGTGATCGCGACCCGGCGCGCCATCCGGCTATTTCCCCATCTTTTGGTGCAGGTACTGCAGCGCCTGCCCCACGGTGCGCAGCTTCTCGGCTTCCTCGTCGGGGATGTCGATGTCGAATTCCTTCTCGAACGCCATCACCAGCTCCACGGTGTCGAGGCTGTCCGCGCCCAGGTCTTCCATGAAGCTCGCGTCGGACGTCAACTTGTCGCGCTCGACGCCCAGCTCTTCGACGATGATGTCCTTGACCTTCTCTTCGAGCTGCTTCATGTCCATGGCCATGGGTGTCCTCAAAGGAGGTGTGGGAAAAAGGTCACAGCACCATCCCGCCGTCGACGACCAGCACCTGTCCCGTAATGTAGCTCGCGAAGTCGGAGGCGAGAAAGAGCACCGCCGCCGCGACGTCCGCGCCCTCGCCCAGCCGGCCCAGCGGAATGGCCCCGATCAAGGCCGCCCGCGCCTCACCCGTGATGGCGCGCGTCAGCTCGGTATCGATGAACCCCGGCGCCACCGCGTTCACGAGCACGTTGCGCGACGCCAGCTCTTTGGACACCGCCTTGGTGAAGCCGATCAACCCCGCCTTCGAGGCGGTGTAATTCGCCTGGCCCTTGTTGCCGGCGATACCGACCACGCTGGTGATGTTGACGATCCGGCCCCAGCGCCGCTTGATCATGCCACGGGCGGCGTGCTTCGTCACCAGGAAGGCCCCCTTCAGATTGGTGTCGAGGACCGTATCCCACTCTTCCTCGCCGATCCGGAACAGCAGGTTGTCGCGGGTCGTGCCCGCGTTGTTCACGAGCACGTCGACCCGCCCGAAGTCCTGCTCCACGGCGGCGACCACCGTCTCCACCTGCCGGGCGTCGGCGACGTCGCAGGCGTAACCGCGGCCGGTGCCGTCGCCCAGCGTCTGCGCCGTCTGCTGCGCCCGGCCGCCGTCGCGCGCCAGCACGGCCACGCGGGCGCCGGCGCGCCCCAAGGCCTGCGCGATCGCGTGTCCGATGCCGCGGGTCCCCCCCGTAACGAGAGCGACTTTCCCGGAGAGGTCGACGTTCATCCACCCCGCCGATTCAAGCCGCCTCCAGGAACTTCGCCACCTCATCGGCCGTCCCCAGCGAGACCACGCTCGCCCCCGCCACGCTGCGCCGCAGCAGGCCGGCGAGCACGTTCCCCGGTCCGATTTCGATGAACCGGCCGCCCTCTCCCTGCTCCTCCACCGCGAGCTCGGCCGCGCGCCGCATGCAGTCCACCCAGCGGACCGGAGCGGTCAGCTGGTCGGCGAGCAGACGGCGCGCGCGCGCCGCCTCGCGCACGGGCTCGGCGGTCGCGTTCGCGACCACCGGGAACGCCGGATCGCGGAACGGCGCTTGCTCGAGCGCCTCGCGCAGCTGATTGGCCGCGGGGGCCATGAGCGAGGAGTGAAATGCGCCGCTCACCTTGAGCGGGATCACCCGCTTGGCGCCCCGCCGCTTGCAGGCGTCGCCCGCCCTGGTCACGGCGTCGGGGTCGCCCGAGATCACGGTCTGGTCGGGGGCGTTCAGGTTCGCCGGGACGGCGACCGCGTCGCCGGTAGAGGCCTCGCGGCACGCGGCCTCGACCTCCGCGGTGGCGAGCCCGAGCACGGCGGCCATGGTCCCGGGGCGCGCGGCGCCGGCCTCGTGCATCAGCTCGCCGCGGCGCCGCACGAGCGCGGCGGCGGCCGGCGCCGGGAGCGCGCCAGCCGTCACGTACGCCGAGTACTCGCCCAGCGAGTGTCCGGCCGCGGCGACGGCACGGCCGGCCGCGGCGCCGAGCACGGCGAAGACCGCGAGGGTGTGGGCCAGAATCGCGGGCTGCGCGTTGTGGGTGGCGGTCAGCTCGTCCTCCGGCCCTTCGAACATCAGCCGGCTGAGGGCGATGCCGAGGGCTTCATCGATCGCGCCCAGCGCGTCGCGCGCCGCGGGGAAGCGCGCGGCGAGGTCTTTGGCCATCCCGACTTTTTGGGCGCCCTGCCCGGGGCACAGCCAGATCGTGTGGGTCGCGGCTACCACTGCACCACCAGGCTCGCCCAGGTGAAGCCCGCGCCGAACGCGCAGAACATCACCTTCATGCCCGGTTTGAGGCGACCGCCGCGCACCGCCTCGTCGAGCGCGATCGCGACCGACGCCGCAGAGGTGTTGCCGTAGCGGTCCACGTTCACGTAGACCTTGTCCATGGGGAGCCCGGCCTGCTTGGCCGTGGCTTCGATGATCCGGATGTTCGCCTGGTGTGGAATGAGGAGATCGATGTCGTCGCTCGTGAGGCCGGCACGCTCGAGCGCCTTGTCGCACGCGTCCGCCATCGAGAGCACCGCCGCCTTGAAGACCTCGCGCCCCGCCATCTTGATGTAGTACGAGTGGTCGGTGAGCAGCGCCTGATCGGGCGGGTGGGCGGCGCCGCCGCCCGGGCGGTACAGCAGCTCGGCCAGCGTACCGTCCGATTTCATGTAGCTCGACAGAATGCCCCGACCGGTGGCGCTGGGGCGCACCAGGGTCGCCCCGGCGCCGTCGCCGAACAGCACCGCCGTGGTGCGGTCGCTCCAGTCCATGATCGACGTGAGCTTTTCGGATGCGACCACCAGCACGTGCCGAGCTTGCTCGGTGGCCACCAGCCCCTCGGCCACGTTGAGCGCGTACAGGAAGCCGGTGCAGGCCGCGCCCACGTCGAACGCCGCCGCCTGCTTGGCCCCGAGCAGCGCCTGGAGATCGCACGCCTGGGACGGCAGGAGCCGGTCGGGGGAGCAGGTCGCCAGGACCACGGCGTCGAGATCGAGCGGCGTGAGCCCGGTCTGCTCGAGCACCTGCTCCGCCGCCGCCTTCGCCATGCAGGCGTTCGATTCGTCCGGGCCGGCGACGCGTCGCTCCCGGATGCCGGTGCGCTCGCGGATCCACTGGTCCGACGTGTCGAGCCGGGTCGAGAACTCGTCGTTCGTCATCACGCGCTTGGGCGTGTACCGGCCCGTGGCCACGAGCTCCGCGACGGGGCGCTTCATCGGGAAGCGCCGCCCTCGGCGAGCTCCGCGCCGATGTCCTGATCGAGGTGGCTCGTCACCATCTGGGCCGCCACGCGTACGGCGTTCTTGATCGCCCGCGCGGGCGAGGCCCCATGGCAGATGATCACGACCCCCTTCACGCCGAGCAGCGGCGCGCCGCCCTGCTCCGAGTAGTCGAGAAACTTGAACAGCTGCTTCGCTTCGGGCCGGCCCAGCACGTCGGGGAACGACTGCTTCATCATCCCCATGAACATGCGGCCCGCCGACTCGTAGAACTTGAGGACCGCGTTCCCGACGAAGCCGTCGCACACGACCACGTCGATCCGCCCCTGCTTGCATTGACCCGCCAGGATGTCCCGGCCCTCGACATTGCCGACGTAGCGGATGCCCGCCGTCTGCTTGAGGAGCTGGTGCGCTTCCTTCACGACGGCGTTACCCTTCTCGTCCTCCTCGCCCACGTTGAGCAGACCGACGCCGGGCTGCGGCCGATCCAGCACGTCGCGCACGTACACCGACCCGAGATGCGCGAAGCCCACCAGCTCGCGGGCGTCGCAGTCCACGTTGGCGCCGCCATCGAGCACCAGCACGGGATGCACGGCGGTGGGAAACAGCGCGCCGATCGCGGCGCGCTGCACGCCCTCGTGCACACGCAGCATCAGGGTCGCGGCCGCCAGCACCGCCCCGGTGTTGCCGGCCGAGATGAACGCATCGCTCGCGCCCTGCTTCTGAAGGCCGATCCCGACGGCGACGGACGAGCGGGGTTTGCTCTTGACGGCCGCCAGCGGCTTCTCGCCCATGCCCACCACCTCGGGCGCTTCCACGATCTCGAGGCGGTCGCGGTCGACGGCACCGTGCGGCTTGAGCGCGGCCTCGATGTCGCGGGTCCGGCCCACGAGCTGGATCCGGAAGGTGGGGGGAAACTCGCGCAGCGCCTGCACCGCGCCCTCGACTTCCACGCGCGGCGCGTCGTCCCCGCCCATGGCATCCAGTGCGACGCGAATCACCGTTAGGCGTCCTCTACCGCTATCCGCTGCTCGTCGCGGTAATAGCCGCAGGTGGGACACACGTGATGCGGGCGCTTCAAATCGCCGCAGCGCGGGCAGGGTTGCAGCGCGATGGGTGCCGCCTTGTAATGCGTGCGGCGGGCGCGCTTCTTCCGCTTCGACGTCCTTCGCTTGGGTACGGCCATGATGCGTCCTCTTTCAGTCGCGGAGCTTGTGCTTCAAGGCGGTCAGTCCACTCCAGCGTTGGTCCACCGCCGGCGGGCAGCCGCAGGGGCCTGCGTTCAAGTCCGTGCCGCAGCGCGGGCACAGCCCGCGGCAGTCGTCTCGACACACCACCCATTGAGGCAGGGCCAGCAGCAGCTCCTCTCGCAGCGCGACGCGGAGATCGATCGCCGTCGCGTCACGCGCCAGGGGGTAGGAACTGGGGTCCTCCAGGGCGTCGGGATCCTGGGAAAACAGGGCATCGACGTCCGCCACCACCGGGACGGTCACGGCGGCGAGGCAGCGCCTGCATTGCCCGGCCATCCTGGTGCGGAGCGAGGCTCGCCAGTAAAAGCGCCCTTCACCGGCCGCCTGCAAGCGGCCTGCCACGCGCACCGGCTCGGCGAGGGCCCCGTCCAGCCCCTCCAACAGGGGGTCATTCCCAGCGAGTTGGCCCTGCGTGTCCACCGGGCCACGGGCGAGCTCCCGCAGGTCGACCTGTAACATGGGCAACCGAAGCTAAACCGTTGTGGGACTTGCGTCAAGCGAACTAGCGCCGGCCCCCTCCCAGCTCCCGCAACTCCCCCTCGGCAAAGAAAAAGGCCACCTCCCGAGCGGCGTTTTCGGGGGAGTCCGAGGCGTGAATCGCGTTCCGCTCCTTGGATTCGGCGAACAGCTTCCGCACGGTGCCGGGCTTCGCTTCGGCGGGGTCGGTCGCGCCGATGACCTCGCGCAGCCGGGCGACCGCGTCGTCGCGCTCGAGCGCCAGGGCCAGCGCCGGTCCGGACGTCATGAACGTCACGAGCGAGCGGTAGAAGGGGCGTTCCCGATGCACCTCATAGAAGCCCTCCGCCTGGGCGGCGCTGAGCTTCACGAGGCGCGCTGCGCGCATCACGAATCCCGCGGTTTCGAGCAGAGCGAGGATCTTCCCGGTGTGCCCCGCGCGAACCGCGTCGGGCTTAACGATGGCGAGTGTGAGCATGCTGGGGACTAGGATTCGGGGCTCGAGATTAGGGAGTAATGAGGCGGCGGATCAAGTCGGCGCGTGTCAGGAAGCCGACCACCACGCCCTCGCGCACCACGGGGAAGCGGTCGACGTCCTTCGAGCTCATCAGGTTGGCGACGTCCGACAGGGTCTGGTCCTCCGCCAGGCACAGCACCGAGCGCCCCATGGCTTCCCGGACGGGAATGAGGCGCGGGTCCGCCGAGCCGCGCTGCAGCTGCGAGCGTGTGGGCGCCCGGAACTCACCGCTCTTGCTGCGTTGCACGAAATCGGGGATCAAGTAGCGCAACAGCTCGCGATGCGTCACCATGCCGATCAGCGAGCCGCTCTCGTCCACCACCGGCATGGCGCGGATGTCGTGCTCCACCATGAGGCGAGCCACCTCACCCAGGGTCCGCTCCGGACCGACGGTGATGGCGTGCGGCGTCATCACGTCCCGCACCATGAGCTGGCTCGGCAGCTCGACGGCGTCGAGGGCGTGGAGCGCCAGCACCTGCTCGGACGTGCGCGCCGCAAGCAGCGCCAGGACGTTGTCCGGGCTCGAGAGGGTGCGGGCGAAGGCGCCGACCACCTGCAGGTAGAGCGTCGCGTCGCGCAACGGCGCGACGATGAAAATTACGACCCTGGCGGTGCGGTGGGGATCCTTCTCCCACCGGATCGGGGTGGGAGAGATGCCGAGCGCGGTCACGAGGCCCCGCACCGCCTCCGTGCGAAAGTGGGGCAGGAAGGCGTGCTCGCCCACGCTCACCATGTCCTCGGGCCAGGTGTGGCGCACGACGGCGTTGAGGCGCTGGGGATCGGCCACCGCGCCGCTTGCCACGAGGCGCTCGGCCAGCCGCTCGGTGGCCTCCTTGACCGTGCCGGCGTTGAGCGGGACGAGGATGTGCTCCGCCTTCAGGACGTCGCGCAGCTTCACAGGCGTTCTTTCAGCAGGGCGACGACATCCGCCGGGCGTTTCATCACGGCGATGCCCGCCCGGGCGAACGCCGCCATCTTTTCCGCGGCCGTCCCGCTCGATCCAGCAATGATCGCCCCGGCGTGTCCCATGCGACGGCCCGGGGGCGCGGTCTGCCCGGCGATGAACCCGATCACCGGTTTGGACATCGCCTGCTGGACGAAATCGGCCGCCTGCTGCTCGTCGGTGCCCCCGATCTCTCCGATCATCACCACCGCGTCGGTGTCGGGGTCCGCCTGGAACGCCGATAGGCAGTGGATGAAGTTGGTCCCGATCAACGGGTCGCCGCCGATGCCCACGCACGTCGACTGCCCGTAGCCGGCTCCCGAGAGCTGATGCACGATCTCATAGGTGAGCGTCCCGCTGCGCGACACGACGCCGATGCGGCCCGGGCGGCAGATATTGCCCGGGATGATGCCGACTTTGGTGCGCGGCGGGGAGATGAGTCCGGGGCAGTTCGGGCCGATGAGGCGGGCGCCGCGCTCGTGCACGTAGGGCAGCACGCGCGTCATGTCCAGCACCGGAATCCCCTCGGTGATGCATACGATCAGCGCGACCCCGGCATCGGCGGCCTCGAAAATGGCGGACGCGGCGACGACGGCCGGAACGTAAATGATCGACGTGTTGGCCCGCGTCTCCGCCACCGCGTCGGCCATGGTGTCGAACACGGGTGCGACGCCGTCGAACACCTGGCCGCCTTTCCCGGGCGTGACCCCGGCGACCACCTTGGTGCCGTATCCGAGCATCTGCCGCGTGTGGAACGAGCCGTCCCGACCGGTGATCCCCTGCACCACGAGGCGCGTCTGCTGGTCGACGAAGATGCTCACGCCGCCCTCGCCTTGGTCACCGCCTGCTTGACGGCCTCGTCCATGTCGGTGAGGGCGGAGAAGCCGGCCTTGGTGAGGATCGCGATCGCGAGCTCCTCGTTCGTGCCGGTGAGACGGATCACGAGCGGCACCTTGAGCGGGAACTGCGCCGTGGCCTGCACGATGCCGTTCGCCACGTCGTCGCCACGGGTGATGCCGCCGAAGATATTGAAGAGAATGGCGCGGACGCTCGGGTCCGCCGTGATGATCCGCAGCGCGCTGACCACCTTCTGCGGGTCGGAGCTGCCGCCGATGTCGAGGAAGTTCGCCGGCTCGCCGCCGTAGTACTTGACGAGATCCATCGTGGCCATGGCGAGGCCGGCCCCGTTGACGCAACACCCCACCGAGCCCTCGAGCTTGATGAACGTGAGCCCCGCCTCGCGCGCCGCGACTTCGGAGGGCGCCTCCGCGCTCGTGTCGCGCAGCGCCGCCAGCTCGGGATGGCGTTGCAACTCGTTGTCGTCGATCACGATCTTGGCGTCGAGGGCGGCGAGCGCGCCGTCCCGAGTCGTCGCCAGCGGGTTGATCTCGGCGAGCGAGGCGCCCACGGCGTAGAACGCCGCGTACAGTCGTTGCATGATGTCCGCGGCCGCTCGGGCCTGCGTCACATCCCGGTACAGCTTCAGGGCCAGACCCAGTGCCTGATGCGGCAGCACGCCGTAGCGAGGGTCCAGCGCCAGGCGGTGGATCTTCTCGGGGGACTGAGCGGCCACCTCTTCGATATCGACGCCGCCGGCGGCGCTCACCATCAGCACGGGGCGCTGCGAAGCACGGTCCACGATCATACCGACGTAACTTTCGGCGCTGATCTCGGCGGCGGGGGCGACGAGCACGCGCTGCACCACGAGTCCCTTGATGGACATGCCGAGGATCCGGGCGGCGTGCGCGGCGGCCTCGGCCGGGTCGCGGGCCAGCTTCACGCCGCCGGCCTTGCCGCGGCCCCCGACATGTACCTGCGCTTTCACCACCACTGCTCCCCCGCCACCGAGCCGCGCGGCGATGGCGCGGGCCTCGTCGGCCGTGGTGGCCACCTCGCCGCGGGGGACCGGGATGCCGTGGCGTCGCAGGATGTCGCGCGCCTGGTACTCGTGCAGGTTCACGCTGGCTCCGTGGTGATCGTCGTACCGGCCTCGCCCGCGAGGGCCGCCAGGCCTTGCGACAGCTCGGCGATGATCGCGCGACGGCCGCCGGCGCGCACGAAGGCGGCCGCGGCTTCGACCTTGGGGCGCATGCTGCCGGTGCCGAGCTCCGATCCGGCGAGCAAGTGGTCCGCGCTGGCCAGGTCGAGGCGCCGGACGGCGCGCTGGTGCGGGGTGCCGTATCCGTGGTACACCGCATCGACGTTGGTCAGGATCAGCAGGACGTCGGCCTCGATGTCGCGGCCGAGGATCGCCGCGACCCGGTCCTTGTCGACGACCGCGTCGATCCCTTCGAGTCGCAGCGCGGGATCGTCATACACGGGGGGACCGCCGCCCCCGCACGCGACGACGATGTGGCCGGCGGCGACCAGATGCCGGATCATGTCGCGCTCGACTACGCCGACCGGCTTGGGGCTCGGCGCGAGCCGCCGCCAGCGACCCGGCTGCTCCTGCTTCACGGCGACGCCGCGCGCCTGCAGCCGCGCCACGCGCACCGGGTCGAGCGCGTGGCCGATCGGCTTGGTGGGAGTGCGCAGATTGGCGTCGTTCGCATCGCACAGCGTCTGGCTGATGACGGTGACCACCTGGCGCGTGACGCCCGCATGCGCCAGGGCGTTTTGCAGCGATTGCTGGATCATGTACCCCATCCAGCCCGCCGTCGCCGCGACGAGCACGCCCAGCGGCAGCGGCTCGACCTGGTCGGCGGCGATCTCGTTGCGCGCGAGGTCGTCGCCCACCTGAGGGCCGTTGCCGTGCACGAGGGAGATCCGCCACCCCGCCCGCGCCAGATCCACGATCGGCACCAGGCTGGCGCGCGTGTGCCGGAACTGATTCGCGATCGTGGGGCGCTCGCCCGGCGGAGCGACGGCGTTGCCGCCGAGGGCGACGACGATGGTGCCCGGATTCACAGCCGCGACAACCTAGTGCCGTTCCAACCGGTTGTGAAGTCCGTTCGCAGATCCGCCTCCCGGGCGTAAGGGTTGGAACGGCACTAGCGGCGGTCCGGAGCCGGAGCAAGCTTCCGACGCCCGATGCCGAGCAGCTCTTTCAGCCGGCCGTAGACGCGGCCGAACGTCTCGAGGTCGCCCGCGGCCAGGGCCGCGTCGGCCTGCGCCGCAAGGCGGCGCGCCTGCTGCCACCGCGCCGCGAGCGTCGTATCCGCGGCTGCGGCCGCGCCGGCGTCGAGCGCCAGCAGCGCCCGCAGGGCGGCGGCCCTGCCCCGCCCCTGGCCGCGCCGCTCGCCCCACGATAGGAACAGCGTGTCGATCCCCACCGGGGGACCGCCGCTGGACGGCTCGGCGAAGAGAGCCTGCTCGAGCAGCACTTGTCCCCCGGCGTTCCACAGCCGGGGCACGCCCGGAGCGGTCGTAGTGGGAGACCCGACGAGGGGAGGCGGGAGCCGCACCGCCGGACTCGGCTGCCACAGCATCACGCGGGGACCGGCCGGGAGCAGCGTCGCGGCCACGAGCCCGGCGAACGTGCTCCCGGCCTCGAACCCCTGCGCGGTCCAGGGGCGGAGCCCGGCGGCATCCTCCCGCCCCTCGGCCAGGGGGCCGGGGGCGATCAGCTCGAACGGCTCCCGCGGTCGCGCCGCCCACTCCGACGTGTCGGAGCGCTGGCGGCGGACCAGCGTCGTGGCGGCGCGGAACACGCGGTTCGGGAACGGCAGCTGGCCGCGCAGACCGGCCGGGAGGCTGTCGAGCGGTTGAATCAGCGGGGCGAGCACGGCAGCCCAGGCGGCCGCGAGCGAATCGGCGCCGGGGGCGAGGTAGAGGCGGGTGTCGCCCGTCGCGGCATTTACGGCTCCGACCAGGGCCGCGCGCAGATATCGCACTGGGCGTCCCTCGGACTCCACGGCGCGGACCAACGGAAACGCCTCGGCTTCGAGGTAGCCGTACGACACCCACCACAGCGCTCCGTCGCTCACGACCGGTGCGGCGGCGTCGAACGCCGCGTAGGGCGCGAGCCGCCGTAACCGGTCTGTGATGTCCCGTCGCCACAGCAGGACCAGCCCGTCCGTCTCGCGGCGCACCAGCGCGGGGCTCTGCAGCACCCAAGCGAGGGCGGTACGGCGCCACCAGTCCGTGAGCGGGATTCCGGTGCGGCGCAGCGCGGGCCACGTGTCGGGTGCGGCGATCGCGAACTCGCGAAATGCCGGTCCGAACCAGCCGACGGAGTCGCGCGTCGGAAGCGCCTCGAAGCGAAGGATCGTGTCGTCCTCGACGGCCGCGAAGGGGCGCCCCGCCCGGGCCCAGGCACCGCGGTGCAGCGTGGTCCAGTCCGGCGCGGGTTGCGTGCGGGCGATGGCATCGAGATCGGGAGCGGGCGCCACGATCCAGGTGGCGCGCCCGCCCGCCACGGAGTGCGGCGACAGGCCGGCGGCGGCAGGCCTGGCGCCCGGCCCGAGCAGCTCGCGGTGCTGCGAAGCCGCGGCCACGACGCGCGCCGCGTTCCACGCCGGCAGCGCGGCAACCGCCGCCTCGGGGCTCGGGAAGCCCGGGGGAGGGCGCTCCGCGAGCTCCGTCACGCCGAATGCGAGCTGCTCGAGCTGCCGTGCGGCGGCGGCGCGCGCCGTGTCGGCCACCGAGCCCGTCGCCCCCTGGCCGCCACGCCCGGACAGCGAGCCCGGTATCAGGACGAATCCGAGCAACGATGCCGCGAGCAATGCGCCCCACGCGCCGAACAGCAGCAGCGGTTTCTCGCGCACCCCCCACACCACGCTCGCCGCGGTCGCCGCCGCGCCCAGCGCCGCGACGACCGGGGCGGCCGTGAGCCGGGCGTCGAGCGCGCCGCCCGCGAGATCGCCATGCAGCCCGGCGACGGATTGGGCCGGGTCGAGCACGGCGCCCCAGGTGAGCGTCAGGGCGAGCAGGGCCAGCAGCAGGCCGAGATGGGCCCGGGCGTGCGCGTTCGCGGACGGCAGCCAGCGCCGGAATCGCAGCGACCCGATCCCCGCGTACAGGAGCCCCACGACGAGGGTGGCCGAGCTCACGGCTGCGAGGGCGAGCGCCCGCAACTGCTCGCTCCACGGCAGCGTCCCGAGGTAGTAGCCCACGTCGCGGTGCAGTAGTGGATCGGTGACGCCGAACCCGACGCCATGTGCCGCGATCACGGCGCTCATCCACCAGTCCCCTGTGCCCAGCGCGAGCAGGAAGCCGAAGACGAGGCCGCTGGCGACGGTGCCGGCGAGCAGAATGGGCTGGGGAACGGCCTCGACGATTTCGAGATCGCCGAGCCGTCGCGACAGCTGCATCGACCCGATCGAGCGGTACACGAACAGCAGGTTGCTCGTGCCCCACCCCACCGTCGCGAGCAGCAGCAGGCCGGACACGAGCCGCGCGAAGTCCCGCGCCTTGAGGTACGCGCTGCCGCCCGGAAGGCCGGCTGCCCACACGCGCTCCGCGGTTTCAAACGCGGCCCAGCGTCCTCCCACGAGTACCACCACCAGCAATGCGACGGCGATCAGCAGCGCCCAGCGACGGGCGGCTTGCCTCACGCGCGATCGCTCTGGGCGCCCAGCCAGCCTTCGACCTCCGCCCGGTAGGCGGCGAGCGCCGCGGCGCTCGTCGCCTCGAACCGAAGCACGAGCACCGGCTGCGTGTTGGACGCGCGCAAGAGACCCCACCCGTCTTTGAAGGTGATGCGGACGCCGTCCAGCGTCGCGACGGGATACTTGGCGCCGAAGTGGCGTGCCGCCCGCTCCACGATGGCGAACTTCTGGTCGTCCGGGCAGTCGACGCGCAGCTCGGGCGTCGAGACGGTTGCGGGGAGGTCCGCGAAGTGCCGGGACAGCGGTCCGCCCAGCTCCGCCACGTAGCGGAGCAGGCGTGCCGCGGCAAAGAGCGCGTCGTCGAAGCCGTACCAGTCTCCCCCGAAGAACATGTGGCCGCTCATCTCGCCGGCGAGCGGCGCCTGCGTCTCCTTCATCTTCTGCTTGATGAGGGAATGCCCCGTCTTCCACATCGTTGGCTGGAGGCCCACCCGGGCGAGCTCGCGCGGCAGGACCTCGGAGCACTTCACGTCGAAGATCACGGGGTGGCCGGGGCCCATGCGGCGCGCCAGATCGCGACCGAGCAGCACCAGCAGCTGGTCGCCCAGCACTGCCCGCCCCTGCTCGTCCACGGCGCCGATGCGGTCGCCGTCGCCGTCGAACGCGATGCCGAGCTCAGCGCCTTCGCGCCGCACCGCCGCCTGCAGGTCGTGGAGGTTCTCGAGCACGGTGGGATCGGGGTGATGGTTCGGAAACGTGCCGTCCGAGGTGCAGAACAACGGCACGACCTCTGCCCCGAGCTCCCGCAGGGTGTCCACCGCCACGAGGCTGGCCACACCGTTCCCGCAATCCACCACGACCTTGATCCGCCGCGGCAGCGGTCCATTGCGCTGCACGATCGCGGCGCGATAGCGCTCCAGCACGGAGGCGTCGCTGCCGCGCGACCCGCCGGCGCGACCCCGGGTGCGATCGTCTTCGATCAAACGCCGTAGACCCTGGATCGCCGTCCCGTACACCGCTTCGCCCTCCAGGACGAGCTTGAAGCCGTTGAACTCGGGCGGGTTGTGCGATCCGGTGACCTGCACGCCACCGTCGACATTGAGGACATGCGTCGCGAAGTACAGCGCGGGCGTGGGCAGCTCGCCGACGTCGAGCGCCAGCCCGCCCACTGCTTCGATCCCGGACGACAAGCCGTGCGCCAGGGCGGCGCCGGACGGCCGGTTGTCGCGTCCCACGGCGAGGCGGGGGGCGCGCCCGAGACGCTCCCAGCCGAGCGTCGTGACCGCCTGTCCAATGGCGCGCGCCACCTCGGGGTGCAACTGATCGCCCACGGTGCCGCGGATGTCGTACTCGCGAAAAATCGAGGCGGGGACCTGCACAGGACGACGGCTTCAGCGGCCCGTGGCGGTCGTCGCCGCGGGGGCCGGTGTCGGTGCCAGGAGGGCGCTCTCCCTCCCCAGCTGGAGCAGCGCGTTCGGGCGAATGCCGAGTACGAGCAGACCGATGACGCACGCGGCGACGACGACGGCGGCCGGACGGCCGAGCCGCACGCCGGCATGGGCCTGGTCGAACGGCTCGGGCTTCATGTACATGGCCATGATCACCGGCAGATAGTAGCCCGCCGACACGACGCTCGTAAGCACCAGGATCGCGGCGAGTACGCTTTCGTGCGCCATGGTCGCGGCCACCAGGATGTACCACTTGCCGATGAACCCGGCGGTCCCCGGGAATCCCAGCAGCGACAGCATGCAGACCGCGAGCGCCAGGGCGAGCCACGGGCGGCGCTGGGCCAGGCCCGCGAGGTCGTCGATCCGGACGGCGCGCTCGCCCTCCCGCCCCAGGGCGGCGAGCAGCGCGAACGCCGCGAGGGTCACGACGGTGTAGGCGAAGAGGTAGACCAGCAGGGCCGCCGACGCGGGCCAGCTGCCGACGGCGACCGCTACCAGCAAGTATCCCGCATGGGCGACGGACGAGTACGCGAGCATGCGCTTCACGGTCCGCTGGGCCAGCGCGATGAAATTGCCCGCGACCATCGTCGCCACCGCGAGCCACCACACGATCGGCTTCCAGGCCGCCACGCCGCCGAACGCCTCGACCAGCAGGCGGAACAGCGCCGCGAACCCGGCGGCTTTCACCGCGGTGGCCATGTAACCCGTCACCGGCGTGGGGGAGCCGTCGTACACATCGGGCGCCCACATGTGGAACGGCACGGCCGCCACCTTGAACCCGAACCCGACGAGCACCAGTCCCAGACCAATCAGGAGCAGCGGGCTCTGCGCGAGGGACTGGGTGCGCACCTGGGCGGCGATCGCGGTCAAGTTGGTGGTAGCGGTCGCTCCGTATACGAGCGCGATGCCGTACAACAGGAACCCCGACGCGAAGGCTCCGAGCAGAAAGTACTTGAGCGCCGCTTCCGCGGCGGCCCCGCTCGTGCGATTGATCCCGGCGAGCACGTACACCGAGACCGACATGAGCTCGAGGCCGAGGAAGATCACCATCAGGTCCTCCCCGCCCGCCATCAGCATCATCCCCAGCGTGGCGAACAGCAGCAGGACGTAATACTCGGGCACGAGCAGTGCTTCCCGCTCCAGGTAGTCGAACGAGGCGAGGACCGTGAGCCCCGCGGCGGCGAGAAACAGCGCGTCCGTGACGAAGCGGAAGGCGTCCACCGCGATCATGGACGGTGGGCCCGCCGCCCGCGCGCCCTGCGACCACAGCCACCACACCGCCACCCCGCCCGCCGCGAGGCCGGCCAGCGTGACCCAGCCGACAATGCGCAGGTCCCGGGCGCTCGTGTGCCGCCACGCCGTCACCAGTAGCGCGAGCATGCCGGCCGCGGTCAGCGTCAGCTCGGGCGAGAGCGCGCGTGCCAGATCGGCGGTGGTCGTGAGGTCGAGGCTCATCGCGTCGCCGTGAACGTCGCGGCGTCGAGCCGCACCGATTGGATGAGCTGTTTGGCGGCCGGCTCCATGCGGCGCAGGATCGGCGCGGGGTACACGCCGATCCACACGATACACGCGAGCAGCGGCGCCAGCACGGCGATCTCACGTGGCGTCAGGTCGGCGAGCTTCTCGTTCTCGGGCTTGTCGAGCGGGTTGTAGATGACGCGCTGCAGCGCGGGCAGCAAGTACATCGCCGCCACGATCACGCCTGTCGTCGCGACGATGGCCGCGCGCGGATAGGTCCGGAACGCGCCCAGCAACACCAGGAACTCGCCGACGAATCCGTTCGTGGCCGGCAGCCCGATCGAGGAGAGCGAGACGATCGTGAGCGCCGCCGCCAGCAGCGGCACGACCTTCGCGATACCGCCGAACGCGTCGATCAGGCGGGAGTGGCGCCGCTCGTACAGCATCCCGGCCAGGAAGAACAGCGCGCCCGTGGAGATGCCGTGGTTGATCATCACGAGCAGGGCGCCCTGGACGCTCTGAAGCGTGAGGGCCCAGATCCCCAGCATCACGAAGCCGAGGTGTGCCACGGACGAGTAGGCGATGAGCTTCTTGAAGTCGGGTTGGACCATCGCCACCAGGCCGCCGTACACGATCCCGATCAGTGCCAGCGTCACCACTGCCGCCTGGATCGCGGGGTGCAGTGCGACGGCCGGAAACAGCGGCAGCGCAAACCGGAGAAACCCGTAGGTCCCCATCTTGAGCAGCACGCCGGCGAGGATCACCGAGCCGGCCGTGGGAGCCTCCACGTGCGCGTCGGGGAGCCAGGTGTGGAACGGGAACATCGGCACCTTGATGGCGAACGCGAGGAAGAAGGCGCCGAACAGCCAGAAGGCGGCCGACCCGAGCCCGCCCAGGTGCGCGGTCAGGTACGCGTACGAGAACGAGTAGACACCGGTCTGGTGGCCGACCTGCGAGACGAGCACCAGGATCGCCACCAGCATCAACAGCGATCCGAAAAACGTATAGATGAAGAACTTGATGGCGGCGTACAGGCGACGCTCCCCGCCCCACACCCCGATGATGAAGTACATCGGGATGAGCATCACCTCCCACATCACGTAGAACAGGAACAGATCGAGCGACACGAACACGCCGATCATCCCCGACGTGAGCACCAGCAGGAGCGCGTAGAACCCGCGCTCCCGCGTCGTGATGTAGGCATAGCTCCCCAGCACCGACAGCGGGACCAGGAACGTCGTGAGCAGCACCATGAACAGCGAAATGCCGTCCACGCCGACCGTATAGCGGATGCCCCAGAAGGAGATCCACGGCACGTCCAGCACGAACTGCATCCCGGCGGCCGGCCGGAAGGTCCACCACAGCGGCACCGAGATGGCGAACTCCACGAGACTCGCGGCCAGGGCCACGTGCTTCGCCCAACGCTCGGGCACGAGCAGCACGGCCGCCGCGGCGACCACAGGCCAGGCGAGGAGCGCGGTGAGCACCGCCTGCGAGTACATGCTAGCGCACCACCGCGCCCACCACGGCCAGCACGCCGACCACGAAGAGGACGACGTACACGCCCACCTCACCGGTCTGCAGCCGGCTCCCCACCCACCCCAGGGCGCGCGATGCGGCTGCCGTCCCGTTCACGAGCAGGCCGTCCACGAGCCGCATGTCCACCACCTTCCACAGCACCTCGCGCGACAGCCACAGCACGGGTCGGACGAGGATCGCGTCGTACAGCTCGTCCACGTACCACTTTTTCCAGAGGAGACGCCCCAACCCCCGCTCCGGCGGGGCCAGGCGCGCCGGGGCCAGCGTCTCCGGCTTGAGGAGTCGGAAGGCGCCGACGATGCCGAGCGCGGCCACGAGCACCGCCGCCGCCACCAGCGCCCACTCGGTCGCGGGCGAGGCTTCGGCCGTGGGCGCGAGCGCCGCGGCGGTCACGGGCGCGAGCCAATGCGCCAGTCGGGCGCCGCCCCCGAACAGCGGCGGGATGTTGAGCGCGCCCCCCAGCACGGTGAGGATGCCGAGCACGACGAGCGGCGCGGTCATCAGCGGGGGCGCCTCGTGCAGCTGCTCTCGCTCGCGATCGCCCGTGCGGTTCCGGCCGTGGAAGGTGTACAGCATGAGCCGCGTCATGTAGAACGCCGTCAGCAGGGCCGCCGCGAGTCCCATCCCCCAGAACACGTACCACACGGGCCGGCCCGCGCCCTGCGCGAACGCGGCGCCCAGGATCTCGTCCTTCGAAAAGAAGCCGGCGAGGGGCGGGATGCCGGCGATGGCCAGGGTCGCGATCCACATCAGCGTCGCCGTCCACGGCATGTAGCGGGCCAGGCCGCCCATGTTGCGCATGTCCTGCGCGTCCTCGTGCGCGTGGGTCGCGTGGTAGGCACGGTGCATCGCGTGGATGACGCTCCCGGAGCCGAGGAACAGCAGCGCCTTGAAGAACGCGTGCGTCGTCAGATGGAAGATGCCCGCGGCGTACGCCCCGGTGCCGACGCCGAGGAACATGTACCCCAGCTGCGAGACGGTCGAATATGCCAGCACGCGCTTGATGTCCCATTGCTTCAGGGCGATGGTCGCCGCGAACAGGGCGGTGAGGGCGCCGACGCCCGCGACCGTGGCGCTGCCCACGGGCGACAGCGCGAACAGCGCCCCGCACCGCACCACCAGATAGACGCCCGCGGTCACCATCGTGGCGGCGTGGATCAACGCCGAGACGGGCGTCGGACCCTGCATCGCGTCCGGCAGCCAGATGTACAGCGGGATCTGCGCCGACTTCCCCGTACAGCCGAGGAATAGGAACAGCGTGATGGCGGTGATGACGGGTCCTCCCGCCCCGAACGTCGTGGCGGCCTTCGGGAACACCGTCCCGAAGTCGAGCGAGCCGGTGTACCAGAAGATCAACAACATGGCGACCAGGAACCCAAAGTCGCCGATCCGGTTGACGATGAAGGCCTTCTTGCCGGCGTCGGCGTTGATCTGCTCCGTGAACCAGAACCCGATCAGCAGGTAGGAGCAGAGGCCCACGCCTTCCCAACCGACGAACATCACGGGGAAGCTCGCGCCCAGCACCAGCGTCAGCATGAAGAACACGAACAGGTTCAGGTACGCGAAGTAGCGCGCGTAACCGGGATCGTCGTGCATGTAGCCGGCGCTGAAAACGTGGATGAGGGCGCCGACGCCGGTGACGACCAGAATCATCACCGCCGACAGCTGATCGAGCTGCAGCGCGAAGGCGACCTGCAGATCGCCCACGGGGAGCCAGTCCCAATAGCCGACCACGAGGGGGGCCGACGGGTGCAGCTGCGCCAGCTCGAGCACGGCGAGCGCGGCGGCCGCGAACGCCAGGACGAGCACACCCACGCCGACCAGCGAGACGGCGCGCTTGGCGCCGGGCGCCGCGAGCGCCAGCGCGCCGTTCACCACGAAACCGGCAAGCGGCAGCGCCGGCACCACCCAGAGCAACGTGAGCGGGGGCGGCATCAGCCCTTGAGCAGGTTGATGTTCTGCAGGTCGACCGTCTGGCGGTGCCGGTACACGGCGAGGATGATCGCCAGTCCGACGGCGGCCTCGGCGGCCGCCACCGCCATGACGAAGAACACGAAGATCTGGCCGGCGACGCCGAGCTGCTGCGCGAAGGCGACGAACGCCAGGTTGGCGGCGTTCAGCATCAGCTCGACGCACATGAAGATGACGATCGCGTTACGGCGCAGCAGCACGCCGAGCACGCCAACCGCGAACAGGACGCCGGAGACGGCGAGGGCGGGTCCGAGCAGCATCACAGCTTCCGCTTGGCGAGCACGACCGCGCCGACGATCGCCGCCAGGAGGAGAACGCTGGTGATCTCGAAGGGGACCAGGTAGGCGGTAAAGAGCGGCCGCGCCACCGACGGGATCATCCCCTGCTCCAGGGCCGGACGTGCCGGTCCGCCGGCGACGGGGCTGGCCTGGCGTAGCACCAGCAGTTGGACGAGGAGCAGGCCGGCCAGAAGGACGCCCACGCCGAGCCCGAGCGGGCCCTTCAGGTCGGTCGGCCCGGCCCGCCCCAGATTGAGGAGCATGATCACGAACAGGAACAGCACCATGATCGCGCCGGCGTACACCAGCACCTGCAGCACGGCGATGAACTGGGCGTCGAGCAGCACGAAAAGGGCGGCCAGCGAGAACAAGGTGACGACCAGCCACAGCGCGCTGGCCACGGCGCTGCGACGGGTGATGCAGGCCAGGGCGCTCATCACGGCCAGCGCCGCGAATGCCCAGAAGATGACCAGCGTCCCGTCCACCGCTCACTCCCCCTTTGGGTCGGAGGGGTCCCACAACGTCGACACGGGGTGGGTCTGCGCGCACAGCCGCTCCAGGTCGTACACGAAACGGTCGCGCGAAAACTCCGAGTTCTCGTAGTGCACGCCCACGTGGATCGCCTCCTCGGGGCACACTTCCTGGCAATAGCCGCAGAACACGCAGCGGAACTCGTCGATTTCGTAAATGAGTGGGTAGCGGTTGCCCGCCTCGTCTTCCCCGGGCACGAGCTTGATACAGTTCGCGGGGCAAATCTGCGGGCAGAGCCCGCACGCGACGCACTTGGCGCGCCCCTGCTCGTCGGTGAGCATGCGGTGGGTGCCGCGCCACCGCGGAGACAGCGTCCAATCCTGGCTGCTCTTTTCCTCGGGATACTGCATGGTGACTTTGGGCCGCCACAGGTGGCTGAACGTGAGGGCCATGCCCTTGAGCGTCGCCCGCAGATAGGAGGTCTGCGCCCCGGGACGTTTCATCACCTTCACGCCGATCGCCATCAGGCCTCCCCCTCCGCCATGGAGCCCGCGACGATGCGGCCGCGGTCCAGCACGAAGAACAGCGGCACCGCCAGCGCCAAGTTCAGGGCGAACAGCGCCAGGGCGAACCGCGTGTCGTACGTCCAGCCGAGCCCGTCGTGCAGGAACCAGATCGCGGTCGCGACCACCGTCACGAACCCGAGCGCGAGCGGCAGCATCACCTTCCACCCGAGCGCCATCAGCTGGTCGTAGCGAAAGCGCGGCAGGGTCCAGCGCACCCAGATGTAGACGAACAGGAAGAAGATCACCTTCGCGGAAAACATCGCGAGCGTGGCGAGCGTCTTGAGCGTCGTCCAGGGAGGCGTGTTGTCCCAGGTCGTGAACGGGATGTCCCAGCCGCCGAAGAACAGGGTGGTCATCAGGGCCGACGCGGTGACCATGTTCGAGTACTCGGCGATGTAGAACATCGAGAACTTCATGGCGCTGTACTCTGTGTGATAACCCGCGATCAGCTCGCCCTCGGCCTCCGGCAGATCGAAGGGGAGGCGGTTGGTCTCGGCGAACGCCGCCACGATGAAGATGAAGAACGCGAGCGACAGCGGGAACACGTTCCACGTGAACAGCGACTGGGACTGCCTCGCGATCACGTCCGTGAGGGTCACATTGCCGGCGATGAGCAGCACGGCGACGGTGCTCATCCCCATCGCGATTTCGTAGGAGATCATCTGGGCGCTGGCGCGCAGGCCACCCAGCAACGAGTACTTGTTGTTCGACGACCAGCCTGCCAGCACGATGCCGTACACGCCGAGCGACCCGAAGGCGAGGATGTACAGGAAGCCAACGGGCAGGTTGGCCACGACCATGTCCACGTCGCCCCACGGAGTGGGAAGTGGGGCGGCGAACGGTATCACGGCGAACGTGAGCAGCGCCGGGATGAACGACATCATCGGGGCGAGCATGAAGAGCACCTTGTCCGCCTGGGCCGGAAGCGTTTCCTCCTTCACGAGGTTCTTGAGGCCGTCGGCGGCCGGTTGGAGCAACCCCTGGGGGCCCACTCGGTTGGGGCCGAGGCGGTCCTGCATCCACGCGCAGATGCGGCGCTCGGCGAGTGTGAGCAGGGCCACGCCTACCATGATCACCGTGAACACCACGACGATCTTGATGACGGACGCCACCAGGAAGACGGTCATGCCGGCACCGGCACGGCCGCGCGCTTCCCGGCGAAGCCCAGCTGCTCGTAGGACAGGCCGCGGAGCGGCTCGACCGCCTGCGCGACGCGCTCGAATGCTTCGGCGGCACTCCCGACCGGCTCGCCCCGGCCCAGCGCCGCGCCCAGCTCGGAGAACACCCACCACCCGGGCCGCGCCATGCCGGGGGCGGGCTTGGCCTGCGCGTAGCGTTGCACCCGGCCGTCGCGGTTCACGAAGCTGCCGTCCTCCTCTGCGACGTTGGCGATCGGGAGCACGACCTCGGCGTCCCGTGCCCGCTCGGGGAGCACCGTTCCCACGTAGATGAGGGTCCCCGCGGTGCGCACCGGGATGTCCGGCTCGTCGAGCACCAGCACCACGGCGGCCGATTCCGCCGCCGCGAGCGCGGTGGCGTACTCGCGACCGTAGCCGAGCAGCTCCGCCCCCCGGCCGTTGGGAGCCCGCTCGGCGCGCAACGCCAGGTCAGGAACGCCCGCGAGCGGCGCCTCCTCGCCCATCACCACCTGGAACGCGCCGGTCCAGTCGAGGCCCTCCCCCCGGAACAGCTCGCGCGCGAAAAACAGCGCCTCCGTGGACGCCCGGGGAGACACCAGCGCCACGACCCGCGGCCCCGCCCCCCGCAGCACGGTCGTCATACGCTCGAACGCGTCCTCCCAGTCGGTGGCATGGAGCTCACCGCCGCGCCTCACCAGTGGGGCCTCGATCCGGTCGCCGCGGTTCATCCAGCGGTAGTTCATGCGGCCGTGGTCGCAGATGAAGTAGCGGTTCACCTCGAGGTTCGGCCGCGGACGCACCCGCACGACGACCTCGTCGCGCGTGTCCAGCGTGACGTTGCATCCCTGCGAGCAGCCGGTGCAGACGGACGCGGTCTTGTCGAGCTCCCAGGCGCGCGCCTTGTGGAGGAACTCCTTCGACAGGAGCGAGCCCACGGGGCAGAGATCGACGACGTTGCCCGCCCACGGATGGTCGAGCCGCGTCTCCGGGTGCACGCCGATGTAGGCCCGGTCGCCGCGCTCCGACACGTTCAGCACCGGCTCCTGGGCGACGTCCTCCATGAAGCGCACGCAGCGCGTGCACAGGATACACCGGTTCGGCACGTACAGCACGTCGGGGCCGAAGTCTTCGACCGGATTGAAGCGCTTGGGAAAATCGGGGCTGTAGCGTGTCGCCGCGCGCCCCTCCTGGAACGTGAAGTCCTGCAGCTCGCACTCGCCGGCCTGATCGCAAATCGGACAATCGAGCGGATGGTTGATGAGCAGGAGCTCGAGCACGCCGGTGCGCGCGCTCTTGGCCGCGGCGGACTGCGTTTTCACCACCATGCCCTCGGCGACTTGCGTGGCGCATGCGATCGCGAGCTTGGGCTGCTTCTCGATCTCGACGAGACACATGCGACACACGCCCGCGACCGGCAGGCCCGGGTGGTAGCAGTAGTGGGGGACGAGGACGCCCGCCTGCTTCGCGGCCTCGATGACCAGCGTGCCCTTCGCGACGCTCACGGGCACGCCGTCGATGGTCAGATTGACGAGCTCGTCAGGCATGAGGGCCGGATCCCGTCGTCACGCCACCATCACCGGCTTGCGGCGACCCGCGATGTAGTCCTCGAACTCGCTCCGGAACTTCTTGATCCCCGAGACGACCGGCGCGGCGCACGAATCCGACAGCACGCAGATCGTCTTGCCCGTCATGTTCTCCGCGAGGTCGAGCAGCAAGTCCAGGTCGGCCGGCTTGCCCTGCCCCGCCAGAATGCGCTCGAGGATCTTGGTGGTCCAGGCGGTGCCTTCACGGCACTGCGTGCATTGGGCGCACGACTCGTGGGCGTAGAAGCGGGCCAGCCGCATGATCTGGTACACCATGTCCGCCGAGTCGTCGAACACGATGACGCCGCCCGAGCCGAGCATCGAGCCGCGCTCGACGACGCCTTCGTAGTCGAGCAGGCAGCTCTCGGTCTCCGCCCGGTCGAGGATCGGCACCGACGAGCCGCCGGGAATGCAGGCCTTGAGCGTGCGGCCGGGCCGCATGCCGCCGCACAGCTCGTACAGCAGGTCCTTGAGCGGAAAACCCATCGTCACCTCGTAGTTTCCCGGCTGCTGGACGTGGCCGCACACCGAGAAGAGCTTCGTGCCCGTGCTCTTGGGCGACGAGAGTGACAGTCCCTTGTACCAGGCGGCGCCCTTCGTGAGAATGGGCGGCACGGCGGCCAGGGTCTCGACATTGTTGATGGTGGTGGGCATGCCGAACACGCCGGAGGCCGCGGGGAACGGCGGCTTGATGCGCGGGTTCCCGCGTTTGCCCTCGATCGAGCTCATGAGCGCCGTCTCTTCGCCGCAGATGTAGGCGCCCGCGCCCCGGTGCAGGTAGATCTTGAGGTTGCCGAACATGCCGGCGGAGCGGGCGTCGGCGAGGGCCTTCTCCATGATCCCCAGCGGCTCGGTGAACTCGCCGCGGACGTAGATGTAGGCCACCTCGGCCTGGATCGCGTGCGCCGCGATCGCGGTGCCCTCGAGCAGGGCGTGCGGCGTCCACCGCATGATCTCGCGGTCCTTGAACGTCCCCGGCTCGGATTCATCCGCGTTCACGCACAAATAGTGGGGCTTCTTCTTCTCTTTGGGCATGAACGACCACTTGAGCCCGGTTGGGAAGCCGGCGCCCCCGCGGCCCCGCAGCCCCGACTCTTTCACGACGTCGATGACACGCGCGGGCTCCAGCGCGCGCGCCTGCTCGAGCGCCGCGTACCCGCCCCGCTTGACCCACCCCTTGTACGTGCGGGCGTCGGCCTCGCCGAAGTAGCGGGAGAGGAGGACCGTCTCGCGCGGGTGAGGCTTGTGGGGGAAGCCCATCACGACACCTCGTTGCGGATTGCGGATTGCGGATTGCGGATTTCACCGCGCGTCCGTCGAGCCCCAAGGTCAGCTACGAGAATCGGAGTCGGTCGTACCAATCCGCAATCCGCAATCCGCAATCCGCAATCGCCGCTCACTTGTACTTCCTCACCAGCTCCGGAACCTTCTCCGGCGTGACGCTCTCGACGAAGTCGTCGTCCACCAGCAGCGGCGTCGCGAAGCCGCAGGCGCCGAGGCACTCCACCTCGATCACCGTCCATTTGCCGTCGGGGCTCGTGGCGCCCAGCTCCTTGGCCCCGGTGGCGGTGAGCAGCGCCTGGACCACCGCCTCGGCGCCGCAGATGTTGCAGGGCGACGTGGTGCACACCTGCACGAAATGCTTCCCCACGGGGTGCTGGTGGTACATCGTGTAGAACGTGACCACACCCTTCACGTACGCGGGCGTCAGACCCAGCACCTCGGCGACTTCCGCCATGTTGCGGTCGGAGATCCAGCCGCGCGCCCGCTGCACCAGCCACAGCGCCGGCAAGAGTGCCGCCTGCTTGGTGGGATAGCGCACCAGGATTTCGTTGAGCTGCTCCAGCATTTGGTCGGTGAAGACGGGGTGGTACTCCTCCGCGCCCGCCGGCTGTGATGCGTGCGCGCCGGCACTCATCGATCCACCTCGCCCATCACGATGTCGACCGACGCGTTGATGGCGATGAGGTCGCTCAACAGGTGCCCCGCCGCCATCTTCGGGAGGGCCGCGAGGTTGATGAAGGAGGGGGGTCGAATGCGCCACCGCACGGGTTTCGCGGTGCCGTCCGACACCAGGTACGTGCCGAGCTCGCCCTTGGGGTTCTCGATGCCCACGTAGGTTTCGCCCACCGGCGCCTTCACGCCTTCCATCACCTGCTTGAAGTGGTAGATCATCGCCTCCATGTCGTTCATCGCGCGCGACTTGGGTGGGAGGATCACGCGCGGATCGGCGATGTTGACGGGGCCGTCGGGCAGCCGATCGAGCGCCTGCTGGAGGATGCGGTTCGACTGGGAGCATTCCTCGAGGCGCACCAGGTAGCGGTCGTACACGTCGCCGTGCTCGCCCACGACGACGTCGAAATCATAGGTCTCGTAGTCCAGGTAGGGCTTGTCCTTGCGCACGTCGTACGCGACGCCGCTGGCGCGCAGCATCGGGCCGGACAGCGAGTGGTTGATCGCCTCGGCCGCCGTGAGCACGCCCACGCCCTGGGTGCGGCCCACCCAGACGCCGTTGCGCGTCAGGACCCGGTCGATCTCGCTCAGGGTCTTGGGGAAGGTTTGGGTGAAGTGGCGCAGCCCCGCGACGAAGTCGTCGGGCACGTCCGCCATCATGCCGCCGACCCGCGTCACGCTGGTGGTGAGCCGCGCGCCCGTCCACATCTCCTGGAGATTGTAGATCCGCTCACGCTCCTGGAACGCCCACAGGAACGGCGTGAACGCGCCGAGGTCGATCGACGTCGTGCCGAGCCACACCATGTGCGAAATGATGCGGCTCATTTCGCACGCGATCACGCGCAACACCGTGCAGCGCGGCGTGATCGCGATGCCCATGAGCCGCTCGGCGGCGAGGGCGAACCCGACGTTGTTCGCCATCGGCGACAGATAGTCGGTGCGGTCGGTGAGCGGGATGATCTGGTTGTAGTGCCGGTACTCCCCGAGCTTCTCGAAGCCGGAGTGGAGGTAGCCGAGGTGGGGGATCACCCGGACCACGGTCTCCCCATCCAGCTCCACCACCAGCCGCAGCACGCCGTGCGTGGCGGGATGCTGCGGCCCGATGTTGATGAGCATGTGCTCGGCGGCGACGTCGGGCGGCTCCGCCACGCCGAGCGGCACCCGCAGCGGCTGGCCGCGGGCGTCCGCGCCGGGGGTGGCGAGCTCGATCTCGACGGTGCGCTTGCTCATTCCGAGTCGGGTAGCCTGCCCCGCTCGCCGTGGCGGAGCCGCTCCTTCATGTCCGCGGGGAGCTCCTCGTACGCTTCGGCGATCGACAGCTCTTCCAGCGAGTAGTGCGCCTCGGGCTGGGCGGCCAGCGCCTGGCGCACCTGCTCGGCGCGACTGAACCGTCCGCGCAGCGGGAAATCCTTGCGCAGCGGGTAGCCCTCGGCATACGTCTCCCACATGAGGATGCGGCGCAGGTCGGGGTGGCCGCGGAAGGTGATGCCGAACATGTCGTACACCTCACGCTCGAGCCAGTCGGCGCCCTGCCACAGCGACACGACCGAGTCGACGGTGAGGTCGCCCTGGGGATCGAGCTCCACTTTGACGCGCAGGTCGGCCCGGCGCGTCAGGGAGCGCAGGTTGTAGACCACCTCCAGCGGTCGCTCCCGGTCCCGATACTCGACCGCGGTGATGTCCACCAGGTAATCGTAGGTCTGCTGGGGCGTGTCGCGCAGCCAGGCCATCACGTCGAGCAGCGCCTCGCGCCCGACGTAGACGATGGTGTCGCCGCACGACTCGAGCGCGCGGCCGATCGCGGGGCCGAAGGTCGCGCGCAGCGCGTCGACCGAAGGGTTCACGCCGAGCGGAACTGGTGGATGGAGTTCCCGAACGGCTCCGAGATCTCGTCGATCTGCTCGGGGGGAAGGCGCAAGCCGCGGTCGTCGAGCGGCTGCTCGTCGCGGCGCGGCACGCGGTCGAACAGCGACTCACCCTTGATCTTCTTGTGCAAGAGCAGCACGCCGTACAGCAGGCCCTCCGGGCGCGGCGGGCAGCCGGGGACGTAGACGTCCACCGGGACGATGGTATCGATCCCCTGCACCATCGCATAGTTGTCGAAGATGCCCCCGGTCGAGGCGCAGGCGCCCATGGAGATGACCCACTTGGGCTGCGGCATCTGGTCGTAGATGCGGCGGATCACCGGCGCCAGCTTGAACGGCAGACGGCCGGCGCAGATCAGCACGTCCGCCTGACGCGGCGAGAACGCCTGACGCTCCATGCCGAAGCGGGCGAAGTCGTAGCGGCTGGCGGCGGTGGCCATGAACTCGATGGCGCAGCACGCGGTGCCGAACGGCATAGGCCAGAGCGAGTTGGCGCGCGAGGAGTTCACGGCCCAGTCCACGAGATCCTGCAATTTGGCGAGCAGGTAGTTTGGGCTTTGGCCGGCGACCTCTTTGCTCTCGATGACTCGCTTCATAAACGATTCGTGACGCCTCTCCGTGACGTCGTTAGTCCCATTGTAGCGCCCCTCGCTTCCACACGTACACATACCCGACCGCGAGAATCAGCATGAACACCAGCATCTCCGCCAGCAGAAAGCCCGTGCTCGGGCCTCCGGTGCCCGCTCCGCCACTCAGGTAGATCGTTCCCCACGGAATCAGAAACACGGTCTCGATGTCGAAGATGATGAACAGCATCGCGACCAGGTAGAACTTCACCGAGAAGCGCTCGTGCGCGTTGCCGAGCGGCGGCATGCCGCTCTCGTACGGGCTGTCCTTCAGGACGGTGGGCTTGCGGGGGGCGAGCAGGTGCGACAGCCCGATCAACAGGACGGCGTTGAACGCCACGAAGCCGAGCAGCAGCAGGAAGGAGAGATAGGGCTGGTTCATGAGTTCGTGAAAAAATTCACTTGATCCGCCGAAACGTATTCGCGCGCGGCGAGGTTGTCAACCGAATCGAGTGGCGTAAGTGTCGGTGCCACCGATATATTGGCGGCCCATGTCCATCAAGTCCGACCGCTGGATCCGGCGCATGGCCAGCGAGCACGCCATGATCGAGCCGTTCGCCGAGAACCAGGCGCGTGCCGGCGTCATCTCGTACGGCGTCTCGTCCTACGGCTACGACATGCGGGTGGCGCCCGAGTTCAAGATCTTCACCAACGCGCTCTCGGCGGTCGTCGATCCCAAGCGCTTCGATCCCAAGTCGTTCGTCGAGTTCACAGGGGAGGTGTGCATCGTACCGCCCAACTCGTTCGCCCTGGCGCGCTCGGTGGAGTACTTCCGCATTCCCCGCAACGTCCTGACGATCTGCGTCGGCAAGAGCACGTACGCCCGCTGCGGCATCATCACGAACGTCACGCCGTTCGAGCCGGAGTGGGAAGGCTTCGTGACGCTCGAGATCTCGAACACCACTCCCCTGCCCGCGCGGATTTACGCGAACGAGGGCATTGCCCAGGTGCTGTTCTTCACGGCCGACGAGGGCGACGAGTGTGAAGTCAGCTACAAGGACAAGAAGGGAAAGTACCAGGCGCAGCGCGGGATAACGCTGCCGAAGCTATAGGGGCGTCCGGGCCACGGGGCGTGACCCCAGCACGGTGATCACGACGACCGCCGCCGCGAGCATGACCAGATCGGGCACCCAGCCGAGCTCGGTTCGTGGGACCGCCATTTGCAGGAAATTGATCACGAAATCGAACACACCGACGAGCAGGCCGAGCAGCACCGTGGCATGGAGCGCGCGCCCCAACCGCGCCAGGATGCTCCCGCCGACGAGCGCGACGGCGCCCTGCCCCGCCGCGATGCCCAGGGTGGTCGCGAAGTCCTCGATCAACGTGCTCCAGAAGCCGGGGCGACCCGCGTGATAGCTGAAAAACCACGTGTGCACGAGCGACAAGGCGGCCCCCGCGACCGCGGCGCACACCGTCGCCCACAGCGCATATCCGATCACGATCTTCATCCGGTCGCCCGGGTCGGACACCATGATGGGCAAATGTGGCGGCCTCGGCGTGGCCCCGCCAGTCGGGGCGTTAACTTAGCGCCTACGGGACCGCTCTTCGTGCGACTCGCTCCGTGACGCCTCGCCGGCTGGCCCCACCGCCCCCGGGGCGAACGCTCAATCTGCGGATGACGCTGCTCGTGGTCGTCCTCGGGGCGGGTGTGTACGCGGGTGCCCTGCCCCTCTACCTCCTGTTCCGCGTCAGTCGCCCCGCGCTCGCCCTCGGTGCCGCGAGCGAGGCCATCACCGCCCTCAATGCTCAGCTGACGCGGCGGGACAGCGCGCTGCTTCAGACGGTTCGCGTGGTGCACGCGCTCGCCCGCACCGGCTCGCCGCGGGCCGATTCGCTGGCGCTCGCGCGGCGCCTGCTCGTGGCCGGCCACGAGCCCCTCCACGTCCCGACGGATGCACCCATCCCGCCGACCCTGCTGACGGAGCTCGCCCGCATCGACGAGTCGCTCTCGAGTCTCGGCGACACGCTCGCGAAGATGGTCGCCCGGCTCGGACACGGCGGGCGCGCGGAGGTCGCGGCCCGGCTGGCCGCGGTCGATCGACTCGTCGAGATCGCTCAGGAGCGCCGGATCGACGGCAATCGCGTCGCCCGGGCCTACTTGATCGAGCGACAGGACGCGTTACGGTCCGCCGAGAACGGAGCGCGCCGGGATACCGAGATATGGCTCGTCAGTGGTGTCGCGCTCGTGCTCATGCTGGTCACCGTGATGCGGCGCCGCGTCTGGCGCCCCCTGCGCGAGCTCGAGACCGGACTGGCGCGCGTGGCCGACGGCGACCTCACCATTCGCGTGCCCGTGCACGCCACGGACGAGATCGGGCGGCTCGCGCTGCATTTCAACGCCATGACCCAGGTGCTGGGGGACCGCGCCGAAGAGCAGGGCCGCTTCGCGGCCGCCGGTGAGCTGCTCGCCGGGGTCGCCCATGAAGTGAACAACCCCCTCATGGCGATCGCCGCGCACGCCGAGAACCGGCTCGCCGATCCGAGCCTCACGGACGAGCCGCGCAGCGAGATGTCGCAGATCCTGCGCCAGGCCCGACGGGCCGCCAAGCTGCTGCGCGGCCTGCTGCGGTTCGTGCGCGCGACCGAACGCGAGGTGACGCGCGTCAACCTGAACGACGTCGTGCGCGGCGCGCTCGATCTCGTGTCGTACCGCTTCGGCGTCGACGAGATCACGGTGGGCGGGCGCCTCGACCCCGATCTCCCGGCGGTGGAAGGCGACGCCATCAAGCTCGAGCAGGTCGTGGTCAATCTCCTGGCCAACGCGATCGACGCCCTGCGCCGGGTCAAGCCGCCGCGCCAGCTCAACGTGGACACCTGGGCGAGGGATGCGAGTGTGTTCGTCGCCGTCGGGGACAACGGGGAGGGCGTCGCCCCGGAAATCGCCCCCCGGTTGTTCCGACCGTTCGCAACCACCAAGGGCCATCGCGGCACCGGGCTGGGGCTGTACATCTCACGGCAAATCGCTCGGGAAGCGGGAGGTGACCTCGCTCTCGTGTCCCCGCCCGGAGGCGGGGCCCGCTTCTCCCTCTCGCTGCCGCGGGCGCCGGCGGCGTCCGCTCCGGCACCGGTGCAGGCGGGGGCAGAGGGGGGGCGCGCTCCCGGAGCCGCAGGCAGTCTGGCCGGGGTGCACGTGTTGATCGTCGAGGACGAAGAGGGCGTGCGGCGACCGATGGCGCGCTTTCTCGCACGCCGTGGGGCCGAGGTGGAGGAAGCGGCGGATGGAGTGGAAGCGCTCACACGGCTGAGCGCGCGGGCTCCGGACGTGATCCTGGTCGATCTGCGCATGCCCCGCATGGGCGGGATCGAGCTGTATGCGCGGCTCGAGCAGGAGCGACCCGAGCTCGTGGGGCGGGTGTTGTTTCTGTCGGGGGACGTGTCGCAGCTCGCCGAGCCGGGGAACGCGCCGGTGCCGCGGGAGCGCCTGCTGGTCAAGCCGGTCGAGCTGGCGGAGCTGGAGCGGCGCATCGCGGCGTTCGTGCAGGAGCTGAAGGCATCGGGCGGTTAGGATGGCCGGACCGCCAGGCCCGCGCTATCATAGAGCATGCTGGTGGTGGTCGTGTTGCTCGCGACCGTGCTGTTGCGAGTCGCGATCGTGACCGCAGTCGTCTATCTGCTGCTGCCGCAGGGCGCGCTTTGCCCACATTGCAATGTCGAGATGGTCGCCGTCCGGAATCGCGTGCTCGATCGGTTGGTCCCGGTGCTGCAGCGGCGCTGGTGCCTCGAGTGCGGCTGGAACGGCGTGGTGCGGCGGGTGCGGAGCGCGCACGCGCGCACTCCCAAGCGCCCGCGGGCTCCCCGCCCCACCCCGCGCTAGCTCGTCACCGCCGTCCTGTCAGTGGCGCGGCCACAAGATGCCGCGGCTCGGGCTGGTAGCCGATAAGTCCGGGCTCCTCGGATACAGCGGGGTTCCGCTTGCGCCGAGCACGTCGCCACGC
>Ga0209474_10000273_pt1 | contig 60281 bp, 62 predicted proteins | sample GraSoiAngelo_145_FD_185902 | JGI IMG/M metagenome (GOLD analysis project Ga0209474, IMG submission 185902) | Grasslands soil microbial communities from the Angelo Coastal Reserve, California, USA - 14_1009_05_20cm (SPAdes) (version 2) | ecosystem: Environmental > Terrestrial > Soil > Grasslands...
CTCAGGGCTTCGAGGGGTCGGTAGCGCCCGGCATCCTCTCTGCGTTGGGCTGAGTCCATTTCTCGCGAGCGGCATCAGGTATCGTGGAGGACCGTTTGGCGATCCCGGGCACGCGCATCGATGTTCGACCGATCCTGCGCCGGGTACAGTCGCGTGAAACCGAAGCATTTCTCGATTCCCGCTTCGGCGCCGAGATCCTGCCTCTCCTGACTCCCATCGTCCTCGACCGCGCGCATCCCTTGCCCACCCTGCGCCACGGCACGTGGGGGCTGGTGGTGCGCTTCCGAGGCACGAATTCCAGGAAATACGGCGTGATCCTCGTGCATCCCGCGCTTCCGCCTTTCATCGAGGCACCTGACTACGAACGCGTCCCTTTGGAGCACCTCATCGCCAGTCACGTGACAGCGCTGTTCGGACGCTCGGCGATCGAATCCTTCTGGACCTTCCGCATCGCGCAGGATGATTCATCCGCGATCGGCGCACGACATGACGTCGCCGAATTTCTCGCCGCGGCGCTCCAGAAGACGCATCGGAAGCAGGACGCGCTCGCGCGCAGGGAGCTCGCGGGTCCGAGATCCAACCTCGGTCCGAGATCCAACCTCGCTTGACCGCATGGACACTGAAGTCCTCATCGTCGGCGCCGGCCCTACCGGTCTGGTGCTCGCTCTCTGGCTCGCCCGGCTCGGCATCCGGATCCGCATCATCGACAAATCTGCCGAACCAGGGACCACTTCGCGTGCGCTGGCGGTTCAGACGCGGACGCTGGAGCTCTACCGCCAGCTCGGTATCGCCGACGAAGTGGTCGAAGCAGGCCTGGTGTTCTCCGCAGCAAATCTCTGGGCCAGAGGCAGAAGAGCCGCGCACCTCGACCTCCGCAGCCTGGGCGCGGGCCGGAGCCCCTTTCCTTACGGGCTCATCTACCCGCAGGACGAGCACGAGCGCTTCCTGATCGCGCGGCTCGAAGAGCTGGATGTGCACGTCGAGCGCAAGACCGAGCTGATCGATTTCGAGGAAACGGACGGACGCATCCTGGCGCGCTTGCCAGGGTCGACGTGCCAGGCTGCATTTCTTGCCGGCTGCGACGGCGCACACTCGACCGTGCGCGAGAAGCTCGAAATCAGTTTTCCGGGCGGCACTTATGAGCATCTCTTCTACGTCGCTGACGTGGAGGCGAACGGGCCGCTGATGGACCGCGAGCTGCACGTTTCGATCGACGAGAGCGATTTCGCCGCCATCTTCCCGCTCGAGAAAGAGGGCCGCGCCCGGCTGATCGGTACCATTCGCCCCGAGGCGGAGAAGGAGGGCGAGAATCTCGGCTGGAACGACGTGAGCAAGGGCCTTTTGCAGCGGTTGCGCGTCGACGTCCGCCGCGTGAACTGGTTCTCGACCTACCACGTACACCACCGCGTCGCGGCGCGTTTCCGCCATGGGCGCGTCTTCCTCGTCGGCGATGCCGCGCACGTCCACAGCCCGGTTGGCGGGCAGGGGATGAACACCGGGATCGGCGACGCAGTGAACCTCGCGTGGAAGCTGGCGGCGGCGATACGCGGACGAGCGCCGGCGCGCATCCTCGACAGCTACGAGCCGGAGCGGATCGGCTTTGCGCGCCGCCTGGTCGCGACCACTGACCGTGTCTTCCAGTTCGTCACCAGGAGTGGGCGGCTCGCAGCCCGCGTGCGCGTGCACGTGGCGCCGCGCGTGATCTCGACCCTGTTCCGGCTGCCAGCGGTGCGGCGCTTCCTGTTTCGCACCGTCTCCCAGACGGCGATCGAGTATCGGGAGAGCGGCTTGAGCGAGGGGCGCGCCGGGCGCATCCGCGGCGGCGATCGGCTGCCATGGGTCGAGTCCGCGCCTGACAACTTCACGCCGCTCAAGTCGCTGGAGTGGCAGGTGCACGTGTACGGCAGCGCCGGTGGCGGCTTGGCTGCAAGGTGCGCGTCGCGCGGACTGCCGCTGCACGTCTTTCCGTGGAGCCGCAACGCGGCGCGCGCAGGGCTCGCCCGCGATGCGACCTACCTCGTGCGGCCAGATGGCCATGTCGGGCTCGCCGATGTGCTGCACGGTCCCGAGCGCCTCGAGCGCTATCTCGACGACCGCGACCTCCGCTTCGTCGCGCAGCCAGCCAGGGCCGGCGCCGCCCCCGGTCTCTGAGGTTCAGGCGCGAGCATGCCGCACCTTCGCGCCCGCACCCAGCGGTGACGAGGGATTGCGCGGCAGGTGCCGGAGGCCCATCCACCCCAGCGCGGCCACGTGCTTCGCAACGTCGTCGATGGAGAAGCCACGGCCGGCCGCCGCCCACCACTGGGCAACCTGCGTGACCATCCCGATGAGAGCGTTCGCGTAGATCGGCGCGACCTTCGGGGCGAAGCCCGCGTTCTCGAACTGCTTCCGGAAGATGTCGCCCACGCGGTGCGCCAGATCATCGATGACCCGGGTCAGTCCTCGTCGCGCAGACATGTTCGGTGAGTCCCGGGTGAGCACGGCGAACCCCGCAGGGACCTCCTTCGTGTACGACATGAACGCGACGACGGCCCCTTCGAAGCGCTCCCGGGCGCTCCCCTCCGCGATGCTCACCGACACGCGGCGGACGAGGTCGTCCATCTCGCGGTCCACGATTGCGGCATACAGCCCGTCCTTCGAGCCGAAGTGCTCGTAGATGATCGGCTTGGTCACACCGGCCTTCCGGGCCACTTCATCGAGCGTGGTCGCTTCGTAACCGTGCGAGGCGAAGACTGCTCGGCCGACCTCCAGCAACTGCGCACGGCGATCGGCTGCCGTGAGCTTCTGCTTGCGCCCCATTGCGCCTCCTGTTACCCATCAGTAAGTTACTTCCAAGGAACTTACTGAGTAGTAGCAACAACCCTGGGGTCCGTCATGTACATCGTCCTCTGCGCAGCCGTCTTCACCGTCGCCTACCTGCTGAACATCCTTACCATCAGCGTGGGCTACCACCGAGGATTCGCCCACCAGGCCGTCACCCTGCATCCCCTGCTGCGCAGGCTGGTGATCGCCGGCGGGAACTGGGTCACCGGACTCGACCCCAAGGCGTGGGTGGTGATGCACCGACTGCACCACGAATACTCGGATACGCCGCTGGACCCGCATTCGCCCGTCAACGTCGGAATGCGCGGCATGGGACTCGAGCAGCTGCGCAGCTACAAGCGCGTCATCATCGGACTGCTCAAGAAGGACCCCGCCTACACGCGCTATGCACGCGACCTTGATTTCCCCGTCAACATCCTGATCCGCCGCAAGCTCTGGTATCTGCCCTACGTCGTTCATGCCCTCGTCGGGGTGGCGCTCGCGGTTTGCGTTGGGCCACTTCTCGGCGTCGCTTACTTCCTCGGCATGATGAGCCACCCTATCCAGGGCGGGCTCGTCAACTGGCTCGGGCACGCGGTGGGCGGGCGCAACTTCGACACCGACGACAATTCCCGCAACAACCACCTTGCCGCGTGGCTGATCCTCGGCGAGGGGTTCCAGAACAACCATCATCGCTACCCGGCCTCGGCGACGTTCTCATACCGGCGTCACGAGGTTGACCTCGGTTACTACGCCTGCGTGCTGATGGGATGGTTGGGCTGGCTCGAGATCCACCGCCATTCGCTCATCCCGCGGCCACCCGCCACGGCCACCTTGCAGCCCAGGATGCTCGGATGACGACCTCCCGTCCCGAAGCGAGCCATCCGACCAAGCCCAGGCTGCGCGGCATCCTGCACCAGTGGAGCGCTGTCTTCGCCGCAGGCGCCGGGATGGTGCTGGTCGCGACGGCTCCGGCCGGGCGACCGAGGTTCGGGGCAGCGGTCTTCGCGCTCACCCTGTGCACTCTGTTCGCAGTCAGCGCGCTCTACCACCGGGTCACCTGGGAACCCGCCGCACGCACACGCATGAGGCGGCTGGACCACGCTTCCATCTTCCTGCTGATCGCGGGGACGTACACGCCGCTCGCGATCGTCGGCTTGCCACCCGGGGAGGCTGGGACCCTGCTCTGCTGGATCTGGGCGGGCGCATTCCTCGGGATCGCACAATCCGTCTTCTGGGTATCGGCGCCGAAAGCGGTGAGCGCCGGACTCGCGGTCGCGGTCGGATGGATGATCGTCCCCTACTTCGGCTCGGTGCGGGCGGTTCTCGGCAGCGTCGCAACGGGGATGCTTCTCGTCGGCGGGATTGCCTATACGCTCGGCGCGCTCGCCTATGCCTTCAAGCGGCCGAACCCGGTTCCAGGGGTGTTCGCGTACCACGAAGTCTTCCATGGGCTGACTCTGGTCGCGGCGGTGCTGCACTTCGCGGCGGTACTGTCGATGATGCGAGGTGCGGCGTAGCGTCGTCGGTCAGCCCGGCGGCAGGAGGCCCATTCGCTCCTTGCCATGCACAGTCGAAAAACTTGGCAGACCGATCGTATGGCATCTAATGTAAATGATCAGACGACGCCTTTATCGAGGTCATTCGGATGCCGGCCACGCCGCATGAGAATCAACCCGACTCGCCACCGCCAAAGTTCATCATACCGGTGCGGTACGTTTCGGGCGGCGTCGTCGTGCAGACGACCTCGACGTCGTTGAGCAAGGACTTGATCCACGTCCGGTCGGCGCGCCCTCCTCGCGCGGGCCTCGTCATCGGCCTTCAGCTCTACTTTCCGAACGTCCGCGAGGTCGTGAGGAGCACCGGGCTGATTGCGAAGACGACGTCGGGTCCGGACTCCGGGTTTTGGGCGGAGCTTGCTGACGACAAGCGCAGCGCGGACCAGATCGCCGTGTTGCTGGCGCGGCATCGCGACACGGGAGATCGAGGATGCCCACGATTGCATACGAATCTTCGCGCGACGATTCGACGCGGAGAAGGTTCAACGGCTGATGGATACATCACCAACATCAGCCGGAGCGGTGCATTCGTGAAGGTCGATCCGCCGCCCCCGCTGGGGAGCATCGTCGATCTCGAGTTTACGACTCCGGGAGTACGGGGACGCCATACGGTGCTGGCGTACGTGGTCCACGTCGCCGAGCGCCGTGGAATCGGCATTCAGTTCATCGGCGGAAACGATCAGTTTCGTTCGCGCCTGGACGAGCACATCGCCCGACTTGCGGGTTGAGGCTCGTTCCGTTTGCTATCCTTCTGCCTCTCTCTTCCGTCCCTCGTGCATGGACAACCGCAATCCGAAGGTGACCGACGCGCTTCGCCACGACGTCGAGGCATCGTGGCACCGCTTCCTCGATCTCTACGAACCGCTTCGGCCCGAGCTGTACCGCTACTGCCGGCACCTGACTCGCAGTCCGTGGGATGCCGACGATCTCGTTCAGGACGCGCTCTTCCGTGCGTTCGCGAGGCTCGGATGCATGAACGAGATGCCCGGGAATCCGCGTGCATGGCTCTTCCGGATCGCCTCGAACCTGTGGATCGACCGCGTCCGCGCCCAGAAGCCGGAGCCCGAACCGGATCCGCAGCGCGCATCGAGCAGGGAGCCGCGCGCGGTCCGTGAAGCGGCGGGTACGCTCCTGTCGCGGCTCTCCCCGCAGGAGCGCGCGGCGGTGGTGCTCAAGGAGGCGTTCAATTTCACGTTGGAGGAGATCGCCGAGGCGCTCTCGACGACGCAGGGCACCGTCAAGTCTGCGCTGCATCGCGGGCGGGGCAAGCTCATCGAGCCGGTGGACCAGGTTGAAGCTTCGCCCAAGCCGGCGGTGCTCGACGCCTTCTGCGCCGCGTTCAACGCCGGCGATGTCGATCGGCTCACCTCGCTCCTCCTCGACACGGCGGAAATCGAGGTCGTGCGCGTTCACACGGAGTACGGCCCGGAGGCGGCGCGGCGCGGCGTCTTCCAGGGGATGCTCTTCGGCACCCGGCGGCTGGCGGATCCGGCGCGGCTCGCCGGCCTCGATCCTGCGTTCTTCCGCAACGTGTTGCCGCAGGTCCCGCGCGTCGAACTACGACTGCACCGCGGCGAGTGGCTCCTGGTCCACTGGTATGCGCACAGCGACGGCGACGCGGTGCGCGCCATCACCCGAGTGGAGGCGGATGGCGATCGACTCACCCGCGTGAGGAACTATTTCTACACGCCCGACGTCCTGGGAGAGATCTGCGCCGAGCTCCAGCTCCCGTTCCGCAGCAACGGCTACCGGTACTGGAAGGAGGCCTGAGCACATGTGCGTCATGGCTTTGATGCTCGCGGCCGCCGGGTACGCGCCCGTGAACGGGCTCCAGCTCTACTACGAGATCCGCGGCAAACCGGCGAAGGACGGCGTCCCGCTCGTGCTGCTCCATGGGGGCGGCTCCACCATCGAGACCTCGTTTGGCAAGCTCATCCCGCTCGTCTCGAAGACGCGACAGGTGATCGCGTTCGAGCAGCAGGGACACGGCCACACCGCGGACGTAGACCGACCATTCTCCTTCGAGCAGTCCGCCGAGGACGCCGTCGCGCTGCTTCGGCACCTCCACGTCGCGAAGGCCGACTTCTTCGGCTACAGCAATGGCGGACACATCACGCTGGAGATCGCGCTCAGGCATCCCGAGGTGGTTCGCTCGCTCATCGTCGAGTCCGCCTTCTTCAGCCGCGACGGCACCGACCCGCGATTCTGGCAAGGGTTCGATCACGCGAAGCTCGACGACATGCCCCCCGAGCTGAGGAAGGCATACCTCGCGACCGCGCCGCATCCCGAGCAGTTGCCTTCCTTCTTCGCCAAGACCGTGCAGCGGATGCGCGAGTTCAAGGGTTGGACGCCGGCGCAGCTCCAGACCATCCGGGCGCCCACGCTCCTGGTGCTGGGCGATCGCGACGTCGTGCGTGTCGAGCATGCCGCGCAGATGCAACACCTGCTTCCCGACGGGCGCCTCGCTGTGCTTCCCGCGGCGGACCATCTCGCCATCCCGGACCGAGCGGCGGACGTGGCTCGGTTCGTCGACGAGTTTCTCCTCCGCGCTGTGAACGCGACCCGAGACTCCCGCCGTTAACGACGCCGCGCTTCGACCGTACCGGCGGATCTCCCGAGGCGGCAGCGGCAGCAGATGGACCTACCCCACTCGCCGACGAGAATTGGGACGTGGGCAAGGCACTTGCTAGCTTGGATGGATGAATGTTCGCGTCAACGCGCTTCGCTTCGTCGGTTGCGCGATTGCAATCTCGGCATTCTTGTTCGCCTCGGGGTCCTCGAGCTCTGGCTGTGGCTCGGCGTCCACAGGCGCGGGCAGCGATGCCGGCGACAGTGGGACCGGCGGCAATACCTTCCATGTCGACATCAGCCTGACCTCGGGCCTGATCACATTCCCGAACAAGTACTCCGGTTGGGCCGTCGGCGGCAGTTCTGCGACGAACTTCGTGGCCTACCCCAGCGGCTGGTCCGTTGGCGGCGGTTCGGCGACGAACTTCATCGCAGTGCCGGCAGGCTGGAGCGTCGGCGGTGGCTCGGCGACGAACTTCGTGGCTTACGCTCCGGGCTGGAGCGTCGGCGGCGGATCCGCGACGAACTACGTCGCGGTGCCTGCGGGTTGGACCGTCGGGGGCGGATCGGCGACGAACTTCATCGCGTTGCCGGCGCTCCCAGGGTGGAGCGCAGGCGGCGGTTCGACGACCAATTACACCGCGCTCCCTCCGGGCTGGAGCAGCGGCGGAGGATCGACGACCAACTTCATTGCGCTTCCACCCGGGTGGTTGACGGGTGGCGGATCGGCGACGAATTTCGTGGGCTATCCATCCGGACAAGGCTGGACGATCGGAGGAGGCTCGGCGACGAACTACACGGCGCTCCCTCCGGGCTGGAGTGCAGGCGGCGGCTCCGCAACCAATTTCGTTGCTGTCCCGCCCGGCTGGGTCGTCGGAGGTGGATCCTCGGCCAACTTCATCACGTATCCGGGGCCCGCCGTGGCGACCATTCAAGTAAAATTCGACGATCCGGGCTGGCTCGGACTGCTCAAGGCCCTGCAGGACGGCGGTAGCTACTCGGAGTCGACGCTCGCCGACATCGTCATTTACGCCTTCCTGAACGTGCGGGCTGCGGCGCCTCATCGGGTCGAGGCGCCCGCCGGCGAATGGTGAGCCGCCGTCGGCGGACCTGCAATTCGCAAACGGTGTCGGGAAGCCTTGCTTCCGACGGTGTCTGCCGCAAGATCGCCCCATGGCGCAGTCCAACCTGTCCCCGCAAGTCGCCGCGCGGCCGTCAACGTCGATCGAAGGGCGCATCGCGGCTCTCGACTGGAACCGGATCCAATCCGATCTCGCGGAGCGCGGATACGCCACGACCGGTCGCCTCCTGACGGCCGCGGAATGTTCGAGAATGGTGGCTGATTACGAGAGCGAAGCGCGATTCCGGAGCCGGGTGGTGATGGCGCAGCACGGATTCGGCCGCGGCGAGTACAAGTACTTCAGGTACCCGCTACCGGAGATCATCGCGCACCTGCGGCCGGCGCTTTACGAGCACCTCGCTCCGATCGCGAATCGGTGGGAGAACCTCCTCGGCGGGTCCGACCGGTATCCTTCGAGTCATTCCGACTTTCTCGACCGCTGCCGCGACGCAGGACAGAGTCGGCCCACGCCGCTCCTCTTGCGCTACGAAAAGGACGACTACAATTGCTTGCACCAGGACGTCTACGGCGAGGTGTTCTTTCCGCTGCAGGTGACCTTCCTCTTGTCCACGGCCGGCCGCGACTTCACCGGCGGCGAGTTTCTCCTCGCTGAGCAGCGCCCCCGGATGCAGTCGCGCGCAGAAGTGGTTCCCCTCGTCCGAGGAGAAGGCGTCGTCTTCGCGGGTCGCCACCGCCCGGCGCAGGGAACGCGCGGTGCTTACCGCGTCACCTTGCGTCATGGCGTCAGCCGCGTCCGTTCAGGCCGGCGGTTCACGCTGGGCGTCATCTTCCACGACGCCACCTGAGCGCCGTCAGCGAACGCGCTCGATGGCGGGAGCGTGCGCGCGAGCGAAGTCTTGAAACAGCTCCGGATGAACGCAGGCCGCCATGATCTCGAGCGACTCGACGAGGCGCGGTCCCGGCCGGTTGAAAAACGCGTTGCCGTCGGTGACGTAAATGCGCGCCGATGCGCCAGTCATTTGGACGACGGTCCGTTCGATGATGTCCCTCTCGGCGAGTGCCCGCTGCAGCGAGAACCCGCAAGGCTTCACCACCACCACCTCGGGCCGCAGCTCGCGAAGAACTCGCGGTGCGATGGTGGGCGCCGGAGCGCCCGCGCTCGAACCCGCCGCGATTCCGCCGGCAAGCTCGATGATCTCCGGCATCCACGTCCCGCCGATCATCAGCGGATCGATCCACTCCAGCGAAACGACCCGCGGCCTCGACGTCCCCCGCGCGGCGCGGACCGAAATTGCCCGAATGCGCGTCTCCAACGACTCGCGCACGTCCCTCCCCTGCCCCTCGCGCCCGATGCCAGCCGCGACTCGCTCAACGTCGGCTAGAACATCGGACAGACGGGTGGGCCGGAGGCTGACGATCTCCACTTGCTCCCGATGCGCCAGCCGCGCGACCGCGGCGCGCACGTCGTCGAGCGAAACCGCGCACACTTCGCACAGGTCCTGCGTGACGATGACGTCTGGCTCCAGCGCGGCGAGCCGCTGGTCATCGACCACGTAGATGCTCAGCGCGTCGCGAACGACCGCGCGCACCGCGGCGTCGATCGCTCGGCTGGACGCGCCCGCATCGATGCGCGCCCGCGTAAGCACCGGCCGGCCTCGAATCGACTCCGGGAAGTCGCACTCGTGCGAAATCCCGACCAGCTCATCGGCTGCGCCGAGGGCACAGACGATCTCGGTCGCCGACGGCAAAAGCGAGACGATGCGCATCACACGCCGCCCATCATGACTCTACGGACCGGTAAGCTTGCCCGAGCGCACGAGGACCGTGTCCCCGACGCTCACCGTCGTGTCCACGAAGAGGTCCCACCAACGCGGGCGGCCCGAGGTGACGTTGCCGCCCAACTCGGTGTTGTCGCCGAGCGCGAGCCGGACGACGCCCGACCCATAGCCGTAGTAAGGGATCCATGGGTTGCGCTCGGGAACGGCGAGCTCGGGATTGAAGCCGAGGGCGAACTCGCGGAACGCCTCACTGCCCGGGCCGCCCGAGCGCAGCGCCGCCTCCACGGCCTCGCGACCCGCGGCGGCTTCGATGCGTGTCACCCGGCCCTTCTCGAAATGGAGCTTGAGCCCTTCGACAGGACGCCCATCCCACTGCGTGACCGGGTAGGCGATGATACCGCTCACGGACTCCTCGAGCGGTGCGACGCGCAGCACACCGCAGGGCAGCTCGACTTCACGGTCGACCAACACCTTGGCCGTTCGCGCGCGGGCCGCCGAAGCGTCACCGTCCTGCAAATTCATCGGCCGGTCTCCCACGCGGAAGCGGAGGTCGGTTCCGAGCGGTGTCTTCACCCGCACCTCGCCCCGGCGCAACGCGGCCTCCACGCGCCGCTGGGCAGCACCGATGGCGGCGCAGTCCTCGCGCAGGACGGCGCGTTGGTAGACCGCGTCGATGAGGTGCTGCGGGGGGAGCGGCTGGCCGGCAATTGCAACCGCGCTGGGCTGTCCGCCGCCCTCCCAGTGAAAATGCACGGTGCGTCGCGCGCTGTTGCCTTGACGGAGCAGATCCTGGAGCGCCGCGTAGGCTGGGTGCTTGGGCGCGGCCCCCGCCAGCATGACGGCGGCGTCCACGTCGCGCAGCACACCTCGGAGCGCCTCGCGGGCCGGCGAGGTGCCGCGCTGGATGACCTGCGGGTCGAAGGCCTGCGGCAAGGGCTCGGCCAGCACTTCGAGGCAGCCGAGATCGACTCCGCCCGCTTTCATCACCGCATAGCGCAGGTGGGGCTCGAACTCGCGCTGGAAGCGATCGCCTGCACAGAGCGAAAGCACTCTCTCGCCCGGAACGAGTGCGAGATGCTGCACTACCCTTTCCGCCAAGGCGGGCCAATCGAGCGTGAGCTGCGCGATGGGTGCCGCGGCAGATACGGGTGGTCGTCCTGCGGTGTTTCCGGTGGACGAGACCATCAACAACGCAAATGCGAAAACAACTCTTGCCGGCGGGCAGTCGACAGGTAGGACCGATGAGCGCAATGCAGTGAACCCACCCTTCCGCATCATCGCGATCAGCCTAGCAAAGCGCGGCGCGTACCAACAGCCGTATCGCGCCGATCGCAGTGCTTGCTCAGCTTGCGAGCCGCGTCTCGAGCATGTCGATGAGCCCCTTCTGATCGTGATGAAGCAACCGTCGCGCTTCATCCTTCTCGACGAAACGCGCCTCGGCGACTTCGAAGTCGCGTGTCCGCCTGGGTTCCCCCTCCGGCGCGTGGCCGAAGAAGCAATGGATACGCTTCCTCGATTTCGTGTACTCGATGCATCCGAGCAGCTCGAGCGGGCCGGGATCGAGGCCGGTCTCCTCGCGCGTTTCACGTCGCGCCGCCGCCTGGGGATCCTCGCCCGGCTCGACCAGTCCTTTCGGAATGCTCCATCCGTACCTCGCGGCGAATCCGCCGGGTTTGATGATGAGCACCTCGAAGCGACCAGATCGCCTGCGATAGAGCAGCGTTCCGGCGGACTCCTTCATCAGGGTTTCCCACGGGGCTCGATGCGCTCCTCCGACACCAGGCGCAACGGCACAGGGAGCGCTCCCCCCCTGAGCGTAAGGACAAGGTCCTTCGCCTCCTGAAGCACCTCGTTGACAGGTTTGAGCCCACCCAGATGGATGGAGCAGATGCCTCCTGGGATGGCGGTCTGGATGAGCGGAGCGGAGTCGACGTTGCCGTCGAGGACGATGGCCATCCGCTTCTTCACGTTGGCCGCCGTCATGCTGGCCAGGAGTTCCGCACCGGTGCGGTTGAAGGTGACCTGGACGTACGGGCGGGTCTTCTCGGCCGGCGAGGTGTCGAACCCGACGCGCGCATCGACGATGTACTCGCCGTTGAGGCCCGCCTGCCGGTCGAGCAGGTACGTCCGGGAGAACGTCTCCCGGCCTCGGACGGTTTGCAGGCGAAATTCGCGGCCCTGCGGGGCCCTGTCCTGCACGAATCGCGCGAGTTGCGCGCGATCCGCGCTGCGCAAATAGGGCGACGACACGGTCGCGTCGCCGGGGCCCGCGTACCGGTCCCAATTGAGAGACGGCCTCCAACGACCGCCGCCGTCTTGTCGAGAAGTTCGGTCGAGTCCGCTCGAGACTCGATGGTGCGCCGAAGGTCGGCGGCGAAGATCAGCCTTGCTCCGCCGAAATGGTTCAACTGGAATTGAGCGATCATTCTGCGGCCGGGACCGAGGTGCGCAACACCAACGAAAGGCATTGACGATCGCCGCCTGGATGACGAGGCCGACTGCGGCTGCTGCGAGGGCGTGCCACCACGGACCGGTTGGTCCACCGCTGCCAACGTGGGCCTCTACCGGGTTCTTCATCCAGCGTTCGAACGCGACGAACACCGCGGAGACGAAGATCAATTCGACGAGGATGGAAACCGTGGAGCGTTGGACGCCCCATTCCAGGACGACCACTGCGACGCTGAACACTGCAGTGGAGAGGAGAAGGGCAGCCAGTACCGCACGCCTGCCGGCGCGTGGGTTGCCCAATCTGCGGAAATTTCTGCGCAGGAGCAATGCGGCGCCGACGGGGCTGCCGAGGAGCGTCGCAAGCTCGAGATTCCAACGCCTGTAGAGCCGGTAGTCCAGCCGGTGAGGTTCCGTCTCCACGCGGCAAGTCTAGATCCGTCGTGATCCCGGCGCGAACCGAAGACCGGCCACAGCGAATTCCTGCGGAGGCATGAAAACTCACGCTCGAGTGGCGTCTCGAAAGGTCTTCGGATATGCAGGGTCCCTATGAAACCTTTACTCGCAGGGTTGCTTCTGTCGGGTGTGCTCGCTCAACCAGCCTTGGCGGCGCTAAAGGAAGGCGACAAGGCGCCTGAGTTCACGGCACCGGCATCGCTCGCCGGCAAGGAGTTCAAGTTCGCGCTCAAGGATGCTCTGAAGAAGGGCCCGGTCGTCGTCTACTTCTATCCAGCGGCCTTCACCGGCGGCTGCAACACCCAGGCGCACGCGTTCTCGGAGAACAACGACAAGTTTGCCGCGGCGGGTGCCAGCATCATCGGGGTGTCGCTCGACAAGATTGCGACGCTGAACCAGTTCTCGGCTGACCCGCAGTACTGCGCCGGCAAGATTCCGGTAGCCTCCGACGCAGACGGCAAGATCGCGAAGAGCTACGACCTGCAGGTGCGCGAAGCCAAGCCGGGCGCCAAGAACACGCGCGGCGAGGAGATCGGCCATGGCTTCGCCGAACGCACCACGTTCGTCGTGACGCCGACTGGAAAGGTCGCTGCCACCATCGGCAACATGGCTCCCGCAGACAACGTCGCGAAGGCGCTGGAAGCTGTGCAGCAGCTCAAAGGGCGATAGTTCTACTCGATCTCGAAATCGAAGAACGTCTCGGGATACGGCTCGTCGCGCAACGTGAAGTGCCACCACTCGGGCGGGTACGGCTTGAAGCCGTGCTTCTCCATCAGTGCCCGCAGCATGAGCCGCTTCGTTTTCTGGTCGACGCTCATTCGGGGATTGTCCACGTTGGCCAGCGCGTCGAAGCAGTCGTACCCGGTGCCGAAATCGAGCGTGTTATCGCCGAATCGCTGGCCGGCAGGCAGGCCGCAGTCGCGCAGCCTGTCGCCGTCCCTGTAGGTCTCTTGCGGCTGCGGAGGTAGCGCGATCACCGTCAAATCGATGGTGCTGCCGCGGCTGTGGCCGGATCGCTCGAGCAGGTACCCTTCGCGGAAGATGCGATCCTTGGGGACGCGCGGGTAGAACTCGGCTTGCATCTTGTCGTCGGCGAAGTCCTTCGCCCAGGTCACGAAGGTGTCGACCGCGCGCTGCGGGCGATAGCAGTCGTATGCCTTCAGAGAGAGACCGAACGGCCGCAGATCGTCCTGGACGTTTTTCAGGGCCACCGCGGCGCGTCTGGTGAGCAGACACTTCTCCGCTTTGTAACCACGCACCGGGTGTCCCAGGAAATTATGGGACCCGAAGTACCTCAGCTCGATGGCGATGGACGGGTCTACTTCCGCGAGGGAGACGAACGTGTCGGGCCGCTGCGCGACGGTTCCGCGCTGGACCGCCGGCGAGCCGGCGGCACATGCCGACAGGAGCGCTGCGACAACGGACCACGGAGCGGATCGAGAGCGGTTCATGGGGCGTAGCCTAGACTGTGCCGCCCCTCGACGGCTATACGCCGAGCTCCTGGGCGACGCGGCTGCGGGCTTGGACGTAGGCGTGCCAGTCCGCCTCGACGACGGCGGCATAACTCTCTGCAAACGACACCGCAGAGCGTGCTGCCTCCAGTGCGTTCCACGGCGCACCCAGCATGGCAGGCGCGTTCACGCGACAGTGGAGGCGCCCCAATACCTCGCCGCACTGCCTGGCGTATGCGATGAGCTGCTCGTGGCCGCTCCCGTCCTGCGCAACGGCGAACCGCGCGCAACGTAGCTTCTCTTCCTCGGGTTGGATCTCTCGACCGAGCGCGGGGAGCTTGCCCAGGTGGGTGCCCGCTACACGCGGCCATGGATCGCCTTGCATCCTGCGGATGGCCGCGGTTTGCACACGCGCTCGCTGGGCAAGGAACGTGTTCGTGCCCCGGGCGAGCTCGATCGCGCTTGGGGCGGCCTCCTTCAATTCGAGCAACATTCGCTCCTCGTCGTCACCCAGCAGCGCTGCGAATCGAAGACGCCCCAGGGACCCGTTTCCCTTGAAGCGGTACGCTACGTCGAGCAGCTTCCATCCTCTTCCCCGTGTGTCTGCCTTGAGCTGTTTCAGGTGGTCGTAATACTCGTCCAGCGCGAGCTCGACCACCTGAGGCCACGGGCCTGCTGCGTGCGCGAACTTGGGCGGCTCGCCGTCCTCGCCAAAGCGGCGATGCCCCTTCTCCGGAGCAACCTTCGCCACCAGATCCAGTTCCGTTCGGCGTCCTTTCTCGCGCAGCAGTTGCTGCAGCCAACCCTCGGCCTTGTCGAGGCTCCAACTAGGGATGGGAAAGCGTCCACCGAGCCGATCGATCGCCTCGGCCCAAGCCTGCGCGAGCTCGCGGGCCGCGGCGTGCCGTGCCTCGCGATCGATTCCTGGAAGAAGCATGGCACTCGTGCACAGACGCCTGAGGTCGAGATCCAGCGGACCCCATCCGACTTCATCGAAATCGTTGACATCGAAGCAGAGCTCGCCGCTCGCGCCGCGGTAGGTGCCGAAATTCTCGAGGTGCACGTCACCGCCGATGAGGCCCTCGGGTGCTGCTGGCGCGGCGCCCGGAACGCGGCCCTGCAGAAGATCGGCCGCCATCAGGTGGAAGGTTCCGCGCAGGAACGGGAACGATCCCGACACGAGTCCGTCGAGCTTGCGCCGCAACGCCTCCACCGTCAGGTCCGTCCCGAGGGCTTCATGAAGGACGCGATGCTCTTCCCCTCGCAGTACCTTGCAGGCCGCGATGATCTCCGCAACAGGGTCGCGCTCAGCCACCATCACGCCTCCAATTGGAAGATAGCGAAGCTGTGCCTGCGCAGCCGCTATTGCGCCGGCGCTTGCGGGAGCGTATCCACCGAGGTCCCATGGATCGTCGCGAGCAGATGTATCCCCGCCTCACCGATGGCCAGATTTCGCGCATTTCTGGAATCGGCAAACGTCGCAGCATCTCGGTCGGGGAGGTCCTGTTCGAGCCCGGCGACCGGAATACCAACCTCTTCCTGGTGCTCAACGGAGGCATCGAGATCGTGCGTCAGGTCGCCGGCCGGGAAGAACCAATCACGGTGCTCGGGCCGGGTCAGTTCACCGGCGAGATCAACATGCTTTCGGCCCGGGTTACGTTGGCCCGTGCCCGCGTGGCCGCCGAGGGGTCCGTCGTCGCCCTGGACCGGGACGGCATCCGCGCCGTCGTGCAAGGCGATCCCGAGCTGAGTGAGATCCTCCTGCGTGCCTTCGTCCTCCGGCGCACAGCGCTGATCTCCCAGGCTGAGAACGACCTGGTCCTCCTCGGCTCGAGACACTCCCTGGGCACCTTGCGACTCAAGGAGTTCCTGTCGCGGAACGGCCAACCGTTCACGTACCACGACGTGGAGACAGAGCCGGGAGTGCAGGCGCTGCTCGATCGTTTGCAGATTGGCGTCAACGAAGTGCCGGTGATCATCTGTGAGGAAGGCCACGTCTTCCGAAACCCTTCGATCGAGGCACTTTCGGCAGAGCTCGGGCTGACCGCGAACCTCGACGCCAAGACGGTGAGGGACGTCGTCATCGTCGGCGCAGGACCGGCGGGCCTCGGCGCGGCAGTGTACGCCGCGTCGGAGGGTCTCGATGTGCTGGTGCTGGAGAGCACCGCGCCCGGTGGACAGGCCGGAACGAGCTCGCGGATCGAGAACTATCTGGGGTTCCCCACCGGGATTTCCGGGCAGGCGCTCGCCGGCCGCGCGCTCACCCAGGCGGAAAAATTCGGCGCCGAGGTGGCCATCGCGCGCACGGCGGTCCGCTTCAACTGCAACGACCGTCCCTACCGCGTGCACCTCTCTGACGGCGACGTCGTACAAGCCAGGACGATCGTGATCGCCACCGGCGCCAGGTACCGGAGGCTCGACGTGCCCGAGCTCTCGCGTTTCGAGGGCGCCGGCATCTTCTACAGCGCGACGCACCTCGAGGCGCAGTCGTGCAGGGAAGAGGAGATCGCGATCGTGGGCGGCGGCAATTCGGCAGGGCAAGCCGCCGTCTTCCTCTCTGGCAGTGCGTCGCGGGTGAATGTCGTGGTCCGCGGGCCGGACCTCGCGAAAAGCATGTCCCGCTACCTGATCCAGCGCATCGAAAACAGCCGCAACGTTGATTTGCGCACTCGGACACGGATCGATTCGCTCGAGGGCGGCGACCGGCTCGAGCGGATCCGATGGCGTCACGTGGAAACGGGAGAACCGGAGACGCGACCGATCCGCAGCCTGTTCGTCATGACCGGGGCCGATCCGAACACCGCATGGCTCCGGGGATGCGTCGTCCTGGACGAGAAGAACTTCGTCAAGACCGGCGCCGACCTCCGCCCCGAGGAGCTGACCGAAGCGCGCTGGCCTCTTGCGCGGCGACCGTTTCTCATGGAGACGAGCATCCCCGGGATGTTCGCAGTAGGAGACGTGCGCTCGTCCAGCGTGAAGCGGGTCGCCTCGGCGGTCGGCGAGGGCTCGATCTGCGTCCAGCTCATCCACAGGGCGCTGCAGGAGCTCTAAAGCTTTATCCCGGTCCGCGATACCATCCCGCACCGTCGTCCGCGACAAGGACGAGGGGCGGCGAGGCAGGAAAGACGAAATGGGACCTTCCGGTCGGGCCCGGTCTGGATGAGCGCGTCCGGCGAGCGCTCGATGGGCATCCACGTTACAATCCGCTGAACGCCACCCTCGCTTCGTCCTTTCGCCTCCATTTCGGGCGTTAAGCCTGAATCGCAGCTGGCGCCTCGCCAGGAGGCACAATGAAGCGGATGATTCCGATCGTGGATCTGAAGACCGGCGAAGTGTCGGTTCGTTCGAGCGACACCTCGACCCTTGACGTTCCTTTCGATCTCGATCGAGGCAGGGGCGTGGCTTCACTCTTGAAGTCGCACGCCCACTACTTCTCCACGACTGGAAAGAGCGCCATCACGGCAACCTTTGCGAGGCCGCTCTCGTTGCGCGTTCGCGGCGAGGAATGCCTCGTCGCCAATCTTTCTGAAGCGATGACGGAGCGGTGCAGCTTCACCCTATCCGCTGTGGAGCCACGTCAGGACTGAGATGGGAAGAGGGGGGACGCGTCCTCAGGTGGGCCGGCGACGCGTCGCGCGAGTCGAGAAAGATCCGGAGCGCGCGGGCGAGCCCCTCTGGCTCCTCCCAGTGGACGAAGTGGCCGCAGTTCTCGAAGCGGATCAACTCGCAGTTCTCCAGCAAGGCGGCGGTGGCCGTGCCATGGGAGATGGGGAGGATGGTGTCGCGAGCTCCCCAGAAGAGGCGCATGGGTGGAAGCTCGTCGACTTCCGTGATCCGATCGAAGAGGTTTCGCGTCTGGCCCCGCCAGCCGATGACATCGCGCACCGTCCGCGAGAACGCGCGGGCGGTCCCTGGCTGGCGCAGGTAAGAAGTCAGCAAGGCGATCTCGGCCGCTGCATCGCTGGTGGTCGCCCGCGCCATGGCGAAACCCGCAATCGGCCCCATCCAGCGCTGGCCGAAGGCTTCGATCAGGAAGGGCACGGAGGCGATCCTCAGCCATGGATAGACCTCGCGCCCCAGACCGCCAGAGGACAGCAAGCCCAGGCGTCGAATCCGGGGGCGGCATTTCAACAACAGCCATTGAGCAACCCCGCCGCCGTACGAGTGACCGACGACATCCAGATTCCGGAGATCGAGGCGCTCGATGAAGCGCGCGACCTGCGTTGCGTTCCAGTCGAGCGTGTAGGGAGCGTCCGGGCGGCCCGACATTCCGTGGCCTGGAAGGTCCAGCATCAGGACTCGGCGGCCCGGCAGGCGAGGCCAGATCTCCCGCCAAGTGCGGTGTGAGTCGTTGAGGCCATGCAAGAGCAAGACGGGCGGCCCCTCGCCCACCTCGGTCCAGTGAAGCGTCACCTCGCCCAAATCGACGTGATGGTGCTTCGCTTCGCTCGCTAACGGTGTCGCAATCACCTGCGCCGATCTCCTCGACGCCGCTCCCCGACCCGGCGTAACGGAGAGAGAGTGAGCTCCGGTGACGATTCGGCAGCGCCGGTTACGTCCGGCCGCGGCGATCGTCCCCCTTCGCCGTCCCAGGTCTCCTGGGCGCGATCTGCGTCAATCTTCTCGCGTCGAGCCATTTCGTCCTTCTTCGCCACGGTGCTTCCTCCTTGTCGGTTTGATGCGCGGCGCGCCGATGCGTCGCGTCATCCGCCTCGGTGAGCTCGTGGCACAAGCGAGCTCGTTGCGACCAACAGGGGGCCAAACCGTCGAAGCAGCAGCAGCCAGCGGCGAAAGGGAAGCACCGCGTCCATGCGGCGCGTACAATGTCTTCTGCTCGCACAAGCTGCCGTACGGCAGGCAAAGAGGGAAACATGCGCGAATTCGGAGTGAGAAGGTATGGAGAAACCCTGTACTACCACTGCATGGCTGCAAACGCGGCCGACGCCGCCCAGTGGTTCGCGCACGCCCAGCCAGGGCTCGCGGGACACGACTTTCAGGCGCTGGTCAAGGACGTTGCCAACCCCGTCGTTGATGAGATTGGCCTTGGTGGAAATCCGTCCGTAGTTTGGGTTCGCCACGGAGCGCTGACGGAAGGCGCGAAGAAGGCGACCGACCTCAAGCGGACCAGCTATCTTTCGGTCATCGCGGAGAGAGCGATCTGACGGGGATCGGGGGTTCAGGTGGCGCCGACACAGGTTCAGGAAGCGGATCTGAAGCGGGAGCTCCTGCAGCTCGATGAGCTGCTCGGGGACACGCGCGTCCGCTTCCGCCACGGCCAGACACAGTTTGCTTCCTCGCAGAAGCTCATCGACGTCGACCTGGAGATCCGAAACGCGCGTGCACGGCCCCTCTCGGCGGAGCTGCAGCTCGATGTCCGCCGGCTCTTGGCGCGTCTACGCGCGCTCGATCCACACTGAGCGCGCGCCGCCCAGGGAGTTCCAGATGCTCGCCAACCAAACCTGGAAGCCGCCATTGCTGCGCAAGGGCAAGGAGGTGGCGGAGCTTCTCGAGGCAGTGCTCTGGGGCAAGGACGTCGATCTCGCGTGCCTGCCGGCGCCCGCGAGCGCCGGCGAAGACCCAGAGCTACGGCTGCGAAGCTTCCTCGAGCGGATCGATCGCGCCATCCAGGCATTCGATACCGACCAATACGGCCGCTGCGAGATCTGTGGAGTCGATCTCGAGCGGCGTTCGATGGAACAGCAACCGTGGCTGGCAAGCTGTCCGGCGCACGCGGGCCGCTGGGCTTCCTGAGAACGTCTAGGAGCCGCTGATGGGCCGAGACTCGCCGCTGGCGAGCTCGAGCGGAAAGCGCTCGCGCATCATGCCCAGGACCAGGTCTTCCACCGCGGTCTCCGAGCGAAGGGTGAGCGCTTGCGCGACGAGCGCCTCCATCTCGTCGATCCTGCTGGCGCTGATGACCGATCTCACGGCCGGGATCAGGCGAGGGGACATGGAGAGGCTGCGCAGTCCAAGCCCGATGAGGACCCAGGTAAAGGCTGGGTCTCCGGCCATGTCACCGCAGATGGCGATGGGTATGCCCGCCCCGTTCGCGCCGTCGATGGCGCTCTTGAGCAGGCGAAGAACGGCGGGATGGAGCGGATGGTAGAGATGTGCGACGTCTTCGTTCTCCCGGTCTGCGGCGAATGTGTACTGGATGAGGTCGTTGGTTCCGATGCTGAAGAAGCTCGAGCTCTTCGCCAGGTGATCGGTGCTCAATGCCGCACTCGGGGTCTCGATCATGACTCCGATCGGGAGGTTGCGATCGAAGGCCACACCCTCGCGCGCGAGCTCCTCGGCGGTCTCGGCGCAGAGCCGCTGCGCCTCGTCGAGCTCCGAGATCCCGGACACCAGCGGGAACATGATTCGCAACGGGCCCACAGCCGAGGCGCGGTAGAGTGCCCGGAGCTGCGTCCGGAAAATGTCCGGGCGCAGGAAGGAGAAGCGGATGGCGCGCACGCCGAGGCTCGGATTCGCGCCTCGCGGCATCGCCGCCGCCAGGGGCAGCTTCTCTCCTCCGATGTCGAGCGTCCGGAAGGTCGCTGGCCGGCCGCCGAGAGCGGCGAGCACTGCCACCGCGTCCTGGAACTGCTCCTCCTCGCTCGGAAGCTCGGGGCGGTCGAGATACAAGAATTCCGTTCGGAACAGGCCCACCGCCTCCGCACCGAACTCGAGGGCGGCCGATACTTCCGAAGGCGCCTCGATGTTGGCGGAGAGCTCGATCCGCACGCCGTCGCGGGTGACGACCGGACCCATTCCCCGGGATTTCAGCGCTTGCAGCCGTGACCGTTCCCGGTCCCGGCGCTCCTCGTACAGCTTGATCGTTTCGGCGTCCGGGTTGACGATCACCTCGCCGAGCGATCCGTCCACGACCAGCCTGTCACCGGGATGGACCGCTGAGCGCAGACCGCGCACGCCGACGACGAAGGGTATCTCGAACGCCCTCAGGATGATGCTAGCGTGCGATGTCTTGCCACCGCGCTCGGCCGCGAAACCGACCATGCCGGACCGGGGCAGGTGCAAGGCATCGATCGGAGACAGTATGGAACCGACTCCGATCGTGCCGGGAGCGAACGAGGTGTCTGTCGACACTTCCGGTAAACCGAGCAGCGTGCGCAGCAGACGGTCGCCGATGGCCTCGATGTCCGCACGCCGCTCGCGCAAATACGGATCCTCCATCCGGCCGAACTTCGCGGCGATCGCGTCGATCACCCGGCGCACGGCGCCCTCGGCGGCGATCTCGTCGCTCTCGATCAGGCGCCGCGTTCCGCCCACGATCTCGTCGTCCCTGAGCATCATCCGATGAGCTTCTAGGAGAAGGTGTCCTTCGTGTAGATGTTCCGATTCCAGCCGCGCCGAGAGCACCGCGAGCCGCTCGTCAGTCGAAGTCACCGCGCTGATAAGCCGGGCGACTTCCACGGGCACGAGATCTCGCGAGATCTGGCGTTCGACGACGATTACGGGCGGAACCAGCAGGTGTGCCGGACCGATGGCAATGCCGTCTGAGGCAGCCGTGCCGCTAAGTACCCTGCTCGCGGTCATGGGCCGCGGACACTAGCCTCCGCGACCCGCTCAAACAAGGCTATGGGTGCTCCCTCCTGGGTGTGTGGCTGACTCCGCTTCTCACCGGAGCGCGGCTCGATTTCCGTCGTGGGCCCTCTGCGTCTCGAGCCGGTCGACGACGAGGCGCTTCTTCGCGCAGGCGAGAAATGCAGTCTGACAGTCTGAAGGGCGCGGTCCTCGGACTGCGCGAGGATCAAGTACCGAATGGACGGCGGGTACTGGCCGTCGTAATCCCGCGATGAGCGGACAGGTCGCTCCAGTGTGGATGTGGTTTTCCACTTGCTTTGATGCTGGGGGCCGAGGTCAACGCCGTGATCCGGCGTCCACCGGACGAGGGGGATCCTCGCGATTGCCCAACGGCAGAGTGAAGAAGAACGTGCTGCCCGTCCCAGTCTCGCTATCCGCCCAGATCTGGCCCCTGTGCGCGTCTACGATCCCTTTGGCGATGGCGAGCCCCAGACCGGCGCCCAGCCGCGCGGTCTTCCTCGCTTGCCAGAAGCGCTCGAAGATATGCGGGAGCTCATCCGCTGCGATCCCGGAGCCGGTGTCGGCGACCGAGAACCGGACCTCGCGATCGGCAAGCTCGGCCCTGACGGTGATAGCGCCGCCTTCCGAGGTGAACTTGATCGAATTCCCAATGAGGTTCGAGAGAACCCGGAGGATCCGCGGTCGATCGCACCGGAGGTAGACCTCCCCGCCAGGGAGTTGTCTTTCGAGCCGAAGCCTCTTCTGCTGGGCGAGCGGCTGCATCAGATCCAAGGCTTCGGCGAGCAGCCCCCCAACCGCGCAGCGCTGCTCCTCGATCGTGAGACGCCCGGCCTCGATCCTGGCGATGTCGAGGAGATCCTCGATGAGGTGCTTCATCGCATCCGCGGATTTTCGTAGCGACTCGACCCATCTTCGGCGCTTTTCGTCAGGCGCCTCGCTCCTCGCGAGAAGCTCGGCGGTCGTGACGATCGTGGCAAGCGGGTTTTTCAGATCGTGCGATACCGCGGCGATCAATTCGTCTCGCGTGCCGGTGGCCTTCGTGGCGTGCAGGTAGAGCCGCGCGTTGTCGATGGCGAGGGCGGCGCGGTGCGCGATCTCTTCGGCGAATGCGAGATCCAAAGACGAATAGCGACGGCCGGAGGACGCTGTCGCGAAGGTGAGCACGCCGAGGTTCTGCCCACGCGCCAGAAGCGGGACGACGATCATCGACTGAAGACCGGCCGTTCGAAGCATCTCCTCGCCCTCCGGAGTATCCTGGAGATCCGAATCGGCAAGCTCGGCGAGAAGGAGCGGCTTGCCCGACTCGAGCACCTTCGCCTGGGGCGACTGCGAGCCCGGGCTGGGCGCAAGCAGCCGGACGCGCTCGGCGAGATCGCGCAGCTTCCGATCGGCGAAGACGACCTCGAGGCGGCGGACCTCGCCGTCCTCCCCGATCTCATCGAGGAAGCAGACGTCGCCGAGAACCGGGACCGCAAGGCGAACTACCGCTGCGACCGTGACACGGTAGTCGAGCGAGGCGGCGAGGATGGCGCTCGCCTCCGCGAGAAAGCGCTGCACCCTCTCGACTTGCTTGCGCTGCGTAATGTCATGGAAGGTCGCGACGCCGGATACGATGCGCCGGTCCGGCGCCTCGATGGGAGCCGAGGAGACGAGCATGGTGCCGCGCGTTCCGTCGCTGCGGAGATACTCGATTTCCTCCTCCGTCACGATCTCGCCCCTTGCGATGGACCGGACGAGCGGCCATTCCTCGGGCTCATACGCCCGGCCATCCTCCGGGTGAAACCCCCGGTACTCGCGGTATTCGGCGGTCCCGGCGCCCAGCGCTATCGGGCGTTCCCAGATCTGCTCCGCCTGCTTGTTGGCGAGGAGCAGCTCTCCGCCAGGAGCTTCACCGATGATGACGCCAGCGGGCATCCGATCCAGCACCGTCTTGAGCCAGCTGCGCTCGGCCTCGGTATGAGCCTCGCGCACCTCTGCCGCCGCGCGTCTTGCCTCGGCCTTCGCTTGCTTCGCCTCGATGGCCGCCTGCCGATCGAGCGCGACGGCGAGCTGGTTGACAACGGCGTTGACGAAAACGAGATCGAGCTCGTCCAGGCGCGGCGCCGTTTCGAACTGAAGAGCGCCGAAGATCGGGCGGTGGTCGACGACGAGTGGAAGCAAGACGAAGCTCGTCGCGTCCTCCGCCTCGAGCCGCACGTCGTCGCGGAGCGGACCGGGAAGCGTTCGAGCCGCGACAGCGTCCAGGTCAACGCCGGAACGTACGAGGTAGGAGTACGAGCCGCGCGCACGGGCTTTGGCCGCCCGCAGCCTCTCCTCGCTCTCGGCGTCCGCCTTCCAGACGATGGTCCGCGAAGGGCCGGCACTCTCCAGGATGAAGATCACGCTGCGCAGGGGAAGCGCTTGCCCCACGATGCCGACGATCGCCGTGATCGTCTCCTCGACGTTTTCGAAGGACGTGAGCAGCTTGCTGATCTCGTAGAGCTGGCGGAGGCGAAGATACGCCCGCGCCTGCGCTTCCGGTCCTGGGGCCGCCGGTCCTTCCCCGGCTTCCGGACCCCTGCTCTCCTTTCGACGCTCGGCGCTCATCGGCCCCTCCACGTGCTCCTGCCGCGGTCGACCTTCGCCCGCGTAGGGGTGGCTTCGTCGATGCGCTCCGCGATCCGAATCCCGCCTTTTGCGATATCGAAGTAGAAGGTTCCCCGGTCGTGGAGGCTGCCCCGCGTCTTCACCACCGCGAGGGTCGGACGAATCGCCCCCGGCACCTGCGCGTACCGGAGCATGATGATGTTGTCAGCGACCGGAGAGAAGCCGCCATCGGTGATGGAGTCTGTAGTGTACATCGCCTGCGACTCGAGCGTGAGGAGGCTCGTCACGTCGAGCGCCTTGAACTGGGCGGCGAGGCCGTAGAGGAGTTGCCGCAACTCTTCGGAAGACAAGCCCTCCGTCACGACATGGCTCGCGCTGTCGAGGACCAGCCTCCGCGCTCTGCGCGCCCCGATCTTGTCGGTCAGGATGGCGAGGAATTGGTTCGCGCGGACGTGCGCCCTGGAGAGAAAGACAATCTCCGCGAGACCCTTCTCGACAGCCTCGCCCAAAGGCAGCGCGAGCGCCTCGGCAGTCTTGAGGATCTGAGCGGGCCCCTCCTCGAGGGCCACGTACAGCCCCGGCTCCTTGCGCTTTGCGCCCTCGAGAATGAACTGCACCCCGAGCGTCGTCTTTCCGATGCCGGCGCTTCCCGACACCAGCGTGACGCTCCGTTCGAGCAGCCCTCCGCCGAGCAGCTCGTCGAGGCCAGGAACTCCGGAGGAAGACCGCCGCGAAGTCTCCATCGCAGGCGGAGGCTTCTCGGCCGCGGGCTCCGCGGAGTAGCGGGGGAAGATATTGATCCCGCCCGGTCCGATGACCAGGTTGTGCCGGCCCTTGGAGTGGGCGGTGTTCCGCAGCTTGTAGACTTCCATGTACCGCTGGCGCTCGAAGGCCTCCTCACTCGAGGTGAGCAGGATGACGCCGTCGACCACCGTCTCCTCCACACCGAAGCGGCTGAGCTGCGAGGAGCCGTAGGGGATGTCGGTAGCGAAGAAGCCGACCGCGGCAGCGTTCTGGACGATGGTCGCGAGCTGGAAGGTTTTCTCGCGGCTGATCTGAGGATCCTTGATCTTGTGCAGGAAGACCGAGAGCGAGTCGAGGACGACGCGTCTCGCTCCCAGCTTCTGCACCCGCTCGCGCATCATGAGGAGGTGCGCCTCCACCATGATGTCAGGCTGGGGGATGAAGACGATCTCGACCATCCCGCGATCGATCTCCGCGTCGAGGTCCCAGCCGAGCCCCCGGCCGATGGCGCGCAGCCGTTCCTCGGTCTCCTCGAAGGAGAAGACGATTCCCTTCTCCCCCGCCTGGGCGCCGCGGTAGATGAATTCGAGTCCGAGAACCGTCTTGCCGGTCCCGGCCACGCCCGCGATGAGCAGGGAGGAGCCGAGCGGGATGCCATCACCGAGAAGGTCGTCCAGCCTGGACATGCCCGTCTTGAGCCGCTTCGTATCGGCCGTGTTCCGGTCCTCGCGGTGGATGGTGACGCGCGGAGCGAAGACCTCGATGCCGTTGGAGGTGATGACGAACGAGTGCTCGTCGCGGCTATGGTTGGTCCCGCGCATCTTGGAGATCTGGATGAAGCGCTGCTGCTCGCCGGACTGCTCGCGCTGGTGGAGCGTCAGCATGCCGTCGACGACGGAAAAGAGCGGGTTCGTTTCGATGTCCCTCGGAGCATACTCGCCGAGGAGCAGGGCCGTGGTCTCCCACGCCATCAGATTCACGGCGATCTCATAGCTGAACTTCCGCAGCTGTTCGTGCGACTTCGCCAGGTCATCGAACGCCTTGAAGCTGTCGATCACGACGATGGCGGGCTTCACTTTCTTGACGTGCTCCATGATCAGCGTGGAGGCTGGTTCGAGCCCCTCGGCCCGCAGGATGACGCCCAGGTCGACGAACTGGATGCCCGCCTCGATCTTCCTCGCGTCGAAGAACTGGAACTGGGTCAGGTAGCGCAGGGTCTTGGCGGTCGGCTCCGAGAGCGTGTTGAAATAGAGCACGCGCGTCTCGGGCGAGGCGTTGTGGAAGCAGATCTGCTGGGCGAGGATCGTCTTGCCCGCGCCCGGCGGCCCGCCGACGACGGCGACCGTTCCCTTCGGTAGCCCACCGAGGAAGAGCGCGTCGAGGTTCCGCACGCCGGTCTTGACGCGCGCAACGTCACTGTTTTCATTCATGACTTTGCTTCCTCGCCGTGGACTGCATCCTTCGCCGCGACCTTCGCGAGCTCCGCGTGAAGCGCGGGGGTGAGGACTTCGGCGGTCAGGTTGCCCAGGACAGTCAGGAACTCCACCAGGATGAAACGGATCCCCTCCCCGAGCTGATCGCGGTGCAAGCTGCCGGCGCCTTGGCGGAACTTGTCGCTGCGGAGACCGGTTGCGTCCACTTCGAGCGGTGAGAGTAACGGGAACCGCTCGGCGGCAGTGTAAAGCACGCGATCGAGGATGGCCTTGAGAGTGACGTCACCGAGCGTAACGAGGGCGCGCCGCCACATCGCGCCGAAAGCGCTCTCGAAAGCGTCGAAGAGCCGTTCGGGCGGAGCCTCCTTGGCGGCCCGCTCCATCCAGGCGTCCACGCGCGCGCGGTGGTTGCTCCCATCAAACACCGAGGTTCCCGTCGAGGACGCGTGCTGGTCGGAGTGCAACATAATATGGATGATTAGATGCCGCACGACCCGCAGCGCTGCTGCGCGTCCGATGGCAGGACTAGAACACCTGGCGCAGCACGAGCGTGGAGGCGAGGTCCGTTCGTCCCCTCGCCAGCCGCAAGTGCCAGCAGGCGCCGCCACGCGCCAAGCAGAACCTCGACCGTACAGAGCACTGGGTCGTCTCTGCGGGGCACAACCGAGCTTTCGGCGCGCCCAATTAGAGCCACTCAATCGTACGCGACAAAAATGTCGAGCGCAGTTCCGGACAGTCGGATCGCCGGCGAGCCTTCACGTCACGACGTGATGTCACCCGCCGGCTTCAGGCTCCCCGGCTTCAATCCAACCAGCGTCAAAATGTGATCAAGCGATGGGCATCGCTCTACCCATCCCCTGCTCACCGGGACTCGAGTCGGTCTGCACCTTGATCTGCCGCGGCTTCGTCTCCGCCTTCTTGGGAAGGAAGATGCGCAGCACGCCATCGCGGCTCTGCGCGGTGACGTTCCCCATCTCCACTGTCGAGGGCAGCGTGAAGCTGCGGCTGAAGCTGCCGTAGGACCGCTCGACACGGTGATACCGCTCTTGCTTGTCGGCGTTCTCGAGCTTGCGCTCGCCGCGCAAGTTCAGCGCGTTGCCCTCGAGCTGGATGTCGACATCGTTGGCATCGACCTCCGGCAACTCGACCTTCAGCATGATGCCGTCGTTGTCCTCGAAAACGTCGACGAGCGGCGACCAGCCGCCGCCTGTGCCCTGGGTTTCTTCGTAGGGCTGCTCGAAGTGCTGGTGGAAGAGCTGGTGCCGCATCTGCTGCATCGCTTCACGAAGCGGGTCGTACCTCACGATGAACATTTGAATCCTCCCCGCTGAACGGGCGCCTCGATCGGCGCGGGGGAGGCCATCGACTGATCCACGACCTCCAGCCACGCCAACGTAACCACAAGGAAGGGCTCGTCAAGCACGCGACGAGGGGGAGTCGAAGTCCGTGCTGATCCCGGCAATAAAAGTTCGGCGCCCGCGAACTCCGGTAGAACGGCGCAATGGCCACCTCCGGACCGGCTCGCCCCGCCTCGCAGGTCACGCTCAAGACCGTCTTCACCGTCTGCTTCGGCGTCCTGGCCGTCACGGCCCTGGTCTTCTTCCTGCTGAGAACGCAGGTCTCGGTCACCCTCTCGCTCGGAGCGGGCATGTTGGCCGTGGCCATGAACCACGCGGCCGAAGCGCTGACCCGGCGTGGGCTGCCGCGCAAGGTCGCCGTACCCGCCGTCGTAGTCACGCTGCTCGCGCTGAGCGCCGGCTTGAGCGTCATGCTGATTCCGCCCGTGGCGAGTCAGGCCAAAGCGTTGTTCGCCGCGGCGCCCATGCTCTGGCAGAAGATCCAGCAGACGCGGCTGTTCCTCGCCTTGGACACGCACCTCGATCTCGCCGAGCAGTTCCGCCAGGCAGTGCCGACGGCGGCGGGCGCCGTGGCCCCCGTGCTCACGGCCATCGGCGGCCTCCTCAGCGCGATGGCGGGCCTGGTGACCCTGCTGCTGCTGGCCATCTTCATGCTGCTCTTCGGCCGCGGCCTGGTCGTCGCGACGCTCGCCGAGGCCTCGCCACCGAACCGGCGGCGCTACGAGCGCGTCGTCGAGAAGGTCTACGGCTCTGTCGGCGGCTACGTCGGGGGGCTGATCGGGATCTGCTCGATCAACGCGACTTTGACGACGATCTTCCTGGCCATCACGGGCATGCCGTTCTTTCTCCCGCTTGGAATCATGAGCGGTGCGTCCAGCGCCATCCCCTACGCCGGTCCGCTGGTCGCAGGCAGCTCCATCACCCTGCTCGCTCTGATCACCGGCGGGCCGCTGAAGGCGGTCGCCACCGGCATCTATTTCATTGTCTACGGGCAGCTCGAAGGCAGCCTGTTCAGCCCCCTCATCTTCCGCCACACGGTGCACGTCAACCCTCTCATCACCACGCTGGCCATCCTGTTCATGGCGGAGTTCATGGGGCTCCCGGGTGCCATCATCGCGGTCCCGGCGGCGGCGACGGCGCAGATCGTGATTCGGGAGATCCTGTCGCTGCGCAAGGAGCGGGACGACGATCTGCGACGCGAGCCCGCATGAAGGCGGACCCTGCGCGCAGAAAAGCCAACTCAGGCCACGCTGTAAACTCCTTATTGTGCGGCCCGCGTGACCGCGACCGGTTCGCCGCGCGTGGATCCTCGGCTGCTGTCGACGCTGAAGGCGCCTGCTCCTCTTCCAAGAACGATCAATAGCCCGCCGCCGATGCCGAGGTTCTTGAGGAAGTTGACCATCTCCATCTGCTGCTGCGCAGCAGGGACTGCCCAGAAGTTGTGGAACACAAGCGTCACTGGCACGAGGAAGACGAGCAGCGCGAGCGCACCCCAGCGGGCCCTGAACCCCACGACGATGGAGACGGCCCCGAGCAACTCGAGGGCGGTGGCGATCGCGAGCAGAATCTCCGGAACGCCCTTGCTGGCCGCGTACGCGACGGTTCCGCGCCAGGCCGCGAGCTTTCCGAGTCCGCTGACGACGAAGATCGTTCCGAGCGCAACGCGACCGACGACCTGCGCCCACTTCGAGATGACATCCATGTGCTCCTCCGTTCTACACACCCCATAGCCGGTCGAGGCACCCGCCGCAGCATCAGCACGAGAAATTCGTGCAAGCTTTGGAAGCCTGGGTCAGCGCAGGCATGCCCTGCCCGCACGGTGGATGAAGGACGCTGCGAGCGGCGCCTTTTCGAGGCAACGCTCGACCACTCCGTCGCGCATCCGGCTCCCAAAGCGCACATGTCTGGGACGAAAATGTCGCTCAGGAAAAATTGCGCAGTGCGGCATGCCTAACTACGTTCGGCGCCATGGCGGACTTCAAGTCAGGCCCGCGCGCGCACCTGGACGAGTGGGTCGCGCCCGACATCGCCGACGAGCTGGGATTTCTGCGCGCCGGCAAGATCCTCGAGTGGATGGACGTCGTCGGCGTTCTGGCGGCGACGCGCCACTGCCGGCGCCCGGTTGTCACTGCCTCCGTCGATGCAATGGAACTGCGGCACCCGATCAAGATCGGCGAGCGGGTCACGATGACCGCCGAGGTGGCCTACACCTCTCCCCGGAGCATCGGCGTTTGTGTCGCGATGACGCACGGCCTTCCCACCGCAGGCACCGCGCGAGAATCGGTCGCAGGCTACATGACCTTCGTCGCTCTCGACGACGCGGGAAAACCAGGTCCCGTGCCGCAGCTGCATCCAGAGACCCTGGAGGAGATCACGCGCTTCGACGAGGGCCGGCTGCGCCGTGAGTTCCGCGACAAGCTGGCGAGCGGGCAGTTGCGCGGTCCGCCGGGCGGAGGCGGCTCCGCGGACAACACGCTGCTCATCCGCGAGTTCCTCAAGCTCCTTCCCGCGTTTCGCCTGCCATGGGAGCGCGCGGAAAAGCCGCGGCAGCGGCATCTCTCGTACGTCCACAAGATCGAGCCCATCCGCTCCAGCCGCCTCAACTTCCACGGCACGCTCTACGGCGGCACATTGATGCGCTGGATCGAAACGAGCGCGAATCTGTCTGCACGGGCGTGGCTCCGCGGCGAGCCGGTCCGGTTGGCCGGACTGCACGGCCTGAACTTCATCCGGCCAGTGACCCGGCACGTGTTCGTGCACATCCGCTCCGTGGTCGCGCACGCGACGCCGGAATCGATGACTGTGCTGGTGAACGTCCATGCGGAAAATCCGCTCTCTGACGGCCAGGAGGAAACGCTGCGCGCATTCCTGACCTACGCCCCGGCCCGCGAGGGATTCCGCGTCTCGCCCCTGCAATGCGAGGGCGAGGAAGAGCGAGCGCTGTTCGAGGAAGTGGAGCACCGGCTGGCGCTGCACCGGAGCCTCGCATCCGTCGCGTAGAATGCATCGGGCTCAGTGGTCGACGACCGGAATGACGTCGTAAGTCTTTTGCGATGCCGGCGCGGGTGCACGCGACGCGAGGGCGAGCGCGCACAGGTACAGCAGCGCGGCGCATCCGAGCGAAAGGCGGACGGCTTCCGCCGCCGGCCGGCCGTGGAAGGACGACGCGAACACGGCGATGCCGAGGGCCGTGCCGACCTGACGGCTCGTATTCAGCACCGCGCCGCCGATGCCCGCCAGCGAGGAAGGCACGCTGGCCAGGATCGCGGCGTTCATCGAGGGCGCGACCAGAGCTGCCCCAAGGCCGGTGAGCGCCAGGAGAGGCCCTTCCATGAAGAGGGGCGCCGAGGCCGGCAGCTCGGCGAGCCCCACTGCACTGGCGCAAAGGACGGCGAGCCCACCGACCATCGGCGCGCGCGTTCCGTAGCGACCAGCCAGTCGCCCTGCGACGATGCTCGTCACGCCGAAGAAAACGCTGACGATACCGAAGAGCAGCCCCGCGGCCGCTGGACTATGTCCCTGGACGTCCTGGAACTCGATCGAGAGCACGAACAGGCCGCCGAAGAAGCCGGCAGCGTAAACCAGGGCTGCCGCCGCCGTGGTGGTGAAGGTCCGATCGCGAAAGAGGTGGAGCGGCAGCATCGGATCCGCGCTGCGTCGCTCGAGCGCGACGAACGCGGCGATTCCGCCGGCAGCGCAGACGAACGCGAGCACGATGAGTGGCGACGACCAGCCCCGAGCGGACCGTTCGATCAGCGCCCAGGTCAAGGCGGCGAGTCCGAACGCTCCCGCCGCTTGCGCACCTAGATCGAACGCCCTCGTCGCGGACGCGGGGCTGCGCTGCACGAAGCGGAGCGCCAGCAGGACGCCGAGCACGCCGATCGGGACGTTGATGAGGAAGATGCTCCGCCATCCGAATGCGTGGATGAGGGCACCGCCGACCAACGGACCGCTCGCGCCGGTCACGGCCGTGAGGCTGCTCCAGATGCCGATTGCCCGCGCGCGCTCGACGGGCTCGGGATAGGCGCTGCGGAGGATCGACAGCGATGCGGGCATGAAGAGCGCCGCGCCCATCCCTTGGAGGACCCGGGCGGCGATGAGCCAGCCGATGTCGGGCGCGGCGACGCACATCGCGGAGGCGGCGGTGAAGACGACGAGCCCAGCGGTGAACAACCGCCGCGCGCCGAGGCGGTCGCCCAGGCCTCCGGCCAGAAGCAGCAAGCTGGCGAACGGCAACGTGTACCCATCGACGACCCAGGAGAGGCCGGCTGCGTCGGTGTGCAGGTCCGCGCGGATGCTGGGAAGGGCGACGTTGCCGGCGGTGACGTCGAGCAATGCCATGCCCAGACCGAAGCTGCTGGCGATGAGGGTGAATCGGGGGTCGGGATGTGGCCGGGGCATGCATGCCTCCGCGCGGGTCCGCCGGGATAGATGCATGCGCTGCTCGGAGGGTGGCCTCGCCCGCGCATGTAAACCATGCAATTCTGCATGGCATGGCGGACTGGGACGCGGTGCGCTTCTTCCTCGAGCTGGCGCGCGCGAAAACCCTGGCGCGCGCCGCGCGCAGGCTGCGGGTCGATTACACGACGGTGGGCCGGCGGGTCTCCGCCTTCGAGCGCGAGCTCGGCGCGAAGCTCTTCGAGCGGACCCCCGACGGGTTCGTGCTCACCGACGCGGGCGAGAGCATCCGCGCCGCCGCGGAGCAAATGGAGCAGTCCGCCCTCGCCGTCGAGCAGCGGGCGCTCGGCGCTGACCGCCGCCTGTCGGGCACCGTGCGCATCGCCGCAGCCGAATCGGCTGGCCACGCGGTGGTCCTCCCCGCCATGCGCGAGCTGCGCCGGCGCCACCCGGAGATCCGGCTGCACTTGCAGACGGGACTTGCGCGCCTGGACATCGCGCGGCGGGAGGCGGACCTGGCGCTCCGCTTCACGTCACCCGAATCCGGCGATCTGCGCTTCCGCCGGCTGACGGCGATCGGGTTCGCACTCTACGCGTCCGCGGATTACCTCGCGCGGCACCGCCCGCCCGCGCCTGGAGCAGGGTTCGCCGGGCACGACGCGGTCCTCTTCGAGGAAGGCTTCCGCGGGGCGCCGGCATTTGCGTCGCTCACTCACTCGCTGCGCGACGCCCGCGCTGCCGTCCGAGCGAACAGCATGCTGTCGCTGGTCGAAGCCGTAGCGAACGGCCTCGGCGTGGGAGCGCTCACGTGCTGCCTGGGCGATACGGATCCGCGGCTGCGCCGCGTCTTCCCCGATCTACCCGTGGAGCGCGTCGATCTGTGGCTGGTCGTGCACGCGGACGTCCAGCGCACCGGACGCATCCGCGCGCTCATTGCGGCGCTGGAAGCGCGCTGCAGGGAAGCAGCCGCGGTGCTGCGGGGATGATCATGGCCTTGAAGGTCCTCGACGTCAGCGCTCGGCGCTTCGAGTAGTGAGTCGAGAGTTCATCGGCCGCCGGCGACGTCGATGAACGTGCCTGTCGTGTAGGAAGCCTCGTCCGAGAGCAACCAGAGAACGGCGCGAGCAACCTCGGCAGCCTGGCCGCCCCGCCCCATCGGCTGCAGAGGGCCCAGTCGCGCAACGCGTCCCGGCTCACCGCCGCTCGCGTGGATCCCCGTGTCGATGATGCCCGCTCGCACGCCGTTGACGCGAATCCCTTCGCCGGCGACTTCCCTGGAGAGACCGATGGTCAGGGCGTCCAGCGCCGCTTTCGACGCGGCGTAGTCGACGTACTCACCCGGCGCGCCGAGGACGGCCGCGCGCGAGGAGACATTCACGATCGCTCCCCCGCGACCCCCGTGCCGGTTGGACATCCGGCGGACGGCCTCGCGCGCGCACAGAAACGCCCCGGTCACGTTGGTCGCGAATACCCGGCTGATGCGTGCCGCATCCATGTGTTCGACGCGCGTCTGCCCCTCGAGGATGCCCGCATTGTTCACCAGCCCCGCCACGACGCCCACCGTCGCATCCACGGTCTCGAAGAGACGCACGACATCGGGCTCGCTGGCGACGTCGGCCTGGACGGCGATCGCCCTGCGGCCCGCCGCGCGCACATCGGCAACCACGGCGGCGGCAGCGGCTTCGTTCGTGCGGAAGTTCACGCACACGTCATGGCCGCGTTCCGCCGCCAGGCGCGCGGTCGCCGCGCCGATCCCGCGGCTCGCACCGGTGATGACCATGACCGACATCGCGTGGAGGTTTTAGCGCAGCGCGCGGTCGTCTGCGCGCGCCGGAGTCGCTGGATGTCCGGATGCGCTGTTTCAGCATCTCCGTGCGGCCGGACGGCTGGAAGCTGGGGAATAGACGGCCGGCTGATCGCATCATTGGGAGTGCAACAAACACAAACCGCCAAAGGACAATCATATGAAGAATTGCAATGCACCAGAAAATCGGACCACAAGTCGCATCGTGCCCATGGCTTGGGCCACTGCTCTCGCGGCGGCGTTCGCGATCGCGCTGCCGCAGCCGGCCTACGCCGACGATCTCACGCCGCCACCCGTGCCCGACAAGCTCAAAGTGGAAGCGGGGAACGAGGTGTTCCTCGTGGGTCATGGCGTCGGCACCCAGAACTACATCTGCGTGCCCTCAGGCACTGGCGTCGCCTATACGCTCTTCACGCCGCAGGCCACTTTGTTCAGCGACGATGAGAAGCAACTCACCACCCACTTCTTCAGCCCCAACCCGTTTGAGAACAACACGAATCCAGCGGTGGTAGCCGTTGGCACGATTCGGGCCACGTGGCAACACTCCCGGGACACGAGCACCGTTTGGGCCAAACTGAAAGAGTCCTCCACCGACGCCCCTTTCGTCGCACCGAATGCCATCGCCTGGCTCCTGCTGACGGCCGTCAAAGGGGAAGACGGACCCACCGGTGGTGGCACGCTGACGAAGACCACCTTCATTCAGCGGCTGAACACCTCTGGAGGGCTCGCACCGTCGACGGGCTGCAGTTCGCCAACAGACGTCGGCCACTCGGCGTTCGTGCCTTACAAGGCCGACTACTTCTTCTACAAGAAGGCCGGTGAAGACCAGGCGGACCAGAGCAACTAGGATCTCTGCTCGAGGACTGTGGAAGAACCGGACGGCGCAACCGTCCGGTTCTCCGTACTTCGCAGTTCGTCCAATGCGCCGCCCATGGGCTGAGGGACTTTCACAGTCATGTTTCAGAACCAGTCCAGCGGCCGTGCATCTGAACGGCTGGTCCTCACGCAAATGACAGAGAGCTCCGCTGTGTCCGACGCCTCCGCTCTTCAAACCGTGCGACCCAGCCGGATCGAGGCAATCTTCGCCTTTCTTGCGATCTACGTGATCTGGGGCTCGACCTTCCTCGCAATCCGCTACGCGGTCGAATCGATCCCCCCTTTGTTCACGGCCGCGATCCGGCATTTGCTTGCCGGGTCCATTCTCCTCGGCTGGGCACTCTGGAAAGGAGAGCGGCCGACGCGCCAGGGACTGCGCGCGGGGATCATTCTCGGCTTCCTCTTCTTTTTCGTCAGTCACGGGCTGCTGCACTGGGCCGAGCTGAACGTGCCTTCCGGTGTGGCCGCATTGGTGATCGCCATCGAGCCGGCGATCGTTGCCCTTCTGCTACCGGTCCTGAAGTTGGGTCCGCGGCCACGAGGCATGACCTGGTCGGGACTCGCGGTGGGTGCGGTCAGCGTCGCACTGCTCTTCCGCCCGGATGTATCCGCCGAGCCGGGGGTGCTGATCGGGCTTGTCGCAGTTCTCGTCAGCGCCATCGCATGGTCGCTTGGCATCGTCTATTCCCGCAAGCTGCAGCCCGCAAACGGTTCCACGCTGAACGCGGCCTTGCCGCTGCTGTGCGGCTCCTTGATGCTGCTGGCAGGCGGACTCATCCGAGGGGAGCATCACGCGTTTCAATTCAGCCAGATCTTGCCGGAATCATTTGTCGGACTCCTCTTTCTCATCTTCTTCGGGTCGCTGACGGCGTTCAGCGCCTATGCATGGCTGCTCAAGCACTACTCGCCGACCCTGGTCGCAACCCATACGTACGTGAACCCGATCGTGGCAGTACTCCTGGGATGGGCGCTGGCCGGCGAAAAGCTCACCGGCTCAATCGTGTTGTCGATGGCGTTGGCCATCCTGGCCATCTCGCTGGTGAACCGCGGAAGTCAAGCCGGATGAAAATGAGAGCCAACCGCATTGGCCCCTCAAGACGCCTTGCGGACCGGCTGCTTGCGCCTGCCCGCGCGCACCCGCGGTGAGTCGGCTCGCTGCTGCGCGCCGCGCGCGGCGAGGATTGCCGGGATCAGCCCGGGAAAGCGCTGGTCGATCTCGGCGCACCGGGACGAGTTCTGCATCTCGACGCCACGGCGCTCGCTGCGGATCAGTCCGGCCTCCCTGAGCACGCGGAAGTGCTGTGAGAGCGTCGACTTGGGCACGGTCTTGTCGCTGACTGAGAGAAGGCTCGAGCAGCTCCGCGAGCAGGTGGAAGCCACCAACTCGGTATAGAGCGCCAGGCGCACCGGATCCGCGAGCGCGTGCAGGATCCCCTCGACGGTGACCTCTTCGATGGCGGGGTGGAACAGGGGCCTCACGACTTCAAGTCTAAGCGTTGCGAGGGATTTGTTCAATAGTTCGAATCTTCCGAACTATGGAAGCATCCATCCCTGAGTTCGTCCCAACCGCTCTGAAAGGAACACCCCATGGGCAAGCTCGCAGGCAAGGTCGCAGTGGTCACTGGCGCGTCGAAGGGCATCGGCGCCGGCATCGCCAGGTCGCTCGGCGCGGAGGGAGCGTCGGTCGTGGTCAATTACGCTTCCAGCAAAGCGGGCGCCGACAGCGTGGTCGCGTTCATCGAAGCCGCGGGAGGCAAAGCGGTGGCGGTCTCCGGCGATGTCTCCAGGCCCGCCGACGCGAGGCGCATCATCGACGCCGCCATCGAGGCCTACGGGCGTCTCGACATCCTGGTCAACAACTCCGGCGTATACGAGTTCGCGCCTCTCTCCGACATCACGGAGGAGTCGTTCCACAAGCAGTTCAACGTGAACGTGCTGGGCCTGCTGCTGACCACCCAGGCGGCAGCAAAGCATCTGGGCGAAGGCGGCAGCGTCATCAACATCGGCTCAGCGGTGAGCCGCATCACCCCTCCGAACAGCGCGGTCTACACCGGCACCAAAGCCGCCATCGACGGGATCACCGGCGTCCTCGCACGGGAGTTGGGATCGAGGAAGATCCGGGTCAACTCCATCAACCCCGGCATCGTCGAGACCGAGGGCACGCACGCCGCGGGTTTCATCGGGTCGGACTTCGAGAAGAACGCGATTGCGCAAGCGTCGCTGGGCCGCACCGGACAGCCGGCGGACATCGCGGCGGTCGCGGTGTTCCTCGCAGGCCCCGACTCGGGGTGGCTGACCGGCGAGCAGATCCTCGCGTCGGGCGGCCTTCGATAGGAACGAAACATGCGAGGTCCCGGCGGGGGCCTCGCATGTCTTTCTACGGGCCCATGCCAGGATCGAACATCGGCCGCAGCTCGGACTCACCCTCGAAGCCCGGCCAATACTTTCGGTGCAACTCCATGAACTCGGTGGCGACCTGGATTGCTTCAGCCTTCGACTCCGTCTTCAGGATTGCCCAGCCGCCGATGACCTCCTTGCTCTCGGCGAACGGGCCGTCGGTCACGGTGATCTTGCCGTTGGCGAGCCGCACGCGGACGCCATCCTTGCTCGGCAGCAGACCGCCCGTGTCGACGAGGGTGCCCTTCTTGATCGATGTCTCGACGAACTTGCGCATTGCCTCCATCAAAGCGGGCGGCGGCGGGGACTCGCGATTCGACTCGGGATGGCGAATGAACGTCAGGTATTTCATGGCTCCTCCTCGGGGGCTCTGATCATGCGACGAGCGGGCCGGGGCCGGATCGACATGGCAGGAACTTTTTTCGCCCGCACGACGCTGAGCGGCACGAGAGGTAGCGCTCTCCGCTGGCGACCCCCGTGAAGCACGCCGCGCTCGCGGTAGGCCATCGACAGGCACGTTCACGGCGCTCAATCTAGAACAAGGCAGCCCGGGCCAGGTCGCGCGTGAGCGATCGACCCCGGTCGATGAAGCCAATGCAGGAGACACCGAAATGCGGCAAATCGTCCCCATCCAGAGGACCAACGAGGCGTACGAGCGCGTGCTCAGGAGCGACGTCCGCTAGCGGTTCGTCATCGACATCGCCAGCTTGCGGGGCTGAGCAGGAGAAACGGCAATGCAAAAGCGCAAACTTGGAAAGAGCAATCTCGAAGTCTCGGCGATTGGCCTGGGCTGCATGGGGATGAGCTTCGCCTACGGCTCGCCGCCCGACCGCAAGCAGATGATCGACCTGCTCCGGAAGGCGGTCGAGCGCGGCGTCACATTCTTCGACACCGCCGAGATCTACGGGCCGCTCACGAACGAGGAGCTCGTGGGCGAGGCGCTCGCTCCCTTCCGCGGCAAGGTGGTGATCGCCACCAAGTTCGGCTTCAGGCCAGCATTCGAGGGTGAATCACACTGGAGCCTTACCGACAGCCGGCCGGAGCACATCAAGAAGGCCGTCGAGGGCTCGCTGAAGCGGCTGCAGGTCGATGCAATCGATCTGTACTACCAGCACCGCGTCGATCCGCAGGTGCCGATCGAGGACGTGGCGGGAGCGGTGAAGGAGCTGATTCAGCAGGGCAAGGTCAAGCATTTCGGACTCTCGGAGGCGGGCGTTCAGACCATCCGCCGCGCGCACGCGGTGCAGCCGGTTACGGCGCTGCAGAGCGAGTACTCGCTGTGGTGGAGGAAGCCAGAAGAGGAAGTGATCCCGACGCTCGAGGAGCTCGGCATCGGGCTCGTCCCGTTCAGCCCGCTCGGGAAGGGCTTCCTGACGGGCACGATCGACGAGAAGACCACGTTCGCCAAGAACGACTTCCGCCAGATCGTACCGCGCTTCACGCCGGAGGCGCGCAAGGCGAACCAGGCGCTCGTGGATCTGCTCGGGCAGGTGGCGAAGCAGAAGAATGCGACGCCGGCGCAGATCGCGCTCGCGTGGCTGCTCGCGCAGAAGCCGTGGATGGTGCCGATTCCCGGGACCACGAAGCTGAATCGCCTCGAGGAGAACCTCGGCGCGGCCAGCGTACGGCTCACGCCCGACGAGCTCCGCGCGATCGACGGCGCCGCGTCGAAGATCAAGGTGCAGGGCGCGCGGTATCCGGAGCACCTCGAGAAGAGGACGGGCCTCTGAGATGCGTGCCGGCGTCTACGAGGCGCGCAAGCGGACGCCGCGGCCGAGCGTCGTCTACGGCGGCGACGGCGCGCGCGGGAAGAAGGTCGCCGCGTCGCTCATCCGCGACGCCGGCTTCGAGCCCGTCGATACAGGACCGTTGCGCATGGCCCGCTACGGAGCCGTTCGCGCTCCTCATGGGAGAGCTGGCGTACGGAGGGCGCGGCGGCCCCGCGCTCGCGTACCGGTTCGAACGGCTCCGCGAGCAGGGATGAGCTCATGCGAGCGATGGTCGCGGGCATCGTTTGAGAATCCGCATCAATACACCGGCCAGCCGAGTTGAAAGGACGGATATGAACATGGTCGCCGCGGCAACGGTCGTTTCCCTTTCCATCGCCCGGGTCGGCACGCAGCCTTCGCAAAAGGGTCCCGCCGAATACTTCACCGGATCGGTGCGCATCGATCCGCTCTTCCAGGCGAAAGAATCGACGCGCGCATCCGGAGCGTACGTGACGTTCGAGCCAGGCGCTCGCAGCGCGTGGCACACGCATCCGCTCGGGCAGACGCTGATCGTGACTGCCGGCGTCGGCCGGGTGCAGATCGAAGGTGGGCCCAGCGATGAGATCCGGCCCGGCGACGTGGTGTGGATCCCGCCCGGCAAACGGCACTGGCACGGCGCGTCTCCGACGACCGCGATGACTCACCTCGCCATTCAGGAACACCTCAACGGCAAGGTCGTCGACTGGATGGAGAAGGTCACCGACGAGCAGTACGCAGGGGTTGCGACGCCATCCCGATGAATCGGCACTCACGCAGCTCGAGCGGCAGTGCAAGAAGGGGGGTAGATGCACTCGAGGAATGTCGTTTGCTTCCGCCGCAGGATGCCCAGGCAGCAGCGCAGGTACGTTGCGGCCCCGAACTCGCGCACGATCGTCCGCGTGTGCCGGAGGACATCCTTGGTAGTGATCAGCCCGAGAATCATCGGCCCCTCCGCCAGGCTCAGCTGCCTCACAGAGACCGATCTCCGCTCGCCGCTTTCTATTCCGGCGGGAATAAAAGGGGAGTCGAGCACCTCCGGGAGCACGGTGCGCATCTTCTCGGCGTCCCTCTTCGATCGTTCATTCCGATTTGCCTCCGCCCGAATGAATCGGTACGCCCGGCATCGATTCCTGCGCGCCCCGGCGCAGATCATCGCGCGCCCCGGGCCTGCTCATGCCGGCCGACCGCAGCCTGCAATTGCCGCCGGGCGCGCGACAGTCGAGACATCACCGTCCCGATGGGAATACGGGCCACCTCCGCGATCTCCTTGTAAGAGAGTCCCTCCATCTCGCGCAGCACGAATGCCTCGCGAAACTCGACCGGCAGCGCCTGGACCGCTTCGTTGATCAAGCGCCGTTGAGCGGAGCACAGCAGGAGTACCTCGGGTGTCTCGGAGCTTCGACCAGGATAGGCGGCATCAGCATGCAGCTCCTCGTCGAACTCGGCACCGAGCTCACGCGCGCGGTTCTGATGAAAGAACTTATATGCGCTGTTACGGACCACCTTCAGCAGCCAGGCGCGCGGGTTCTCGCCACTGAAGCCGTCGAAGAAGCGGAACGCGCGAATGATGGCCTCCTGCACGACGTCCTCGGCGTCATGGTCGTTGCGCAGCAGCCAGCGTGCGAGGTTGTAGGCGGCATCAAGATGCGGCAAAATAACCTGCTCAAAATTCGGAATATGATCGTGCTCGAGCATTGAAGCCTCCTGCAAGCGGTTCGGCGTCCTACCGGTGCGCTTGAGAGGCCTCACTAGGGTTCGCTTGAAATCGATGCAATGGACGGGCAGTTCCTTCCCGCTGGAATGCGGGTCCCCTGAAAACAGTCACGAAATCGGCGACTTACGGGGCACTCTCCCCGCCTCGCGTTCACCAAGGATGTCGATGTGGGGCCCTCGCAGACCCGCCATCCGAGGTCGACCTTGCAAGCGCTAAATCCTCGCGCCTGGCGCGCAGCCCTGGGACCAAAGGCCTTGATTTCTCGCGAACGCGAGGCGCAGTCTGCGCAGCCACGGGGAGTCCGCCATCGCCGGCATCTGCAGCCGGTCGCGAGATAAGTCGCACGGATTGTTTGGAGCGGCCCGGCTGCTCCGGTCCCCGCAGAAGGGCGGTCCCATGCTGTCCATCGGAGCGCTGTCGATGCTCCTCATTCCGGTGCCTGCAAGCGGCGCGGATGCCCGCGTCACCCGGATCGTGATCGCCTCACGCCAGCCGATAGCGGGTGGGGCGTCGTTCGGCTCGGTGGGGCCGTACGAGCCCCAGTAAACTCTGCCCGGCGGTACACTCTCTTCAGACTGCGGTTCACTTCTCGATGCGAGAAAACCATCAGCTTCGCGGACGGCTCCGTTTTGGGGTTTTCGACTTGGATCTTCGCGCTGGAGAATTGCGCAAACACGGCCTACGAGTTCGGCTTCAGGAACAGCCCTTCCAAGTCCTGGCGATGCTGCTCGAGCACCCCGGCGAGGTCGTAACTCGCGAGGAAGTTCAGAAAAGACTCTGGCCCGCAGACACCTTCGTGGATTTCGATCACGGGGTCAATAAAGCGATCAACAAAATCCGTGAGGCCCTCGGCGACTCTGCCCAGAGTCCCCGCTTTGTGGAGACTGTTGCTCGTCGCGGCTACCGCTTCCTCGCGGAGGTCGAAGTTGCCGATGCAGCCCCTGTTCGCAGTCCGGACCTCGCGACTCAGCCTCCTCCCGCGCCAGAACCGTCTCATCGCGCCGGTTTCGCTGGCAAACTCGCAATGCTCAAAGATCTTCAGCCGGCACTTGCGTGGAAGATATCAGTGCTCGTACTGCTCCTCCTGATGGCATTTTTTGGCGCCGGGAAGCTTCAGTCCTGGTATCGCCCGTCGCCTGTCATTCGCTCCTTGGCTGTCCTTCCGTTGGAAAGCCTCTCGAGCGATGCGTCCCAGGATTACTTCGCTGACGGGATGACCGACGAGTTGATTTCGGATCTCGGCCAGATCGGCGCGTTGCGTGTGATCTCGCGCACCTCGGTGATGGCTTATAAACACGCACACAAGCCTCTCCCGCAGATCGCTCGCGAGCTGAACGTGGATGCCGTGGTGGAAGGCACCGTGCTCCGTTCAGGCGACCAGGTCCGCATCACGGCACAGTTGATCGAAGCCTCTGCGGACAAGCACTTATGGTCCCAGAGCTATGAGGGTGAATTGCGAGATACCTTGGCGCTCCAGAAGAAGGTGGCTAAAGCCATTGCAGACCAGATTCGGCTCAATTTGAGTCCACAGGAAAAGGCGGCGCTACAAAACGTACGGGTCGTCAACCCGCGGGCATACGAATCCTATCTCAAGGGTCGCTACTTCTGGAACAAGCGAACGGCGGATGCTTTGAAGGTCGCCCTGGCTCATTTCAATCAGGCGATCGAGGAGGATCCGAAATACGCCCAAGCTTATTCCGGCCTGGCCGACACTTATGCTCTGCTGGGCGACTGGGAGTATGCGGCAATGACCCCCAAGGAGGCACTCCCAAGAGCGAAGGCCGCGGCGATCAAGGCTCTGGAATTGGACGGCGCGCTCGGCGAAGCCCACAACTCGCTCGCATTTTGCTTGGATATCTTCGACTGGGATCTGGACTCTGCCGGGAAGGAATTCCGGCGGGCCATTGAACTGAACCCAGGCTACGCTACGGCCCACCATTGGTATGCCTGGCATCTGAGCCTATTGGGTCGGAATGATGAAGCGATTGCAGAAATGAGAATCGCAGAAAGCATGGATCCGCTGTCCCTGATCATCAAAACTGAGTTGGCGGAGCTTCATGTCATTGCGCGCTCTTATGACGAATCGATACGAGAGAGTCGCAAAACGATCGAAATGGATCCTGGTTTTGCTCTCGCACATAATCAACTGGGCGAGGCATACCTGCAAAAACACATGCACCATGAGGCCGTCGACGAATTGCAAAAAGCAGTCCAGCTTTCCGGGCGCAGCCCGACATGCATGGCTAATCTCGCTCGCGCCTACGTCGCATCCGGACAGAAGAGCGAAGCGGTAAAGCTGCTGGACGATCTGAAGAATCGCTCAACCCCTGGTGATGCGAATGCTTCGGAGATTGCCGTGATCTACGCAGCTCTCGGGGATACGAATCAAGCCATGAATTGGCTCGAAAAGGAGTACGAAGCGCGATTCAACCCGAGCGTCCTGCTCCGGCCGGGCTTCGATCCCCTGCGCTCGGACCTACGCTTTGAGAAGCTTGTACGGCGTATCGGCCTCGCTCGTTGAAAGGCAAAACAAACTTCTGCGCTGTCTCCGATACACCCACTGTCGACTGTGAAGAGCCCGTCGCCTCATTGCCGGCCCGCTGGCTCGAGGGCGGGCCTTCCGGCTCGGAACCCACGCTCGTGAGGCCATGCTTGAAGCCGCGGATCGCCTCACCCAGACTGGCTCCCAGCGCCGGCAGCTTGGACGGGCCAAAGAACAGCAACGCCAGGGCCAACACTACAAGAATCTCTCCGAATCCGAGTCTCATCGCCTCTCCTGCCGAGTCTGGCTCCAAGACCGAATCGTTCGCGCGATTATTCCCAAGTGAACGTGGTTGACACAGAGAGAGTTGGTGATCGCAACCGGGCACCACTCTCGATCTCGAACAGCACCACCCACGCCAGCCGTCCCGAAGGCGGCACGATCGCCACCATCAAGCTGCCAGTATGTGACGCGCGGCCGCCGTTTCGCCTGTAACCTCGGGGGGCATGGACTCCCTCGTCGCCTCCGCGGCGCGTTCGCTGGCGTCCGGCGATCCGCTCGGAGCGCTGAAGCGGATCGCGCTGCGCGACGATCCGCCGGCGCTCGCGCTCCGCGGCATCGCCATGGCCCAGCTCGGAGATTACGAGCGGGCGCGCGACCTGCTTCGCCGCGCGGCGCGGGGATTCGGCCCGCGCGAGCGCCTCGAGCGCGCTCGCTGTCGAGCCGCCGAGGCCGAGGTGGCGCTGGCCGCGCGCGACCTCCGCTGGCCGGCGCGCGCGCTCGACGCCGCGGCCCGCTCGCTGGAAGCGCTGGGGGATCGCGCGAACGCGCTGCACGCGCGCCTGGTCGGCGTGCGGCGCTCGCTCCTCCTCGGGCGGCTCGACGAGGGGGAGGCCGCGCTGGCCGCGCTCGACACGAACGGAGCGCCCGCGTCGCTCGCCGCGCTGTTCGAGCTGTCACGCGCCGAGATCGCGCTCCGGCGCGTCCGCGCGAAGGAGGCCGAGCGCTTTCTGGCGCGGTCACACGCGGCCGCGCTAGCGGCGGGGATTCCGGCGCTCGTGGCCGAGGTCGAACGCGCACAGCGGGCGCTGTCGTCGCCGTCTGCGCGGCTGATCCGCGGCGCATCGGTGACGCAGGTGACGCTCGAAGAATTGGAGGCGCTCTTCGCCTCCGACGATCTGATCGTCGACGCGTGCCGGCGCGCCGTGCGTGCGCGGGGCAGCTCCGTCTCGCTCGCGAGCCGCCCGGTGCTCTTCGAGATCGTCCGCGCGCTCGCGGAGGCCTGGCCCGGCGACGTTCCTCGCGAGGCGCTGATCGCCCGCGCGTTCGAGGCGCGATCGCCGAACGAGTCCCACCGCGCGCGGCTGCGCGTCGAGGTCGGGCGCGTGCGGGCCGCCATCCGATCGCTTGCGGGTGTCGACGCGACCAAGGTGGGCTTCGCGCTCGCGCCTCGCGCGGCGCGTCCGGTGGTGGTGCTCGCGCCTCCGATCGACGGACCCGCGGGGTCGATCCTGGCGCTGCTCGAGGGCGGCGAGCCCTGGTCCACCTCCGCGCTCGCGTACGCCCTCGGCGCGAGCCAGCGGACGGTGCAGCGTGCCATTCGCGACCTCGACGAGTCCAGGGCAGTGCGTCCGGTGGGTCGCGGGCGCTCTCGGCGCTGGGTCGCGCCGCCGCTCACCGGATTCGCGACAACCTTGTTGCTCCCCGGGGCGCTGCCGGTGCGTTATCCCTGACGCTGCCATGAAGACCACGACCAACCCCAAGACAGCGAAGCGCGCGGAGATCGTCCGCGAATATGGCCCGTTTCCGGGCATCGAGGAAGTCCACGGCGTCACCTGGGACGGCCGAAACATCTGGTTCGCCAGGGGCGAAAAGCTCGCCGCCATCGACCCTGCAAGCGGAGAGCTGGTGCGCCAGCTCGACGTCGCGGCCGACGCCGGGACCGCTTTCGATGGCAAACATCTCTGGCAGATCGCCGAAGACCGGATCCAGAAGGTGGACCCCAAGACGGGCCGCGTGCTGGGCAGCATTCCCGCGCCGGCACAAGGCCGCGACTCGGGCCTGACGTGGGCCGAGGGTACGCTCTGGGTCGGCGAATACCGCGCGCGCAAGATCCACCAGGTCGACGCGAACACGGGCGCGATCCTGCGCACCATCGAGTCGGATCGGTTCGTCACCGGCGTCTCGTGGGTCGACGGCGAGCTCTGGCACGCCACGATGGAGGACGAACAGAGCGAGATCCGGCGCATCGATCCGGAGAACGGCGAAGTCCTCGAGCGCCTGGAGATGCCCGCGGGCATCACCGTCAGCGGACTCGAGGCCGATGGCAAGGATCTGTTCTTTTGCGGCGGCGCCACGAGCGGCAAGGTACGCGCCGTCCGCAGGCCGACCGCGCGCAACCAGCGCTGACCGGCGAACCCAACAAGAAAGGAAAAGACGATGAACTCACAGAGAATCGAAGGAGCGGTCGCCCTGGTGACGGGCGCCAACCGCGGCATCGGGCGAGCGCTGACGGAAGCGCTCCTGACCCGGGGCGTGAAGAAGGTCTACGCCACGGCGCGCAATCCGGAGGCGCTGCGCGCCCTGCGTGACGAGCGGCTCGTTTCGCTGCGGCTCGACGTGACCGACGCGGACCAGATCCGCGCGGCAGGAGAAGCGGCTTCGGACGTCGAGCTCGTCTTCAACAACGCCGGCGTGGCGCTTGCCAGAGGAATCGCGGATTCAACGGTCCTCGACCAGGCCCGGCGCGAGATGGAGGTGAACTACTTCGGGCCTCTGCAGCTGCTCCAGCGCCTGGCGCCGTCGTTGGCCAGGAACGGCGGGGGGGCGGTCGTCAATATCGGCTCGGCGGCCGGCCTGACCAACGTCCCCTTTTTCCCGACCTACAGCGCTTCGAAGGCCGCGCTCCATTCCCTGACCCAGGCCGCGCGTATCCTCCTCGGGGCGCAGGGCACCTCGGTCTTCGGCGTCTACGCGGGCCCCGTTGACACCGACATGGCCCGTGAGCTTGCGCTGCCGAAGACCTCGCCGCGCGACGTGGCGTTCGCGATCCTCGACGGCATTGAGGCCGGGCAGGAGGACATCTTCCCGGATCCGTTCGCGGTGGATTTTGGCCGACAGTTCGGCTCCTCGCCGAAGGCCTCGGAACGGCAGATCGCCGCAATGATCGCCGCGATGGTATCGGGCTCCGCAGCGTGAGACCGAACGTGGAACGGAAGGGAACGAACGATGAAGGACACCCGAACGAAGAGGAAAAGAGCAATGACGAAGCACATGACCGGTACACATGAAGAGTGGCTTGCAGCCCGGCTCGAGCTGCTCAAGCAGGAGAAGGAGCTAACGCGGCGCAGCGACGAGCTGGCGCGGCGGCGGCAGGAGCTGCCATGGGTCCGGATCGACAAGGAGTATCGATTCGAGACCGACGAGGGGAGCGCCTCGCTGGCAGACCTTTTCAGAGGGCGCTCGCAGCTCCTCGTCTACCACTTCATGTTCGGCCCCGACTACAAGGCAGGGTGTCCGTCCTGTTCGGCGATCGCGGACGGGTTCGACGGCTCTGTCGTTCACCTGGCCAACCACGACGTCACACTTTTGGCGGTGTCGCGGGCGCCTCTCGCGAAGCTGCAGGCGTTCAAGCGGCGGATGGGGTGGACGTTTCCCTGGGCCTCCTCGTTCGGCAGGGAGTTCAACTTCGACTTCAACGTGTCGGTCACCGAGAAGCAACAGCGCGAGGGGACCGTCGAATACAACTACGAGCGCGGCGGCCACGCGCTGGACGCGAAGCCGGAAGCCGCCGACGAGGGCCCTGTCGCCTTCGCGGCCATGACCGGAACCGACGTGGCCACGTACACGCGCGAGAGGCCGGGCATGAGCGCGTTCGCGCTGGAGGACGGCGTCGTCTACCACGCCTATTCCGCCTATGCGCGGGGACTGGACGGCCTCTGGGGCATGTACCAGTGGCTTGACCGCGCACCCAAGGGGCGCAACGAGACGGGCGTCTGGTGGCGCCGCCACGACGAGTACGACAAGGGCTGACCGATGTCGTGGTTGTCGTGCCGCTACGGCAGGACAGGAGATCTCACGACGCATGGCTTCCGAGCGAGCTTCCCAGCAAGCCTTTTTTGGCGTCTCAGCGCTGCTCTTCGCTGCCAGCGGGGCGGTAACGATCGTCTGGTGCGCGTCCATGTCGGCGATGGGCGAGATGCCGATGGCCGGCGGCTGGACGATGTCGATGGCGTGGATGCGGATGCCCGGACAGACGTGGCCCGGCGCTGCGGTGTCGTTCCTTGGCATGTGGGTCGTGATGATGGTGGCGATGATGCTGCCGTCCTTGGTCCCGATGCTGTGGCGCTACCGCGAGGCCGTTGGCAGGACACGCGAGACGCGAATCGGTCCACTGACCGCGATCGTGGCCATGGGTTATTTCTTCGTCTGGACCGTGTTCGGAATGACCGCTTTTCCGCTGGGCGTCGCGCTGGCAGCGATGGAGATGCAGCAGCCGGCGCTGGCGCGCGCCGTACCGATCGCGGTCGGTGTGGTCGTCCTGATCGCCGGCTCCCTCCAGCGCACCGCGTGGAAGGCGCTTCACCTTGCCTGCTGCCGGGAGGCACCCGGACGCGGCCGTACGCTGCCGGCCGACGCCGGCACGGCCTGGCGACACGGCCTGCGCCTCGGCGTCCACTGCAGCCACTGCTGTGTCGGTCTGATGGCGATCCTCCTGGTCATCGGGGTCATGGACCTTCGCGCGATGGCTGTCGTGGCGGCAGCCATCACCGTCGAGCGTCTCGCACCGGCCGGTGAGCGCGTCGCGCGAGGCACCGGTGCCGTCGTCGTGGGGGCAGGGTTGTTTCTGATCGCGCGAGCAGCCGGGCTCGGATGACCGAAGCCAGGTCGGCGGAGCTTGTGAATCCAGGAGAGGTCTTCCATTCAGCCGAACGTGAACGCGAACGCCTCCACGCCCGGATCGAGGAACTCGATCTCGAACAGCCGGTCAGCGATGGGGTTCGGTTGCCGGATCAATTGATACAGCCGCTGCCCGGAAACCGTGCCGTTGCCCTGGTCGTCGACGTCGGTTCCATGAGCAGCGCCCGGCGGCTGTCCATCGACGAGGATGCGAAATCGGACGGACGATCCTCGCGCCGCCGGTGCCATGACGAGATGAAGATCGCGGGCGTGAAAACGGTACGCGATCCGCCCGTTCCCCTTGTTCAGCGCGACGGCGTCTCTCTTCACCGTCCAGTCGCCGGAAAGGGCCCAATCATTGAGCTTCAGCCTCGCAGGAGCAGCATAGACGCGACGCTTGTCCAGGGCTGCTCCACCCGGGGAGACGAAGTTCTCCGTGCGCTCATGGCCGAGATAGTTTTCCGGAGACTTCAGGTCTGGCCAATCCGCCTCGGCTTCGACACCACGGGCTTCGACCGCAGCCAGGTGATCCCCGATGCCGCTGGACCCGGCTTCGCCCAGGAGCTGCTGGATGATCCTTTCCGTCCTTTCGTATCCGCCCTCACCGAACTGATGGTGTCGAATCCGCCCTTGCGCATCGATGAGGTAGAGCGCCGGCCAGTAATGGTTGTCGAAGGCGCGCCAGACCCCGTAGTCGTTGTCGATCGCGACGGGAAAATCGATCTTCCTGTCCTTCACAGCCCGGCGGACGTTGTCGAGGTCCTTCTCGAATCGGAACTCCGGCGTGTGGACGCCGATGACCACCAGTCCCTGTTCCTTGTATTTTCCGGCCCACGCGCGAACATAGGGGAGTGTCCGGAGCCAGTTGATGCAGGTGTACGTCCAGAAGTCGACCAGGACGACCTTCCCGCGCAGGCCGTCCTTGGTCAGTGGCTGCGAGTTGAGCCATCCGCTCGCCCCGCCGAAAGAGGGCAACTCACCTTCAACGGGGAGCGGAGCCATGGTGGCGGCGAGCAACGCGGCGAGCAGGCTCATGTGGTGTACCCGTCGACTTCGACGACAGCTTTGGCAAAGGCATCCGGAGCCTCTTGCGGCACGTTGTGGCCGATGCCGTTGAGGATCCGGTGCGAATACTTGCCTGAGAACTTGTTGGCATAGGCTTTTCCGTCCGCGGCCGCGCCATCGAAATCACTGGCGATGGTGATCGCGGGCACAGTGATGACGGGAGCTTGAGCAAGCTTCTCTTCTAGAGCGTCGTACTTTGGCTCGCCCTTGGCCAGGCTCAGCCGCCAGCGGTAATTATGGATGACGATGCTGACGTGATCCGGATTCTCGAAGGACGATGCGGTGCGATCGAACGTCGCATCATCGAAGTCCCACTTCGGCGAAGCTTGCTTCCAGATGAGCTTGTTGAAGTCGTGCCGGTACTTGGTGTACCCGAGCGCCCCGCGCTCCGTGGAGAAGTAGTACTGGTACCACCACCCCAGTTCAGCCGCTGGCGGCAACGGCTGCAGGTTTGCCTTGCGGTTGGTGATCAGATAACCGCTGACGGCGACCAGCGCCTTGCAGCGTTCCGGCCAGAGCGCCGCGAGGATGGCGGCCGTCCGTGAACCCCAGTCGAAACCGGCGACGATTGCCTTCTTGATCCGGAGGGCATCCATCAAGGCGATGATGTCGAGAGCAACGGCCGACTGTTGGGCATTCCGGAACGTTTCGCTCGAGAGAAAGCGCGTCGTGCCATAGCCGCGCAGATAGGGGACGATGGCCCGGTAGCCCGCCGATGCCAACGCAGAAGCGACATCGACATAGCTGTGGATGTCGTACGGCCAACCGTGGAGAAGAATGACCACAGGACCATCGGCGCGGCCGACATCCGCGTAACCGACATTCAGGAGGCCGGCATCGATCTGCTTGATGGGACCGAACGCGGTGTGCGACCCCGGCTTGGGCGGGGAGACGTCGGCCTGTTGTGTCTTGCCGGACTGTGCGCGAGCGGAACGGATCACGCCGAGCGACGCGGCGGCAATGCTCGTCGCCGCGGTGCCCAGGAATCGGCGGCGTTTGTGGTCGATGTGTTCGGACATTAGCGCCCCGCCACTTTTTCGTTGGCTGGCCGCAGTGACTTGAACGCCGCCCGGATCTCCGCAGAGAAGAGTTCCGGCTGTTCCCAGGCCGCGAAGTGCCCGCCCTTGTCGACCTCATGAAAATAGATCAGCTTGTGATAAGCCCGTTGGGCCCAGCTCCGGGGCGCGCGATAGATCTCGCCGGGGAAGACTGTAATGGCGGCGGGAACGTTGATGTCCACCGCGTTGAAGTTGTTCGCGTTGTTCTCCCAGTAGAGCTGCGCGGAAGACGTCCCGGTGTTGGTGAGCCAGTACAGCGTGATGTCGTCGAGCATCTCATCGCGCGTGAGCACCTTCTCGGGGTCACCGCCGCTATACGTCCAGTCAGCGAATTTGTCATAGAACCACGCAGCGAGCCCGACCGGCGAATCCGCCAGGCTGTAGCCGAGAGTTTGCGGGCGCGTCACCATCATGAGCGCATAGCCGGAGCCCTTCTTGTAGAGGGCGTCCATTCCATCGAACGCGACTTTTTCCTCGGGGGACAGCCCTGCCGGGGCCGGACCGGCAGAGGCGAGAACTTTCGCGATCTCCGGTGGCACTGTCGCGGGCATATTGATGTGGATACCCAATAGTCCCGGCGGCGCTTGACGCGCCATTACGTCCGAGATCACCGCTCCCCAGTCGCCGCCTTGCGACACATAACGCTTGTATCCCAGACGCCTCATCAACTCGTCCCAGGCGCGTGCGATGTGGTCGGGATTCCAGCCCGTGCTTTGCGGCTTGCCCGAGAACCCATAACCGGGCATCGAGGGCACAACGAGATCGAAGGCGTCTTCCGCGCGTCCGCCATGGGCCGTGGGATCGGTGAGCGGGCCAATCACCTTCACGAGCTCGAAGATCGAGCCAGGCCACCCATGGGTCATGATCAGCGGCAGCGCATTCGGATGACGAGAGCGGACATGGATGAAGTGAATGTCGAGCCCGTCGATCTTCGTCACGAACTGCGGCAAGGCATTCAGCTTCGCCTCCGCCTTCCGCCAGTCGTAGCCCGTCCCCCAGTAGCGTACGAGCGCCTGGATCTTCGCCAACTGCGCGCCCTGGGACCGATCCGTGACAGGCTCCCGGTCGGGCCACCGCGTAGCCGCGACGCGTTGGCGGAGGTCGAGGAGTTCCTTTTCCGCAACGTTGACCTGGAAGGGGCGGATTGCGGCTGTCGTGGCGTCCGCCGTCGAGGCCGCCTGCGGCTGGGACGGCTGCGCCGCTACAGCGCCCTGCGTCTTCCCATCGCTCTCGGCGACGACGCCTTTGCCTTCGTGTGCGCATGCGAGCGCGATCGCACAGCCCGTCAACCATCCAAGACTCTTCATGGTGACCTGCCTTTTTCCATAGAGATGTCCGCACCTACGCGCAGACGCTGCTGGAGACCGGTCTCTCGGTGCACCGCGGAGCGACCGGCCCTAGCTCACGAGGGATCCCGCCGTTCACTTCTGCGGTTGGACCGCGTCGGGATTTCCCTTCTCGCCAGCGTTGATCTCGGTGTCGGTCGGGTTCTTGGCGCTGGCCTTGCGGTTCGCGGAATCCACGCTGTGCGGATTTCCCGTCTCGCCGGCTTGGAGCTGCTCGTTCGTGGGGTTGGGAGCGCTCTTCTTCCGGGACTTGTAAATCACGCTGTGCGGGTTGCCCCGCTCCAGCTTGTCGAGCTCGGTCTTGTTCGGATGCTTCTTCACCTTCTTCTTCTTCTCCGGCTTCGTCTGCGAGTCCGTCGTTGGCGGCGCTGCTTCATTTGACGAGGTGGATTCTGCGCGCGTGGGGACGGACCCGACGACGCACAGCGAGAAGCCCGCGATGAGCGGGAGCATCAGTTTCGAGGACACGGTGGAAACTCCTTTCGGGTCGTCTTCATGGGGTGACCCGACCCCAGGACTAGGATGAACCGGCAACTCCAAGGATTCCCCTCACTCGGCGCTCACTTGGCCACCACCAGGAGCGGCTTGCCTTTTTCGACGACATACGTGGCGAGCTCCGCCCCGTTGCCGGTGCCGACGTTCTTCGCGGAGTGGATCGCTTTGGCGGGGATGAACAAGACGTCGCCGGCCTTGAGCGTCACCGGCGTCTTGCCCTCGACCTGATACTCCAGCGAGCCTTCGAGGACGTAAATGATCTCTTCGCCCGGATGCCAGTGCTTGGGAGAGGCCACTCCCGGGTCGAGCTCGACGCGCGCCTGGATGACCTCGCGTCCGGGCGCGCTGAGATCGTGCCGCTGGAGATCGGTGCGCTTGGTTCCTGCCAGCTGCGCCCGCGCCACGTGCGGCGACAGACCGCTTCCGGCGATCAGCAGTACGACCGACATGATTCGGGTCGTTTTCATGTGGGCTTCCCTTCGGCGCACGCGATCAGCGCAAGCGCGAGCGCTGCGCTCCTCGTTTTCATGGGAATCCTCCTTTCTGAATCAGTCAGCGCGCCGATACTCTCGGGTCCGCTGGCCGCAGTGACTTGAACGCCGCCCGGATCTCCGCAGCGAAGAGCTCCGGCTGTTCCCAGGCCGCGAAGTGCCCGCCCTTGTCGACCTCGTGGAAGTAGATCAGGTTGCGGTAGGCGCGTCGGGCCCAGGTCTCCGGCGCTCGATAGACCTCCTCCGGAAATACCGTGATGGCCACCGGGAGCGAGATCTCGGCGGTTTTCTGCGCGGCCGCACTGATCACGCCTCGTCCGGCGTTCTCCCAGTACAGCCGCGCTGCGGAGGTTCCGGTGTTCGTCAGCCAGTACAGCGTGATGTTGTCCAGCACATCGTCTCTCGTCGGCGACTTTTCGCGATCGTCGCCGTACGACAACTGCGCGAAGCCTGGATGCCCGAGCAGCCATGCCGCGAGACCGGCCGGGGAGTCCGTCACGCCGTAGCCGACCGTCTGCGGCCGCGCGCCCATCATCACGACGTAGGCCAGGTTCCCCATCTTGGCGGACGTGAGGAGCACGTCGAACACCGCGCGCTCCTTCTCGGACAATCCCGCCGGCGCGGGCCCGCCGACGGGGAGCACCGCCGCTACCTCGGGCGGTACCGTCGCCGGCAAATTGACGTGGATGCCCAGCAGGCCCGCCGGCGCCTGGCGCGCCATCGCGTTTGAAACCGGGGAACCCCAGTCGCCGCCCTGGGCGACGTAGCGGGTGTACCCGAGGCGCTTCATCAGCTCGGCCCAGGCTCGCGCGATGTGGTCGGGATCCCAACCTGTGCCTGTTGGCTTGCCGGAGAAGCCGTATCCGGGCATCGAGGGGATGACGACATCAAAGGCGTCTTCCGCACGTCCACCATGAGCGGTGGGATCCGTGAGCGGAGCAATGATCTTGAGCTGTTCTATGACGGACCCCGGCCAGCCATGGGTGATGATGACCGGCAGGGCGTTCGGACGACGAGAGCGGACGTGGATGAAGTGAATGTCTAGGCCATCGATCGTGGTCATGAATTGCGGCAAGGCATTCAGCTTCGCCTCCGCCTTCCGCCAGTCGTAGCCCGTCCCCCAGTAGCGAACGAGCGCTTGTAGCTTTTCCAGCTGGACGCCTTGCGATCGATCGGGAACCGTTTCGCGGTCAGGCCACCGCGTAGCTGCGATGCGTTGGCGGAGGTCGACGAGAGCGTCCTCCGGAACGTTGACGTTGAAGGGGCGGATTGCGGCTGTCGCGCCGTCCGCCGGCGGCTGGGACGCCCCCACTACAGCGCCCTGCATCTTCGTGTCGCTCTGGCTTACGACGCCCTTGCTCTCGTGTGCGCACGCGAGCGCGAGCGCACAGCCCGTCAGCCATCCAGGGCTCTTCATGGTGCTCCCCCCAGCCCGCGACGCGCGGGCTACGTCGTAGCGGAGCGGTACGTTCTACGTCCGCGCTACAGCGCGCGGATGACGCTCGCCGAGGACGGGAAAGTCAAGTGACAAAGAACCAGGGCACGACGGCTCGGATACGGCCCGATCAAAAGTTTTCAACCGTCTGCCGAGAGGGCTTCACGCGCCCGGCGCTGTCCGCTAGAGAGACCCGGTTTGCACCGGCCCATGGGCGCCGGTGCGAGAGAGCGAAGGAGACAATCCATGGCAGATGTGACGTTTCGATTGGATCGGACGGACGTCATTGCATTGGAACACTGGTGCTCCAGCGGGTTCGCCAACACCGATCTCGATTTGCAGCTCAAGAAGCACGGCATTCACCAACTGATCGCGATCGGCCTGCGCGCGAACACTTGCATCGACTCGACAATTCGTCATGCGGCGGAACTGGGTTACGAAGTCACGCTGGTGAAGGATGCCATCGGGGGCTTCGGCTGGGACGAAATGAAAGCCACGCTCGAGTTGAATCTCCCCAACTATGCCCGGGCGATTTTCTCGACGGAAGAATTGATCGCTGCGATCCAGAAGATCAGCGATTGAAGACTCAGAACCGTAAGACAAGACGGCCGCCGGCCGTGAAGAGAATGACCATGCTCATGGCCATGAGCATGAGGTCGTAGTGCCAGCCGCCGGCCTTCTCGCCCCAGAATCCCGTCTTCCACGTCAGCGCCTTCTTTTGGATTGCTCCCATGCTCACCAGGATGAGCCCCAGCGCCGCCGGCTGGATGAGAATTCCAGTGACCAAGCCGAGGCTCGCCAGGGCTTCCGCGGCACCCAGCCCGGCCGTGACGGCGGGGCTCAGCTCGACGCTCTTCGCGCGCCCAATCGGGTCCTTGAGATGGAAGTAGCCGCTGGCACCGAAAACGATCGCCACCACCAGGCGCAAACCGAGCAGCGCGAAGTCCTGCAGGTGGAGGAGCTGAGGGAAGGTGACGTTCGCGGACACGGAGGATTCCTGATCTTCACTTCAATCCGACTTGTGCTCCGCCGTCAGAGACCGCGTCGACATGACCTCCGTCCGAAGCAACCGGATAAAGGGGCCGGCCTTCGACCTGCGTTTTACGCCTGTGGCTCAGCCGTTCGACGAGGACGAAGAGCATCGGGATGACGAAGATCGCGATGGCGGTCGCCGCCAGCATGCCGGTGATGACGGCGGTCCCGAGGATCCGCCGCGAAACCGCGCCGGCGCCCGACGCGATCCAGAGCGGCAAGAGACCGAAGATGAACGCGAACGAAGTCATGAGCACCGGCCGGAAGCGAAGCCTTGCTCCCTCCAGGGCGGCGTCCATGAGCGGTCGGCCCTTTTCGAGCTCTCCCTTGGCGAACTCGACGATGAGGATCGCGTTCTTCGCCGAAAGACCGACGAGCATGACGAGCCCGATCTGGCTGTACACGTTCAAGTCGTACTTTCGCAAAAGCAATCCAGCGAAAGCGCCGAACACGGCGATTGGAAGAGAAAGCAGCACGCTGAACGGCAGCGACCAGCTCTCGTACAGAGCGGCGAGAATGAGGAACACGAACATCAGCGAGAGCACGAAGGTCTGCGTGCCGGTGCCAGCGGCCTTTTGCTGCTGGAACGAGAGGTCCGCCCACTCGAAGCCCATCTCGCGAGGCAGGACTTGGTTGGCCACTTGTTCGAGCGCTCGCTGCACCTGATCCGAGCTGTAGCCGGGTGCGGGTCCTCCGATCAGATGGGCACCGCGGAACAGGTTGAAGCGATTCGTGAACTCGGGACCGTAGACGCGCTTGGTGGAAACGAAGGCGGAGAGAGGGACCATCTGGCCGTTGGCGTTGCGGACGTAGTAGCCGGCGATGTCGTTCGTGCTCTGGCGCTGATCGCCCTCCGCTTGCAAGTAGACCCTCCACTGGCGGCCGAACCGGTTGAACTGGTTGATGTAGCCGCCGCCCATGAACGCCTGCATCGTCTGGTAGACGCTGCTCAAGCTGATGCCTTGCTTGAGGACCTTGTCGCGGTCGACGTCGGCGTAAATCTGGGGTACCGAGGCGCGCCAGACCGTGTTGATCGATCCCACCTCGGGCCGCTTCCTTGCGGCTGCGATGAACGCATTGAGGTTCTTCGCGAGGAACGGGACGTCGGCGCCGCTGCGGTCCTGGATCCACATGGAGAATCCGCCCGAGGCCCCTAGACCAGGGATGGCAGGCGGCGGGAAGCCGAAGGCGATTGCCTCGTTGACCTGACCCGCGAGCTGCCCGTTGATGCGGGCGATCACCGCGTCGACGGTGTGCTTCGCGCCCGGGCGTTCCGACCAATTCTTGAGCGACACGAAGTAGAAGCCGCTGTACGTCGCCGAGCTGTAGCTCAAGATCGAGAAGCCGGCGATGGTGTTGTAGGACTGGACCTCCGGGGTCGCCGCGAGGATCGCGTCGATCTTCCGGCAGACCGCATCCGTCCGCTCCAGCGAGGCGGCGTCGGGGAGCGTCACGTTGAGGAAGAAGTAGCCCTGGTCTTCTTCCGGGATGAACCCTGCGGGAACTTTCTTGCCGGCGAGCACCGTCAGCACGGTGAATCCGGCGAGGATGGCGATGCCCACGACCGCCTTGCGCGCGAGGAAAGCGGACGCCTTGACGTACCCGTCGTTCGCCCGGCCGAACCAGCGATTGAAGCCACCGAAGAATCCGGCGAGGACGCCTTTCCTTTCCGGCCGGGGCCGCAGGAGCAAGGCGGAGAGCGCAGGCGAAAGCGTCAGCGCGTTGAAAGCGGAGAAGAGCACCGACACCGCGATGGTGAGCGCGAATTGCCGGTTGAGGAGCCCGGTGATGCCGCCGGTGAACGCCAGCGGAATGAAGACCGCAGCGAGGATGACCGCCACGCTCACCACCGGCGCGGTGACCTCCTTCATCGCCGCGAGGGTCGCGTCCTTGGGCGTGAGCCCCTCCTCGATGTGGCGTTCGACCGCCTCCACCACCACGATCGCGTCGTCGACCACCAGGCCGATGGCGAGCACCAGCCCGAACAAGGACAGCGTGTTGATGGAGAAGCCCAGGAACGGAAAGAGAACGAACGTCCCGATCAGCGACACCGGTACGGCGAGCAGCGGAATCAAGGTGGCGCGCCAGCTCTGCAGGAAGAGAAAGACGACCAGCGCGACGAGCAGCACGGTCTCGAGGAGGGTGACGAGGATCTCTCGGATTCCCTCGGTCACCGGCGCCGTGGTGTCCAGGGAGATGGCGTAGTCGAGGTCGGCCGGAAAGCGCTTCTTCAGCTCCGCCATCGTCGCCCGGACACCGTTGGCGACGGCGATCGCGTTCGAGCCGGGCGTCTGGAAGACGCCGAAGACGAGCGCAGGCTTTCCGTTGTAGCGCCCGAGCTGGTTGTAGGTCAGCGCGCCGAGCTCGATGCGGGCGACGTCGCTGAGCCGCACCGTCGAACCGTCCGGGTTGAGCCGCACGGCGATGTTGCCGAACTCCTCCGCGGTGAGGAGCCGCCCCTGGGCGCGCACGGTATAGGTGAACTGCTGGCCGCGCGGAGCCGGCTCCGCGCCGAGGCGGCCCGAGGGGTTCACGTTGTTCTGCGCCTGGATGGCGGCGGCGAGGTCAGGGACGGTGAGACCGAGCTTGGCCAGCTTGTCGGGCTTGACCCAGACGCGCATCGCGTAATCCGAGGTCCCCCAATTGAGGACCTGACCCACGCCGGGCACGCGGTAGAGCGCATCCGTCAAGTTGATGGTGGCGTAGTTTCCGATGAAGAGCGTGTCGAAGCTGCCCTTCGGCGAGTAGAGCGAGATCCCCAGCAGTGGAAGACCGGTGGACTGCTGGAACGTGAGACCGTAGCTCGCCACGTCGGCCGGCAAGGATGGCTGCGCCTGAGCCACCTTGTTCTGCGTGTTCACCTGGTCGATGGCGATGTTGCTGTCGATGTCGAAGGTGACCTGCAGGACGAGCGAGCCGTCGTTGGCGTTGGTGGACTGCATGTAGAGCAGCTTCTCGACCCCGGACATCTGCTGCTCGATCGGAGTCGCGACCGATTGCTCGACGGTGACGGCATCGGCTCCCGTGTAGATCGTGCGCACCTGGATCTGCGGCGGCACGATGTTCGGGTACTGGGCCACCGGGAGGCCGACCAGCGCGACGGCTCCCACGATCACCATCAGGATGGCGATGACCATCGCCACGATGGGACGGCCGACGAAGAAGCGGGACATGGCTAGCGACCCGGTGAGGGCGGCGCAGGTGCCGTCGCGGAAGCCGTGGAGCTGTCGGAGGAAGGAGTCGCGTGCACGAGCATGCCGGGCCTCACACGCACGAATCCCTCGACGATGACCTTGTCGGCGGGTTGAAGACCTTCCTCGATGATCAACCGGTTGGCGACCTGCTCTCCGACTCGCACCGTCCGGACGTCGACCGTGCCGTCCGGTGCCACGACGCCGATCTGGTACGCCCCTTGGAGCTCGTTGACGGCCCGTTGGGGCACGACCAGCGCCCCCTTCCGAACGTCGATCGCGGCCCGCACTCTTCCGTACTGACCTGGGCGCAGGATGTTGCCGCGATTCGGGAATGCACCCTGGATGGCGATGGTGCCCGTCCGCGGATCGACCTGGCGATTGGTCACGACCACGGTCCCGCGTGCCGGGTACACGCTGCCGTCGTCGAGGATGAGGTCGAGGAGCGGATCATCGCCCCTCGCCGGCTCGGCCCAATGGTTGCCCTGGGCGGAGCGGAGGTATTCGACTTCGCTGATGTTGAACTGGACCTTGATCGGATCGACTTGCGAGACCGTGGTCATGACTGTGGAAGGGCTCACCAGGCTGCCGACCTGCGCCTGGGCTATGCCCGCGATGCCGTCGATCGGCGAAGTCACCTGGGTCCAGCCGTGACTGAGCTTCGCCTGCGCAAGTGTGGCACGAGAAGACTCGACGCTCGCTGCCGCCTCCTTCTCGGCCGCGAGATCGTTGTCGAGTTGCTGTCTTGGGATCACCTCCTGGGCGATCAGCTTCCTGTCGCGCTGGACGTCGAGGCGCGCCTTAGCCAGGGCCGCGATGTTCCTCTCCAGGGCAGCTTTTGCCTGGTCGGCTACCGCCTTGTAATTGCGCGGGTCGATCACGAAGAGGAGATCTTCCCTCCCGACGTACGTCCCCTCCTTGTACGCCTGCTTGCGGACATACCCTTCGACCTGCGGCCTGATATCCGCATTGACGAAGCCGTCCAAAGTCCCAACCCACTCGCGAAAGAGCGGGACGTCCATCTGTTCGACCTGCGCCACCTGGACGGTGGGAGGTGGCGGCGCTGGAGTGGCGGCGGTCTTGTGACAGGCGGCGCTGGCGAGCGTCAGGGCGACGATCCAAGTGCGCGTGTTCATCATGGCGCGGCCCCCTTTCATGATCCACCCGGTGCTCGGATGCGGCGCGCGGGCGAACGATGCAGAACCGCTCCCGCGCACATCTATCAAGAATGCGCGTGGGTGTCCGCATCCGGGTCACGACGGCGCGGCGCCGACGTTGTCGGCGTCGTCGCTTGGAGATGAATCCTCCTCGGAGTCGCGGAAAGCCCGCTGCCGCCGAGCGGATCAGTCCTGTTCGGCCAACATCTGCGCCTGCGTTTTTCCGTACGGATGGAAGTTTGCCTTCTCGCCCTTCGCCCAGGCTGTTCGCTGCTCCGCGCCGCTGATGTCCCAATCGGGACGGCAGCGCTGCAGTACGGCGCGCAGGTCGAGGCGCAGCTCCTCCACCGTCGGCCGGCCGAAGAACCAGTACCCATTGTAGATCTTGTAGACACGCAGGCCAGGCTCGAGCACCAGCGTGTGAGGGATCATCGGATTGTGATGCGGGTCGGTGTATTCCGCGATGTCGAGATCCTTCTGCACTTTGCGCCCGGGGTCCGCGAGAAACGTCCACCAGGCGCCGACGCCAGCGCGGAACTCGTTCGTCTCGAGGAGGTTGTCGGTCGAGATCGTCACGAGACGGCAGTAGCCCACCTGCATCTCGCGGTGGATTTGCAGGAGCCCTTCGTGTTGCCTCCTTTCTTTTGGACAGAAACCTCCGCGAGAGAGCACCAGCACCAACGGATCGCCTCCCTGCAACTCCGAGAGCGTGCGGTGCTTGCCGCGGTGGTCAGGAAGCTCGTAGTCGGGAAACACCGCGCCGGGAACGATGTCGGGTCGCATTCCGACAATCTCTACCCCTGCGCGCGGTCGCACAAGCGGCCGGCGGCTCATCGATCGGCTGGCGCGCGGCCCTCAGCGGCGGGTACCTTCCATGTGGAGCG
>Ga0209474_10000274_pt1 | contig 60158 bp, 54 predicted proteins | sample GraSoiAngelo_145_FD_185902 | JGI IMG/M metagenome (GOLD analysis project Ga0209474, IMG submission 185902) | Grasslands soil microbial communities from the Angelo Coastal Reserve, California, USA - 14_1009_05_20cm (SPAdes) (version 2) | ecosystem: Environmental > Terrestrial > Soil > Grasslands...
TGCTGCCGGCGCGCCGCGCCGCGGCGCTCGATCCGATCGAGGGGTTGCGGTCGCAGTAGGCGGGAGCCGGTGGCCCGCCGAAGCCTTCGGCGAAGGCGGAAAGGCCCGCGCCACAGCCGGAAAGACCCGCGCCACGGATTGTGCAATGCGCTCATAGAATACGTGGGTGATCGCTCGCACGATCGCCACTGCCACGCACGGACGATACCTCGTGGTTCCTCCAGCGGCGGACGGTCCGGCGCCGCTGCTCGTTGGCTTTCACGGCTACGCCGAGCACGCCGAGCAGCAGCTCGCGCGGCTTCAGGCCATCCCCGGGTCGAATCGATGGCTGCTCGTGTCGGTGCAAGGTCTCAATCGCTTCTATCAACGGCGGACGAACGAGGTCGTCGCCGGCTGGATGACGCGGCAGGACCGCGATCTCGCGATCGCCGACAATCTCGCCTACGTGTCGAACGTTGTCGATGCCGTGGCGCGCGAATGGCGTGCGGCGGACACGCTCGTCTTCACCGGCTTCTCACAGGGTGTGGCGACGGCGTTTCGCGCCGCCGCGTCGTCGCCGCGGGCCGTCAGCGGCATCATCGCGGCCGGAGGCGACGTGCCGCCCGAAATCGACGCCGCGTCGCTGAGGCGCATCAACGCGGCTCTGATCTGTCGAGGCGCGCGCGACGACTGGTACACCGCCGAAAAGTTCGCAGCCGACGACGATCGCATTCGGTCGGCCGGCGTTCGGCCGCGTTCGCTCGAAGTCGACGCCGGTCACGAATGGTCGGACGCGATCGCGCGCGCAGCCGGCGAGTTCCTGAGGGAGCTGTGGTCGTGACGACGATTCGCGCCGCCACCGCGGCCGACGCCGGCGCGCTCGCGAACCTGAGGTGGGAATTCCGATCCGGTAAGAATGCGCCGATCGAGACCCGTGAAGCATTCCTCGCGCGATGCGAATCGTGGATGCGTACCGAGCTGACCTCGTCGGCGTCGTGGCGTGCATGGCTTGCGGAACAGGATGGCGCCGCCGTCGGGCAGGTCTGGGTCCACCTGATTCAGAAGGTGCCGAATCCGGCGGCCGAGCGCGAGCGGCACATGTACCTCTCGAATCTCTATGTCAGGCCGGAAGCGCGCGGCGGCGTCGGCACGCGACTGCTCGAGGCGGCGCTCGAATGGGCTGTGTCGCAGCACGTGGACCGTGTGGTGTTGTGGCCGACCGATCGCAGCCGTCCCTTATACCTGCGCCATGGGTTCACGGCTGACGTCGATCTGCTGGAGCTCGAGCTCGAGACGCGCGGCTAAGGGTGGATACGTCCTACGAGCGCGTCTTCAGCCGTCCGGCAATCCAATTGACGATCGTGTTCTGGATGTTGACGTACACCGCCGCCTGACCGGCTGGATCCCTCCGGGGCAGCTTGAACGAGTGATCGCCTTTGGCGATCACCTCCAGGGTCGCCGGCGGTTCGAGTTGCTGGACGATCGGCCGAAGCTCCGCAGGAAGACCGAATGCATCGCGGTCGCCTTGCACGATCAGCATCGGGCGGCGGATCGCCGCCAGATGTTTGTCGCGTCGCTGGTCGGGCCGGCCGGGCGGATGGAGCGGGTAACCGAGGAGGACGAGGCCGGCGATCGGCAAATCACGATCGGCCGCTGCGACCTGGGTTGCGATACGGCCGCCCATCGATTTGCCGCCGATGAACAAGCCGCGATTCGCGCTCGGCACCGCCTCGCGCACGGCGGCGATGACGTCGCGATAGCACGCCTCGAGCGCCGGCGCACGATCCGGAATGCGCCGACGCTGCTCCGTGTACAAGAAGTTGAAGGTCACGACGTCGAGGCCCAGCGCCGACAGCGCGTGCGCGAAATCGACCATGAACGCGCTGCGCTGACCGGCGCCGGCCCCATGCCCGAGCATCAGCGTCGCGCCCAGAGCGCGCTCGGCGGCGGCGTAAACGAGCGCGGTCGTCGTCGCGCCTGCCGTCCCACCGCTCTGCAGCCGAACGCTCAGCTCATTCGGATTTCTCAAGCGCGTCGCGGACCTCCGCGTCCGTCTTCAGCTCGTTGTTCACGGCGAACGCGCCGAACTGCGACGCCAGCGAGCGGGCGAGCATGCGATCGACATCGCTGTTGACGACGCCGGTCAGCGTGACGCGGCCCCGCTCGACCACGATGTGAATCGGCGGGTTCGGCATGACGGCGTAGTTCCAGAAGTTCGCGTTGTTGTAGATCGACCGCGCGATCCTGATCCGCAGGTCGTCGTCGAACGTCGACACCGGCAGCACCGTGATGTTGTCGCGGACGCTCGTCACACCGTCGATCTTCGACACGCGCTTCTCGATGTCGTCGCGCTTGTAGGGCATCGTCACCTTGCCGGTGAGCGTCACCACGCCGTCCTTCACGCTCGCGCTCACGTCGTCGAAGATCGTGAAGTGCACGTAGCGATCGACGGTGTTCGCGACGTCTTTCAAGATCTGAAAATCTTTCCGTTCGCTTCGGTCGACCGATGCCGCCGCCGCGATGTTCGCCGTCAGCAGACACGCGGCCGCGGCCGCAGCCAATTTGTCGAGCATGTTGCACCTCCGCCTCTGCTCAGCAAGAGGGCAAACCAAATGCCAGATGCTTCGGCCGGTAATCGGCGAAAAACGATTGAATCGCGGCGGCGCGCGACGCGCCGTGTCCTCTCTAGTGGCCAGCGAAGGCGACGCCGAGCCCGTACGTGATTGCGGCTTCGATAATCCCGACGACCGTCATCTCCAGGCCGCTCGCCCACCACGAACGCGTCGTAATCAACGCTTTCGAGGCACCGACGATGAAATGCGCGATCGTGCTGATGATGAACGACGCGATGACGGCCGGCATGCCGACGGCGAAGAAGAACGGGATGATCGGGATGAAGCCGCCGATCGCCGTCGAGATCGACGCCGATATGGTCGAGCGCAGCGGGTTCGGGAATGTTTCCTCCGACAATCCGAGCTCTTCGTGCACGAGCGTGCGCAGGAATTGCTTCGGCTCCTTCTGGATCCGCTCGGCCATCGCGCGCGCTTCTTCCGGCGAGAAGCCTTTCAGCTGATAGAACAGCTCGAGCTCCAGCAGCTCTTCGTGCGGGTCTTCTTCAATCTCGGCGCGCTCGCGCGAGACCTCCGACTCGTACACCTCGCGCTCCGACTTGGAGGCGAGATACGCGCCGGCTCCCATCGACAGCGCGCTCGCCAACGTGCCGGCGAGTCCGGCCGCGAGCACGACCTGGCTGCCGCCGGTGTACCCTGCCATGCCTGAGACGATGCCGAACACGGCGCCGAGTCCGTCGTTGACGCCGTAGATGGCGTCGCCGATCCAGCCGGTGCCGCGAACGTGCCACCGCTCGCGGTGCAGGATCGTGTCGAGCGCCGACCGCGGCGTCGGCATCGCGCCGCCGGCGAGCGTCCGAAGAATGACGGCGTGGTCACGCTCCTCCAGCATCGCCTCCTTGGCGATTTGTCGATCGGTTGGATCGCTGAGCTTCGCCATCAGCTCGTCGTACTCGGCTTCGGCTTTCGTCTCTTCCTGCTCGAGACGATGCAGCACGACACTCGGATCCGAGATGCGTTGAAACCACGAGAGGCCGCGCTCGACCTCTTTCGGATCGGGCGCGTGCCCTGTCGCCATCGCGATCCGCTCGGACCAGCGGGCGGCGTGCTTGTCCTCCTGCCCGGCGAGCCGCAGCAGGATGTCTTTGCGTTTGCGATCGCGCTCGCGCTCGGCGAGATGCCGGTAGGTGGCCGCCGCTTCGACTTCGCGGCGCCACATCTTCTGGACGGTCGAAAGGTTGCGCGGCTCCATGTCGCAGCTACAGGAGCAGGACGGTTCCAATGCCGGCGCCAACGAGGACGACCTGCCGGATCGGGTTGTCGTCGAACGTGCCGCGGTGAAGATCCGGGATGAGATCAGACATCGCGACGTAGAGGAAGCTCGCCGTCGCGAACGCGAGGAAGTACGGAGCGACGCGCGGGACGGAATCGAGGAACACGAACGCGAGCCCGGCGCCGAGCAGGCCCGCGGCCTCGGCCAGCGCGTTGTACATCAGCGCACGCTGGCGGCTGTAGCCGGAGTGGAGGAGGATCGCGAAGTCGCCCACCTCGTGAGGAATCTCGTGCGCCAGTACGGCGACGGCAGTACTGATTGCGACGGGGATCGAAGTGAACACAGCGGCGCCGATGACCGCGCCGTCCATGAAGTTGTGCGCCGCGTCACCGATCAGCACGAGCGGGCCGCTCGATCCATGCACTTCACACTCGTCCGTGTGGCAGTGCCTCCACAACGCGAACTTCTCGAGGACGAAGAACGTCAGGATGCCGACGAGGAGCGTCGCGAAGACCCGGCGCGGGCTCAGTCCGGCCAGCGCCTGCGGCAGCAGCTCAATCAGCGCGACGCCGAGCAGCGCGCCGACCGCGTAGCTCACCAGCCACGGTACCAGCCGGCTGCGCATCCCGACGGGAAGAACGAGGAGGCTCGACGCGACCGCCAGTCCGCCGAAGCCGCCGAGCAGGCTGAGACCGAGCGCGACGGCGAGCAAGGGCACGCGCCATTCTATTTCAGCTCGCGACGTAACCGCGGCGCGCGCGCACGCGGTAGTTGTGGTTCCGCACTTCGACACGGATCGCGTGCCAGCGCCCGTCTTTCTTTCCGCTTGCCTGATATCCGAGGTAGTACTGCTTGCTCAACTCGTCGGCGATGCTCGCCGTCGACGGATTGAGATCGCGCGCGTCGCGAATGATCTCGGTACGCCCGCCGCTGTCATCGGTCATCTCGCGAAGCGCGACGATGTTGACTCGGTCGTCGCCGCGTGCGCTGCGCGGCCACCCGCTCGTGCCGCCGCCGCCCCCCGTCGGCGGAAACGGCCACCCCCGTCCCCGGCGGCCGGGCGGAAACGGCATCGGAATCGGAATCGGCGCGCGCGGCGGAGGACGATAGGTGTTCGTTTCCTCCTCGCCGTCGATGCCAATCGCGTAGACGAGCACTTCGCTCTCACGAATCTGCTGCTTCAACGAGCGGATGTCGGTTCCGCTCGTGGTGTCGTTGCCATCCGAGATGACCAGCAGCGCCTTCTTGCGATGCTGACCGCGCTGCGCGAGTGGAATCGCTTCTGACACCGCATCGTACATCGCCGTTCCGCCGTTCGGCGTGATCCGTCCAAGGACGCGCGACAAGAGCTGGCGATCCGAGGTCCACGACTGCAGGAGCACCGGGACGTTGCTGAAGCGGTACAGGAAGATCTCGTCCTGCTTGTCGAGGAGGTCGTACAGGAATCGATCCAGCGCTTCCTGAGCGGCCTGAATCTTCTGCCCCGCCATGCTCCCGCTCGTGTCGAGCGCAATGCCGAGGCTGACGGGCACGCGATCCGCGCTGAAATGCGATACGTCGACCGGCTGATCGTCTTCGTAGACCGCGAAATCTTCCTGCCGCAGGCCCGAGACGAACCGGCCGCCGGCATCCGTTACAGTCGCAGTGACGTTGATCAGCTCGACACCGCTCTTGAAGCGGAAGCCGGGCTCGTTCTGCTGCTGCGCGTCGAGTGCGACCACGACGACGGCGAACAGCGCGGCGACGGCGAGAACGCGCGACTTCAGATTCATGACCTCGTTCGCCTGTCCACGTGCGGCACGATGCCGCTGTCGCTTCGGAAGCTTACTCGATAGCGGCCCACGTCGGCTGCGCCGGGCACGGTCACCAGAAATGTCGATTCCCCCCCGGGCGGCAGAACCGCCGGCTCGATCGACGCCCGCCCGCTCGTCACGAATCCGCCGTCGCGGTCGAACAGGAAGACGACGGCGGTCAGCCGATCCGTCCGGCCCCCGCTCGAGGGATTCCTGATCACGCCCCGAACGATCAACCGATCGCCGTCCCGTTGATGACCGAGCGCGACGAGCTCGAGCGGAACCGATGACGTCGGGTTAGCACCAGTCGTCGGCGTCGGCTGATTTTGCAAGGCGGGCGCCGCAGGCGCCGTAGCGGTGCGCGATCGCAATCCGCTGCTGAGCACCACGGCGAGCGCCGCCGCGGTGGCGAACACGAACAGGCCGACGCCGATCACGATGACCGATCGCGAGCTGGCCGCCGATGGCCCGGCGGCAAACAGATCGCCGCTCGAAATCGGCGTCGGAGTGACGGCACGCAGACGCGGCTCGGCGCGCATGCCGACCGCCGACGCGGCCACTGCCGTCTGGATGTCGGCGGCGAGCGCGGCAACGCGCGCCTCGGACCGGCGCCGCTCTTCGCGCGCCACGCGCCACGCGATGACGGTCATCACGAGCGCCAGCAGCATCGAAACGAGCGTGACCACGAGTAGGATCGACATTTCCTTGTCTGTCGCCGCTCGCTCTTCGCTCGCGGCAGTCATTCGCGATGACGATTCGTCTGCTCAGCGGAGCTTGAATTCGACGGCGACTTCGACGATCACATCGACCGGCACGCCCTGGCGCTGCGCCGGCGCGAAGCGCCACTGCCGCACGGCCTGCAGTGCGCGCTCGTTCAAGCCTCCACCAAGTCCCTGGAGAATTTTCGCGTCGCCGACGCTTCCGTCACGGCGTACGACGATCTCGAGCACGACCTCACCGGAAATCGCGCGCAGCCGTGCCTCTTCCGTGTAATCGGCCTTCACTTCGCGCAGCAGCCGCGGCGGTTGGATGCCGCTTCCAGGCCGATAGGGACCGCCGCCGATGCCGCCGCCCGATCCCGGACCGACGCCGCTTCCGCTGCCTTGCCCAAGTCCCGTTCCATTGCCGGTTCCGGCGCCGCCGCCTCCGACGCCAGGTCCTTGGGTCTCGGCCGCGGCCTTCGTTTCCTCGAGTACGCCGATGCGGGTTCGCGCATCGGCCGGCGAATTGACAATCGGCGCGACGACGGCTGGCAGCTGTTCGGATTTGAGCGGTTCGGGCGGCGCCGGCTGCTCCACGATCGGCTTCGGCGTCGGAACCGGGCTGTTGATCGCGTGGCGGCCTTCGCGCATCGCCTTCGGCGGTGGCGCCTTCTGCTGCAGCCCGCCGCCGCCCCCGCCGCCTCCGGGTCCCGGTGTGGCCAGGAATACGAGCCTCATCAGGTCGGCCGGATGCGGCTCCTGCATCAGCACAGCCGCACGGGGCGCGAGGTTGAACGTCGCGATGAACACGGCGACGGCGAGAATGGTGGCGTGCAGCGTGCTCGACAGCGCGAACACGCGCGGCGACCGAAGACCCGTTGCGCCATGCGAAAAAACCGTAAACAGCGGCTCCGGCGACGCCGAGCCTGCACCGCGGCGCGCCATGACGAGGGTGGCGCCGATTCGGACCGCCTCGGCGTGCGGCACGTAGGCCGACGGCAGGACGACCTGGTCCTCGGGGACACCTGCGGCTAGAGCGATTTCGCGCGCCGAATAAAGATCAGGCACCAGAGTGTTCAAACGCAAAACCTTTGCCTAGGTGCATCGCCCGTTTCCGTTGAAACTTCGCGAGTTAGCGTCGATTCGGCCCCGCCGGGTTGTGCTCCGCGCGTGACACGTGTCCCCTGCGCTAGACTGCCCCCCATGTCCTTTGCTGACAAGACGATTATCGTCACCGGTGCGACCAGCGGGATCGGCCGCGCGGCGGCCCGCGCGTTTGGCGGCAATCGCGGATCGGTCGTCGTCGTCGGCCGTCAGGAAACCGAGCTGGCCGAAGTGGTGCGCGAAGTGCGCGCTGCCGGCGGCCAGGCGGTGCCTTGCGTCGCCGACGTCACCTCGGAGGACGCGCCTGCCCGCATCGTCGCGGCCGCGCTCGAAATGTTCCGCCGCATCGACGTCCTCGTGAACGCGGCCGGTATCATCGCCGCGGCGACGCTCGAAGCCACGACCGACGAGTTGTGGGACTCGATGATGGCGATCAATCTGCGGGCGCCGTTTCGACTGATGCGCGCCGCCGCGCCGCACCTGACCGAGCGCAAAGGATCGGTCGTCAACGTTTCGAGCGTCAACGGATTGCGGTCGTTTCCCGGAGTGCTGGCGTACTGCGTCAGCAAAGCCGGCGTCGATCACCTCACGCGCTGCGCGGCGATCGAAATGGCGCCGCTCGGCGTGCGCGTCAACGCCGTGAATCCCGGCGTGACCGTCACCAACCTTCATCGCCGCTCGGGCATGCAGGAGGAGCAGTACGCCGCATTCCTCGAGCGCTCGAAGACGACGCATCCGCTGGGACGTCCGGGAAACGCCGACGAAATCGCCGACCTGATCGTGTTTCTCGCGTCGGAGCGGGCGGGCTGGATGACTGGAGAAACGATTCCGATCGACGGCGGCAGACATTTGACGTGCGCGCGGTAGCGCATCAGTCTCTCGGTTTGATTCCCTCCACAAACACGAGACCTTCGCGCTCTGCCAGGGTGCGGACCGACCTGAAGCCGTCCGCCTGAAGAGATCTGATCGCGTCGCCCGACGCGGCGAACAAGGGAGCACTCTGGCCGCGCGAGAGGAGCGCGCCGAGGCCGCCGCGAGGCGCAGCGCCGACGACCATCACGCGGCCGCCCGGCCGCGCGACTCGCAGCAGCTCGCGGACGGTCGTGACGCGATCTTCGGGCCGCATCCTGCCCATCAGTCCCGCCGTGTCGTCGACGATGACGAGATCGAATGCAGCGTCGTCGACGGGCAGTCGCGTCGGCGGCGCGACCTCGACATCGACGAGCACGCCGGCGTTCGCCGCACCTTTTCGCGCGCGCGCGGCCGACGGCTCGTCGGGCGCGACCGCGACGGCGCGTCCCGAGAGGCCGACCTTCTGCGCGATGGCCGCGAGGCGTCCGCCGTCGGCGCAGCCAATCTGCAGGAATCGATCGCCCATCTTCACGCCTGCCATCCCGACGACGAGCGCGTACGGTTCGCCGCGTTTCAAAAACATATTTGTCAGCTATCAGCCTTCGGCTATCAGCTTACAGCTGACGCCTCATTGCCGAAAGCTGACAGCTGACAGCTGACAGCTGACAGCTGAAAGCTGATAGCTATATAGTTTGTCGCTCATGCCAACTCCCGTCGACATTGCTCCTGCGCGCGGCAAACTGGGTGTGATGCTGGTCGGCCTCGGCGCCGTCAGCACGACGACCATTGCCGGCGTCCTCGCGATTCGAAAAGGTCTCGCGAAACCAATCGGCTCCCTCACGCAGATGGGCACCGTCCGCCTCGGCAAGCGCACCGAAGGACGCTCGCCGAGGATCAGCGAAGTCGTTCCCCTTTCGTCACTGGACGATCTCGTCTTCGGCGCGTGGGATATTTTCGAGGATGACTGCTACGCGGCGGCGCGGACGGCCGGCGTCATCGATCGAACGCTCCTGGATCGGATTCAACCCGATCTCGAACAGATCAAACCGTGGCCCGCGGTGTTCGATCGGCGTTACGTGAAGCGCCTTGACGGACCGAACGTCAAGAGGGGGCACAACAAAAAAGAGCTTGCCGAGCAGGTGATCGACGACATCCACGCCTTCAGGCGCAACAACAACCTCGATCGCCTCGTCATGGTGTGGTGCGGCAGCACCGAAGTATTCATGACCGAATCGCCCGCGCATCAGACGATCGAGGCGTTCGAATGCGCGCTCGAGACGAACGATCCGGCGATTCCGTCGAGCATGGTGTACGCGTACGCGGCCATCCGCGAAGGCATTCCGTACGCGAACGCGGCGCCGAATCTGTCGGCGGATATTCCCGCGCTGGTCGAGCTCGCGGCGCGTACGGGATCGCCGCTGGCCGGCAAGGACTTGAAAACAGGCCAGACGCTGATAAAGACGATTGTCGCGCCGGGCCTGAAAGCGCGGCTGCTCGGCGTCGAGGGATGGTACTCGACGAACATCCTCGGCAACCGCGACGGCGAGGTGCTCGACGATCCCGAATCGTTCAAGACGAAGGAAGAGAGCAAGAAGTCGGTGCTGGATTACATCCTGCAACCGCAGCTCTATCCCGATCTCTACGATCACCTGTGTCACCTGGTGCGCATCAACTATTACCCGCCGCGCGGCGACAACAAGGAAGGGTGGGACAACATCGATCTCGTCGGCTGGCTCGGCTACCCGATGCAGCTGAAGATCAACTTCCTGTGCCGCGACAGCATTCTCGCCGCGCCCATCGTGCTCGACGTCGCGCTGTTCCTCGACCTGGCCCGCCGCGCCAACATGCGCGGCATTCAGGAGTGGCTGTCGTTCTACTTCAAGAGCCCGGTGCACGCGCCGGGCCTCTACCCGGAGCACGACCTGTTCATTCAGCTGATGAAGTTGAAGAACACACTCCGGTACCTCAAAGGCGAAGAGCTGATCACGCACCTTGGCCGTGAATACTACGACTAGCTTCACGCAGCCGGCGCTCGTCGGCGGGCTCGTGATGGGCGTGCTGTCGGCGTTGCCGATCGTGTACCTCGGCAACGTCTGCTGCTGCATGTGGGTGATTGGCGGCGGAGTCGTCGCCGCGTACGTGTTTCAGGAGAATCATCCTGCGCCGATGACGGTCGGCGACGGCGCGCTGGCGGGGCTGCTCGCGGGTCTGGTCGGCGCCGTCGTTCACCTCATTCTGTCGATTCCAATCGACATCGTCATGGCGCCGCTGGAGCGGAACTTCGCGCAGCGGCTCATCGACATGATGGGGCCGATGCCTCCGGAAATGCGCGACATGATCGACCGCCTCCAGCAGCAGCAGGCGAATCGCGGCATCGCCTTCGTGCTCATCCGGCGCGTCATCGGCTTCGTCGTCATGTTGTTCGTCGGCGCGGTTTTCTCGACGATTGGCGGCGTCATCGGCGCGGCCATCTTCCAGAAGAAGGTCCCGCCGGGCACGATCGAGGTGACGCCGACGCCGCCCACGGCCTGAACGGTCTCTGCAGTCTCTTCCATCTAACCCGAGGCGTTGCACGCGATTGCACGCAGACGGGCACTATTGCCGAAACGATCACAGACCAAAATCCTGTAGCGTGGATTCCCCCCACGTTCCCGGCGCGTGCCGCCGGACGCTGTGCGCTGCCTGCGTGGCGCTCGGGACGACCGCGAGGGACGTCAACGCCCGTCACAGCGGCACGTCCTGCGGCATCACGACCGACGCCGACGGTCTCACCTCGCACGACGCCGGCGAAGGCTGTTCCAGAACCGGTTCCGGTGCCTGCGATTCCGCCGCTTCCCTCGACGCCGCCGGAGAACCATTTCGAATTGGCGCTCTACTACCACCGCACGGGCGACTTCGACAGCGCGCTCGCGCATTATCGTGTGCTGCTCGAGCAGAACGACGCGAGCGCGGAAGTGCACAATAACCTCGGCCTTCTGTACGAAGACCGCCCAGCGGGCGATCGCGCTCGACCCGAAGTACGTCAGGGCGCACAACAATCTCGGCGTGGCGCTGATGCAATCGAATCGCCCCGACGCGGCCGCGGCGGAGCTCCGCGTCGCGCTCGCCGACGATCCACGCAACGTCGAATCGCTCGTCAACCTCGCGCTGCTGCAGCGGGCCGCCGGGCGCGTCGCCGATGCCCGCAGTCTGTTACGGCGCGCGCTGCAGATCGATCCGCGCAGCGCCGGGTCGCATTACAACCTGGCCGTCGTGGCGGACGAATCGGGCGATCAGGCGACGGCCGTCGAGCACTACCGGGCGTTCCTGAAATTCGGGACCATCACGTACGCCGAACTGGCGGCGCAGGTGTGCGCGCGTTTGACGGCACTGGGCGCAGGATAAGAGCGTCGTCTCGAAACTGAAGGCGAACTACGAGGAGCGGGAGGCGTAGCCCGAATAGCCGTCGACGCGCTCGACGCGGTTGCGGCCAGCCCGCTTGGCGCGCTCGACAGCCGACTCCGCGTCGGCCATCAAACGCTCGGGATCGACGACGTCGCCGACCGCGACGTTGACGTTGACGACGGCGGCGCTGACGGTCACTCTAACCGGCTGGTCGGTGCGGTGGTCGATGAACTCGAGACGCTCTTCGACCGTGGCGCGCAGCGCTTCGGCGAGCTCGGTGGCATGGCCCGCGTCGGTTCGCAGCAGCAGCACCGCCATGGAGTCTTCGGAGTACCGGGCGACCCAGTCGTACTGGCGAAAATATTTCCGCAGGAGGATGCCGAGCCGCTCCAGGATCTTGTCGCCGACGCCGTACCCGAACTCCTGGTTGATCGCCGACAGTCGATCCACGTCGAACAGCACCAGGGACAGCGGTTGTCCGAATCGGCCGGCGAGCTCGACTTCCTTCGCGAGCACCGCGGCGAACAGCGGACCGGTGTAAAGAGTGGTCAACCGGTCGACGATTGATGCTTCGCTCGGCTCGAGTTGCGCGCGCGTGGCGTACGCGCCGAGCAGATCGAACGACGCGCGGCGGACCAGCTGCGCGACGAGGGGCCAAGGCTCGGTCGTCGCGCCAACGAGCTCGCTGAGCGCGAGCTCGTCGAGGGCGGTACGCTCGATCAGGTACGCGAACGTGAACAGGTGCTCGATCGAGAGCGAACGTTCGAGGACGATGCGGTGCAGATCGGCAACGGAGCCGCCGCGGGCGTCGACGCGTCCGTCGCGCACGCCGAGCGCCAGCAGCTCGATGAGGACCGTCCCGATGCGATTGCAGTACTCGGCGTCGAGCCGCTCCGCGCTGCTCGTGAACGGGAACACGCCGACCGCGTCCCACGTCACGATGCTGGCGCGGTCGCGCAGGATCGACGAGATCTGCTGCCGCAGATCGCCCTGCGTGCCGCCGCCTGCATCGGCCTCGAATGCGGGATCGGATCTGTTCATGATCGGTGTCAGAATATCAGCTATCAGCTACCGGCCATCAGCGCACGGCTCGCGGAGGAGCTCGGCGAGTTTCTTGCGGCCGCCGACGTGTCGACTGGCGCCATCGGCGAGGTATGCATGTGCGGCGGACGGCGGCGCCGCAACAGAAAACGCCGCCGCCTTCGCTGTCGGCCACATCCACGCCGGCTTCGCCGCAGCCGAAGGCAACATTGCCGTCGTCGCCACAACTGACGGCATCGCCGGCGCCTCCGCCTCCGGTGTCGCCTCAACCGGCGTCGCGGTCACCGCGGGAAGGCGGGACGCCGGTGCAACTCCACCGCGCCGGCGTTTCAATCGGCGCCGCCGCGCGTCGCGGAAAGGCGAGCGGCGCCGCGTCCGGCGCGCGTGCCTGACACGACACCGGCCGCGCCATTGCCGCCGCCGCGCGTACTGGAAAACACGCCTGCGGCGGGTCCTCCGCGCGAGGCCGAGAATCGGCCGGCTGCGCCGTCGCCCCCGCCTCCCGCGACGACCTCGCGTTCCATCGCGCAGTCGATCCCTTTGGCGCGTTCCACGGCCCCGGGGGGCGGCGTCGCCTCCGGTCGAGGCCGGCTCCCATTCCGAGACGCCACGGGTGGTCCACTTCACCGCGCGCCTCGCCGCAGCCGATCCTTCCAAAACGTCCCGAGACGGACACGCCGTTTCAAGCTGAATTGGGGACGATTCTGTATTCAGCGGATCGGAAGCTGGCAATTGTCGATGGCCGCATCGTCACCGTCGGCGACGACGTGCGAGGAGCCAGAATTGTCGACATCACGCCGTCGGCCGTTTTGCTGCGTGATGGCCATGGGCGGCTGCGCCGGCTCGGACTGAGTACCGCCGGGAAATAATGTGCAAGTCTAATCAGATGAATTACTTCGAGTAAGACACTTCGTGCGTTTTTGGTTGATTACGGACGGATGGGCTTCGTAAAATCGTGCGTTCGATTCGGGCGTATCGCCTTTTCTTCAAGGGGACTCAGTGCGCAAGAAAATCGGTGAGTGCCTGATCCAGGCGGGCCTCATCACGGAAGACGACCTGCGCAACGCGCTCGCCGAGCACAAACGCACCGGCGAACGCGTCGGGGTCGTCCTCGTACGCATGAATCTCGCGACGGAAAAACAGATCGCGAAGGCGCTCGCGTTCCAGCTCGGATTTCCCTATATCAACCTTGCGGAAAACCCGCCGGAACCCTCGGCGGTGGTTCTGATTCCAAAGGAAGTCGCGCTGAAGCGCATCTGCGTGGCCGTCCGGCTCGAGAAGAATCTTCTGACGGTCGCGATGTCGGATCCGCTGCTTTTCAGCCTGGTCCAGGATCTCGAATTTCAGACCGGCTATCGCATCAAGCAGGTCGTCGCGACGCGCGGCGACATCATCGACGCGATCAATACGGGGTATCCCGACAAGGCGCTGGCTCTCCGCACGGCTCAGCCGAACGCCGACCTGGCGCTTGCCGCGCCGGCACCGGCCCGCGGCCGATCGGGGAGCGCGACGCACGACGGGTCTGTCGGCGAAACTGCCCTGGCGCGCCGCGTCGAAGAAGAGGTCTTCGAATCGCCGGCCGCCGGTCTGAAGGCGAGCAGCGAGGCAGCGCCAATCATCGACCTCGTCGACCTGGTCGTCAAAAGCGGGATCAAAAGCAAGGCGAGCGACATCCACGTCGAGCCGATGGAAAAAGGCGTGCTGATCCGCCACCGTCTCGACGGCCTGCTCAAAGAAGTCATGGACCTGCCGAAGTGGGTCCACGAAGGCCTCATCGCGCGCCTGAAGATCATGGCGGGCATGGACATCGCCGAGAAGCGGCTGCCGCAGGACGGCCGCCTGCGGCTGGTGTCGGATGACGGCAACGAAGTGGATTTCCGCGTGTCGACGCTTCGCACGATGTGGGGCGAGAAAGTCGTCATGCGCGTCCTCGATCACCGCAAAGGCGTGCCCGCCCTCGAAGAGATCGGCATGTCGGCGATCGGCCTCGAAGAGATGCGGCAGTTCATGCGCCACCAGCACGGCATGATCCTCGTCGTCGGTCCGACCGGAAGCGGCAAGTCGACGACGCTCAGCTCGGCGCTGCGCGCGGTCCAGTCCGAGAAGACCAACATCATTACGATCGAGGATCCGATTGAATATCAGATCCCGGGCGTCAACCAAACGCAGATCAACGAGAAGATCAAGCTGACGTTTGCGAGCGCGCTGCGATCGATTCTCCGCCAGGATCCCGACGTCATCCTCGTCGGCGAGATTCGCGATGCGGAGACGGCGAAAATCGCCATGCAGGCGGCGCAGACCGGGCACCTCGTGCTTTCGACGCTGCACACCGACGATGCGCCGTCGGTCGTCACGCGGCTGGCCGACATCGGCACCGAACCGTACGTCATTGCGGGCGCGCTCATCGGTGTCGTCGCGCAGCGTCTCGTGCGCCGGCTGTGCACGCATTGCCGGCGCCAGTACACGCCTCCGGCTGAAACGCTCCGCGCGCTGAACATTTCTGAAGCCGACGCCGCCGGGTTCGTCTTCTTCAAGTCGGTCGGCTGCGACCAATGCAATCACACGGGATACCGCGGTCGCATCGGCATCTACGAAGTGATGCGCGTCACCGACAAGCTGCGGCGGTTGATCGCCTCGAAAGCGACGGAGGATCAGATCCGCGACGCGGCGATTTCCGGCGGGATGATCTCGCTCGGCGAGGATGGTCTTGCAAAGGTGAAGGCCGGCATCACGACGCCGGAAGAACTGCTGCGCGTGGTGACCGAGGTGAGGGAGATGCGGACGCTGTGCGCGCAGTGCGGGAGCGCTGTCGGCGTCGATTTCCTCGCGTGTCCGCAGTGCGGCAAGCGCATCGGCGGCGGCTGTCCGCATTGCCATCGCGCGCTCCAGCCCGGCTGGAATTTCTGTCCGTACTGCACGCAAAGCGCGACCGAGACGACCAAGAAAGCGCCCAAGCGGCTGCGCGATCGCGACCCGCGCGCTGAATCCCGCCGCGAGCTGCCGGCGGCCAACGTCGCGGAGTTCAAGAAATAAGGGTGCCTCAGAAGACTTATTACGAACTCCTCGAGATCGCGCCGTCCGCGACGAGCGAGGAGATCAAGCGATCATTCCGGCTGCAGATCGCGCGGTACCATCCGGACAAGGTCCAGCATCTCGGCAGGGAATTCCAGGACATGGCCGCCGGCCGCGCCGCGGAGCTGACCGAGGCGTACCGGATTCTGTCGGACGACAATCGCCGTGCCGAGTACGATCGGGCGATTGCCGCCGGCGCAGCGTCCGCGCCGGCGCCTACGGCGCCACAACCGCCGCAGGCGGCCGGGCCGTTGCGGCAGCCCTATGTTGCTCCGTCGCCGGAGCCGTGGGCGCGCTCCGCGGATTCGGAACCTGCGCCCGGCGTGTCGTTCGTCCAGGAGCGAGCGACCAGGGATCAGTTCGTGCGCAAAGCGCTGCTCGGCCGGTTCGTACAGGCGCTCGAGGCGGTCGCGGCGGATTACGACAGGACCGACGTTCGCGGGTTCGACGTGGCGTGCACACCGAAAACCAAGTTGTTCGTGCGCGGCAAAGGTCCGCGGTTGCTGGGCCGCTTCGTGTCGCGCGTCGACGCGGAAAGCGTGGCCGATACGTGGGCCAACGCACTGAAAACGGGCGCCGCGTCGGACGAAGTCTGTGTGTTTCTGATGGGATCGTCGATGGCGTCGGCGGGCGAGCTCGCCACGGCGATTGCAGATCAACGGAGAAGGAGCCGCGGCGCCAGGGTGACGTTGATTCCGATCGATGCGCGCGACTGGGACGCGAAAATGCCGACCGATGCGCCGCCGGTTGCGAAGACGCTGCTGACGCGGCTCAGAACCGGCGCGTAATCTCCGCCGTCTAAAACCCGTATGGCTTTGATCGAAACAGTTGATCTCTGGAAAACGTACGTGATGGGCACCGAGGAGATTCATGCGCTCCGCGGCGTGTCCGTTCAGATCGAACGCGGCGAATACGTCGCCATCATGGGACCGTCGGGCTCGGGCAAGTCGACGCTGATGAATCTCATCGGTTGCCTCGACACCCCGACCAAAGGCTCGTACCTGCTGAACGGGAAGCAGGTGAGCCAGATGAACGACAACGAGCTGGCGCGCATCCGCAACGAGGAAATCGGTTTCGTGTTCCAGACGTTCAACCTGCTGCCGCGCGCGACGGCGCTTCACAACGTCGAGCTGCCGCTGGTGTATGCCGGAGTGCCGGCCAAGGATCGTCAGGACCGCGCGAAGACCGCGCTGCAGAAGGTCGAGCTCAGTGAACGCATGACGCACCGGCCGAACGAGCTCTCGGGCGGTCAGCGGCAACGCGTCGCCATCGCCCGCGCGCTCGTGAACAATCCGTCGATACTCCTCGCCGACGAGCCGACCGGCAACCTCGATTCGAAAACCGGCGCAGAGATCATGACGCTGTTCGAGCGACTGCACAAAGCCGGCAACACGATCGTCCTCGTCACGCATGAGGCCGACGTGGCGGCCTTCGCGTATCGAACGATCCACATCCGCGACGGAGCCGTCGAAGACGACGTGCGCCGGGCCGCGTAAGCACGAAAACCACGAAATATGAAACGCACGAAACAAAAAAAATGTGTGTCGTGCGTTCGCGAGCGTCGTCGATTCAAACGGCGGCGAAATGTCCGGCCGCGATCTCTTTCAGAACCGCATTTCGATTGATTGACGCGGGATCGAGCACGATGCGCTGCCGCGACGCGTCGGGATCCGGCACCGGAATCGCCGACAGCAGAGCCCGCGTGTACGGATGCTGCGGCGCCGCGAACAGAGAGGCTGCAGGCCCTATCTCGACGATCCGCCCCAGGTACATGACGGCCACGCGTGTGCAGATGTGCTCTACGAGCCGCAGGTCGTGCGCGATGAACAGATACGTCAGCGTCAGCTGCCGCTGGAGATCCATCAGCAGGTTCACGACCTGCGCCTGAATCGACACGTCGAGCGCCGAGACCGGCTCGTCGAGGATCACGAACGATGGATTCAGCGCGAGGGCCCGCGCCAGTCCAATCCGCTGGCGCTGGCCGCCGCTGAACTCGTGAGGAAACCGATCGAGGTGAGCGGGGCTGAGGCCGACCAGGCGGAACAATTCGGCGACGCGGTCGCGTCGCTCCGCGCGCGAGCCGAGTTCGTGGATGACGAGCGGCTCTTCGACGATTTTCCGCGCCCGCATGCGCGGATTCAATGACGAGTAAGGATCCTGGAAAACGATCTGCATGTCGCGCCGCGCGCGCCGCAGCCGCGACCGGCTGAACTCGAGCACGTTCTCGCCGCGGAACCGGACGGCGCCCGACGTCGGCTCGATCAGCCGCAGCATGCAGCGCCCCGTCGTCGTCTTCCCGCTGCCCGATTCTCCGACGAGCCCGAACGTTTCCCCTTGATCGATGCTGAAGCTCACGTCGTCGACCGCCGCGACGCGCGTGCCGCCGCGGAACAATCCCGTGTCCCGGCCGAAATGTTTGACGAGATGTTCGACTTCGACGAGGCTCATGACGGGTAGGGGCCGACCGATGTGTCGGCCCCTACCGAAGGGTCTGCCCCGACCGCCGGGTCTGCGCCGGGGCGGACACGCCGGTCCGCGCCTACCTGCGGCGAGTGGAGATAACACTTTGCGGTTTGGTCGGGTCCAACGGCGTAATCCGGCGGCGGCTCCGTCGTGCACGGCTCGAATCGATCCGGACACCGCGGGTTGAACGCGCATCCCGGTGGCAGCGCGTTCAGGAGCGGCACGGCGCCGTCGATCGCTTTCAGCCGCTGGCCCGGAGCGCCGCCGGGAATGGAGGCGAGCAGACCGCGCGTGTACGGATGCTGCGGATGCCGAAAGATTGCGCGCACAGGACCGGTTTCGACGATCCGGCCCGCATACATGACGGCGACGCGGTCGGCGATTTCAGCGACAACGCCGAGGTCGTGCGTAATCAGCAGCAGCGCCAGGTTGAACTGCGACTTCATGTCGCGGAGCAGATCCAGGATCTGCGCCTGTATCGTCACGTCCAGCGCCGTCGTCGGCTCGTCCGCGATGACGAGCGACGGACGGCACGCGAGCGCGATGGCAATCATTACGCGCTGACGCTGGCCGCCGGAGAGCTGGTGGGGATAGTCGGCGATTCGCGATTCGGGATTCGGCATCCGAACCGCCCGCAGAAGTTCGATAACAGCCGCTCTCGCCTCGCGGCGCGATACGCGGCCATGCACGATCAGCGCTTCAGCCACCTGATCGCCGACCGAGAACACCGGATTGAGCGCGGTCATCGGCTCCTGAAAGATGAGCGAGATGCCGGCGCCCCGTACTTCTCGCATCCGGCGTTCGTCGAGCGTCAGGAGATCCTGTCCCTTGAAGACGATGCGGCCGCCGGCGACGCGGCCGGGCGGCTGAACCAGGCGCATGATGGACAGCGCGGTCACCGACTTGCCGCTGCCCGATTCGCCGACGAGTCCGAGCGTTTCACCCGGCTGAATTTCGAAGGTTACATCGTTGACGGCGGGTAACGCGCCACCGGGCAGGTCGAAGACCGTCGTGAGGCGCTCGACGCGCAGCAGCGGCTCCATCAAACAGTCGCCGTCTCCGCGTATTCGCCGAAGACGACCCGCATCGCGTCGGCGATTTCGCCGACCGTGGCGCGCGTCTCGACGGCGGCGATGATCGCCGGAACCAGATTCGACCCGTCGCGCGCCGCATCGACGATACCGGCGAGGGCCGAACGGTGAGCATCGGCGCTTCGGCCCGCGCGGACGGCGCGGACGCGCTCGACTTGACGCCGCTCGACGTCTGGATCGATGCGCAGCGTCTCAATCGCCGCACCGTTGCCGTCGGCGAATCGATTCACGCCGACGACAATCGCTGCGCCCGAATCGACGGCGAGCTGCGCCTTGTACGCGGACTCCTGGATCTCTCGCTGAATCAGTCCCGTCTCGATGGCCGTCAACGTGCCGCCTGCCCGATCGACGCGCGCCAGAATCGCATCGGCGCCGGTTTCGATGTCGTTCGTCAGTTTTTCGATCGCGTACGAGCCGGCGACCGGATCGACCGTGTTGGCGACGCCACTCTCGCAGGCGATGATCTGCTGCGTCCGGAGCGCGATGCGCGCCGACTCCTCGGTCGGCAGCGCCAACGCTTCGTCGCGGCCGTTGCAGTGCAGCGACTGCGTGCCGCCGAGCACCGCCGCCAGCGCCTGCAACGCGACGCGCACGATGTTGCTGTCCGGCTGCTGCGCCGTGAGCGTGCTGCCGGCCGTCTGCGTATGGAAGCGAAGCTGCTGCGCCCGCGGATTGGTCGCATGAAAACGGTCTTTCATGATCCGCGCCCACAGCCGCCGGGCCGCGCGGAACTTCGCGATTTCCTCGAAAAAATCGTTGTGGGCGTTGAAGAAGAACGAGAGCCGCTGGCCGAACTGATTGACGTCGAGCCCCGCGTCGATCGCCGCCTGCACGTACGCGATGGCGTGTGCGAAGGTGAACGCCACTTCCTGTACGGCGGTCGAACCGGCCTCGCGGATGTGATAACCGCTGATCGAGATCGTGTTCCAGTTCGGCAACTCGCGTTCGCAGAACGCGAAAATGTCGGTCACGATCCGAAGCGACGGACGCGGCGGATAGATGTACGTGCCGCGCGCGACGTACTCCTTCAGGATGTCGTTCTGGACCGTGCCCGAAAGAGCCGTCAGCCCGACGCCCTGTCGCTTGGCGACGGCGACGTACAGCGCAAGAAGGATGATGGCGGTCGCGTTGATTGTCATCGACGTGGAGATGCGGTCGAGCGGAATCCGATCGAACAGCGCCGCCATGTCCTCGATCGAGTCGATCGCGACGCCGACGCGTCCCACTTCACCGGCGGCGAGCGGATGATCGGAGTCGTATCCCATCTGCGTCGGCAGATCGAATGCGACGCTCAGGCCGGTGACGCCATTCGCGAGCAGGTACCGATATCGCTCGTTCGATTCCTCGGCGGACGCAAAGCCGGCGTACTGCCGCATCGACCAGAGCCGCCCGCGGTACATGGTCGGCTGGATCCCGCGCGTAAACGGGTACCCGCCGGGCTCTCCGAGGGCGGTCGCGGGATCCCAAGCGACAAGATCTGCGGGCGTGCAAGCGTTGTTCGGCACCAAGGTGGATTGTAGCCGACCTCACGGATCAGGTGCCCGTAACTGCTTGACAGAAAGGCGTCTTCGCCGTAGACTCACCTTACCTACAATTTCAATCCGACCATATGACATCAGGCGCCCGGTCCCTGTTCATCGCCTTGGTGTAGGTAGGTCTCGATCGGGGAAGCGCCTCCGGAACCCAGCCCTGGAGGCGTAGGGAGGACTCAGATGGAAGATGTCGTCAACCGATTCGCAAGAGAGCTGGCCGACGCGATTGCCGCCGCGGTCGCCGAGAATCCGCAGGTGGAGGCGTGTCGTGAAAAGGCCCGGGCCGCTGGATTCGAGATGAAAGTCACCCTCGAAGCCGTTGTGGGGTTCGTGAACCGCTCGCAGACGTCGGCCCTTGCGAAGGTGCCGGCGCCGGCAAAGACGGCGCAGCTGCAGCCCAAACGCACGTTCGAGGTGACTGCGAACGACCGACGCTTCCTCCGCTCTCTGCGGATTGCCGCAGACGAGACGGCGGAACCGGTCGAATAAGAAAGTCAGAAGTCGGAAGTTCAAAGTACAAACCAGGGCCGGCGCGCTGAAGCGCGCCGGCCCTTTCTTCTTCTGGCCCTTCTGACTGTCTTCGTGCTTCTTGCTTCGTACTTCTTACTTTTTGGAGGCCTGGGCAGCGACGCGCGCCGCCGCCGCTGCTGCTGTCGCTGGATCGCCCAGGTAGTAATGCCCCGTCGGCTTGAGCGCGTCATCGAGCTCGTAGACCAGCGGGATACCCGTGGGGATGTTCAACCCGACGATCGTCTGCTCGTCGATGTCGTCCAGGTATTTCACCAGCGCGCGCAGGCTGTTGCCGTGCGCGGCGATGAGGACGCGCTGTCCGGATCGGATGGATGGAGCGATTGTGTCGTGCCAGTACGGGAGAAAGCGCGCGACCGTGTCTTTCAGCGATTCGGTCAGTGGCAGCTCTGATGGCTTCAGGCTCGCATAACGCGGGTCGCGCGACGGGTGACGCGGGTCGTCGGGCGTAAGTGGCGGAGGAGGAATGTCATAGCTGCGCCGCCAGATCTTCGTCTGCGCTTCGCCATGCATTGCCGCCGTTTCGGCCTTGTTCAACCCTTGCAGCGCTCCGTAATGCCGTTCGTTGAGCCGCCAGTTCTTTTCTTCGGGAATCCACATGGCGTCGAGCTCGTCGAGCGTGATCCAGAGCGTGCGGACCGCGCGCTTGAGCACGGACGTGTACGCGATGTCGAACCCGTAGTCGCCGTCGCGGAGCAGGCGCCCGGCCTCGCGCGCTTCTTCGCGACCTTTCTCCGACAAATCGACGTCGGTCCACCCAGTGAATCGATTCTCTTTGTTCCAGGTGCTCTCGCCGTGGCGCAGCAGAACGACTTTATGCATCTCGGCACATGAAGAGTCTTACGTGTGGGCAGACTGAACGCGCGAACGGCCGGCATAGACCGCCGCCATTCCAAGCTCTTGCTCGATGCGCAGAAGCTGATTGTACTTGCACACGCGATCGGTGCGGCTTGCCGAACCGGTCTTGATCTGACCGGCGCCGGTGCCGACGGCGAGATCGGCGATGGTCGTATCCTCGGTCTCGCCCGAGCGATGCGAGATGATCGTTCCGTACTTCGCCTCGCTGGCCATGCGCACGGCGTCGAGCGTTTCGCTGACCGTCCCGATCTGATTCAGCTTCACCAGGACCGCGTTGCCGACGCGATCGGCGATCCCCTTGCGGAGGATCTCCGGGTTCGTGACGAACACATCGTCGCCAACGAGCTGGACTCTCGAGCCGAGCGTGCTCGTCAAGTGTTTCCAGCCCTCCCAATCGCCTTCGGCGAGACCGTCCTCGATCGACACGATCGGATACTGACGGATCCAATCGTCGTACAAGCGAATCATCTCGTCGGACGTACGGTCCGGTTCGCCCGACTTCTGGAACGTATATTTGCCGGAAGCCTTCCACAGCTCGCTCGACGCGACGTCGATCGCGATCCAGACGTCGGCGCCGGCTTTCAACCCAGTTTTACCGATCGCTTCCAGCACCACCTCGACGGCTTCGCGGTTCGACTTCAGGTTCGGGGCGAAGCCGCCCTCGTCGCCGACGCCGGTGGATTGGCCGCGTGCTTTCAGGATGCCTCGGAGCGCGTGAAAAATTTCGGCGCCCCAGCGGAGCGCCTCACCGAACGACGGCGCGTTGAGCGGCATCACCATGAATTCCTGAAAGTCGACGCTCGAGTCGGCATGCGCGCCGCCGTTCAGGATGTTCATCATCGGCGCAGGAAGCGTGTAGACGCTGTTCCCGTGCAGACCGCCGAGATGCGTATATAACGGTTGTCGCCTCGCTGCCGCCTCGGCGCGGGCGGCGGCCATCGAGACACCGAGCAGCGCGTTGGCACCCAGCCGGCTCTTGGCCGGCGTGCCGTCGAGCGCGATCATCGCGCCGTCGAGCGACCGCTGATCGAGCTCGCGGTTGACCACCGCCTTCGCGATCTCGCCGTTGACGTTTCCGACGGCAGTCCGCACACCTTTGCCGCCGTAGCGCGAGCGGTCGCCGTCGCGCAGCTCGAGCGCCTCACGTTCGCCGGTCGACGCGCCGGACGGCACGGCCGCGCGGCCGAACGAGCCGTCGGCGAGCGTCACGTCGACTTCGATGGTCGGGTTGCCCCGCGAGTCGAGAATCTCCCGCGCGTTCACCGTCTTGATCTTCACGTCAGGCTTCTTCCTTCCGCCTTCGACTTCGAACGTTGTCCTTCGAACTTCCAGCTTCCCGACTTCGTGCTTCTACCCTCCGCCGCCGCGTCGATCCGCTTCCGCCTCGAACTTCAACGCGTCTTCGGTCAGCGGTCCGATGAGCGGCTCGTCGTCGGTGGTGACGACGACGATACCCGAATCGGTGACGGTGTGGCGTTTGCGATCTTCGTCGAGGTCGTAGCCGATGAGCGCTCCGCGTGGAATCAGCACGTCGCGGTCGATGATTGCGCGGCGGATGCGCGCGTGGCGGCCGACGCGGACCCCCGGCATCAGAATGCACTGCTCGATGCGGCAGAAACTGTGGACGCGGACGTTCGGGCACAGCACGCTGCCGTAGATGCTGCTCCCCGACACGATGCAGCCGGGTGAAATCACCGAATCGAGCGCCTCTCCGCATCGCACGCCGACTTCGGCGAACACGAACTTCGCCGGCGGGGCCTGCGGCTGATACGTACGCAGCGGCCACTCGGGATCGTAGAGGTTGAACTCGGGGTTCACCTGACACAGATCCATGTTCGCGTCGAAGTAGGCATCGAGCGTGCCGATGTCCCTCCAGTACTTCGCCGCCTTCTTGTTCTCGTCGTAGAAGCGGTACGAATACACCGGCACCTGATGAATGAGGGCGGGGATGATGTCCTTGCCGAAGTCGTGGTTCGTCGGTTGATTCGCGTCGGCCTCGAGCGCGCGCACGAGCACGTCAGTGTCGAAGACGTACACGCCCATCGATGCGAGCGTGAAGTCGGGCGATCCCGGAATCGGACTGCCTTGCTTCGGCTTCTCCTCGAACCCGGTCACGCGCTCCGTCTCGTCCACGGCGACGATGCCGAAGCGACTCGACTCGGACTGCGCCACTTCGATTGCGGCGAGCGTCACCGCGGCGCCGCGCTCCTGATGGAACCGCAGCATCCGCGAATAGTCCATTTTGTAGACGTGATCGCCGGCGAGCACGATCAAGTACCGCGGACTCTCGCGCGTGATCGAATACAGGTTCTGATAAACCGCATCCGCCGTTCCTTGATACCAGTGCTCGCTCACGCGCTTCTGCGGCGGCAGAATCTCGATGAATTCTCCGAGCTCCTCCGAGATGATGCCCCACCCCATCCGGATGTGGCGGTTGAGCGAGAGCGACTTGTACTGCGTGGCGATGAACACGCGGCGCAAACCGGAGTTGATGCAGTTGCTGAGGACGAAATCGATGATGCGGTACGGTCCGCCGAAGTACACGGCCGGCTTGGCGCGTTCCTTCGTCAGCGGGTACAGGCGCTCGCCGACGCCGCCTGCGAGCACGATGACGAGGCAGTCGTCGAGCAACGCCGACATGCCGCGCTCAGCTCCGGCGAAGGACGACGCGCGCTGGCGCTCCGTCGGATCCGACGACGCGCAGCGGCAGGCAGTACATGTCGTACACGCCCGGCTCCACGTCGCGGAGGTTCAGACCTTCGATCACGATCGCGCCGGCGCCGAGGAGCACGTGATGCGCCGGCGCGCCAGGCGACTTGAATACCTCGACCGACAGGTAATCGATGCCGACGACTTTCACACCGTGGTCCACGAGGTGCCTGGCGCCCGACTCGGTGACGCCGACGTACTCCCCATGAAATGCGGGATCGGTCCAGAGGCGCGAATTGTGCGTCTTGAACAGGACGCGCACGTCCTCCGACAGATCGAGCGCGGCGAGATCGTCGGCGGCGATTCTGCGCGAGGTGATTTCGACGACGCGCGCGCGGCCACAGAGCATTTCGAGCGGCAGCGCCTCGACACCGGTACCGGGGTCGAAGAAATGGCGCGGCGCGTCGACGTGGGTGCCCGCGTGCGCGCTCATGTGAATCGTCGACACATTCGAGCTGTCTCCGCGCGCGATTCGCTTGATGGGCTCGAGGGTGAACGGGGTGTTGCTCGGATACGTCGGGAGCGTCGCGTCGAGAGGCACCGAGACGTCGATGAGCTTCATGGAAGCGAGCGACGGAAACCGGGATGATAGCACAGCGTCTGATTGACTTAACCTGACTCGGACGCATAAGATAGGCTGTTCGACGAGGGCCTTCATATCAGGAATATTTGTGGAGAGATGGGCTGTATGAAGCATCGGCGTGCACTGTTCGCGCTCATCGCCATGATCTCGCTCGCCTCGTCGTCTGGGCTCGCTCAGAACGACAAGAAGATGAGCGATCAGCAGAAGAAAGAGATTCAGAACATCGTCAAAATCGTCGACGATCTGGCGGCTGGGCAGAACGCGCCGAACGATCTCTCGCTCGCGTGGGTCCGCGAAGACTTTCTCAAGGCGCAGGGCAACAAGCAGTACGTGCCGTTTACCGTTTCAATAGACGCTTCAAAGTTGGCCCCGAACGCAACTGCTGTTGCTTTGTACTGGCGCGTCGTTGCGAAGGACGGCGCGCCCGAACCCGCCGCTACCACCGGACAGAAGAAAGACGACAAGAAAGACAAAGACAAGAAGAAGGATTACGCGTACGAAGATATCACCTTCGTGCCGATTACGGTGCAGACTCCTCCGCAGGCTACGACAACGGCGACAACTACAACGACTGGTAAGACGACGACAACGACAGCGACCACGACGATTACGCCGGGTGGTACTGCATCGGCTGCAGGAACCAATGGCGTGATGCGCGTTGCGCGATCGTTCACCGTGCCAGCCGGCACCTACGACGTCTACCTCGTGGCGAAGGAACCGACGCCGGAGAAGCCGCCGAAGAACGCGCCGCCGCCGAAGACGTCGGCCATCAAACAGACCGTGACGGTTCCCGATTTCTGGAACGGTGAGCTCGCGACGAGCACCGTGATCGTGGCGCAGCGGATCGATCCGCTGCCCGCGCCGTTGACGCCGCAGCAGCAGGCCGATCGGCCCTACGCGCTCGGGACCATGGAAATCGCCCCGGTTTACGATCTGAAGTTCAAGAAGATGTCCGAGTTGTCGACCTTCATGTTGATTTACAACCCGAAGACCGACAGCGCGAACAAGCCCGACGTCGTCGTCGAGTACAACTTTTATCAGAAGCCCGCAGGCCAGCCGGAGAAGTTCTTCAACAAGACCAATCCGCAGAACCTGAACGCGCAAACCTTGCCGCCTCAGTTCGATCTCGCGGCCGGCCATCAGCTGCAGAGCGGGCAGGCCGTGCCGCTCGCGTCGTTCCCTGAGGGCGATTATCGGCTCGAGATCAAGGTCACCGACAAGATCGCCAACAAGACGCTGACTCGGGACGTCAACTTTTCGGTCAACCCGTCGTAAGCGCGCTGCCCGCGCACGGCGGCAGACGGAGTACGAATGCGAAGCACGGCCAGAGCGATGACGTTCGCGTCCGCCACGCTGGCGCTTCTTTGTACGGCCTCGCTCGTGCGCGCGCAAAGCGTGCTGCAGATTCAACCGATCACGCACGTCGCCTCACTCGCGACCGGATCCATTCAGGGAATGGTTCAGGATGAGAAAGGCCTTCCCGTCGCGGGTGCTGTCGTATCGGCGCTTGGCGCCACGACGGCCGTCGCGCTCACCGATCGAACGGGCCGATTCGAGCTGCGCACCCTGTCGCCGGGCCCGTACCTCGTGCGCGCACACTTGACGGGGTTCGTCGCTCCGCGCGGTCAAATCGTCGAAGTGCGCCCCAGCGCGCGATCGTCTTCGTCGATTTCCATGCGACGAGCGGCCGTGACCGTCGGTACTTCGTCGGCGCCAATCCTGGCGGCGGGCGTCGGAGCGACGGCGAGCGGTTCGGATGGCGATGCGCCGCCGCCTGATGCGGCAGCCGCGAGCGGCCCCGCGTCGAACGCCACCGACGACCACAGTGAGACGGCGTGGCGTCTGCGCCACGCGCGGCGCAGCATCCTGAAGGACGCAACGATTCCCGAAGAATTGCTCGCCGACGATGCGCCGCCGACGCAGAGCGGGTTCGGACCGTCGAACCTGTTCGGCCGCGCGGTCGGATCGCCCGCGCGTCTCGCGACCAACTTGTTCGGCGGCACGCCTTTCTCCGGTCAGGTCAATCTGCTGACGCTCGGCTCGTTCGACACGCCGCAGCAATTGTTCTCGCCCGACAACTTCTCTCGCAGCGTCGCGTATCTCGCGCTCGGCGCGCCGGTCGGGGAACACGCGGACTGGACCGTGCGGGCGGCGCTGACGCAGGGCGACATCGCATCGTGGATCGTCGCCGGCGAATACACCACGCGGGCGCCGGCGCGTCATCGATACGATCTCGGCTGGTCCTACAGCATGCAGCGATACGACGGCGGCAACATCGCCGCGCTGCGAAGCGTCACCGATGGGAGCCGCAACGCCGGAGTCCTGTACGGCTTCGATACGTATTCGATCACGCCGATGCTCGCGGTCACGTATGGCGGGCGCTACGCGCGATACGACTATCTCGACGATCGAGGTCTGTTGAGCCCTCGCATATCGTTGACCCTCTCGCCGGCAGAGCACTTCCGCATCAGCACCATGCTGTCGCAGCGCGCTGTCGCGCCGGGCGCCGAGGAATTCAACCCGCGCATCGAAAGCGGCGTCTGGCTGCCGCCGCAGCGGACGTTCTCGTCACTCGTCGCCTCGCATCCGCTCGAGGCGGAGTACACGAACCACGTCGAAGTCGAGGCCGAACGCGACGTCGCGACCGCCACGGTGTCGATTCGCGTCTTCCATCAGCATGTCGCCGACCAGCTCGTGACGTTGTTCGGCATCGACGTCCCCGGCGCGCCGGCCGCGCATCTCGGTCATTACTTCATCACCAACGCCGGCGACGTCGACGCGTCCGGGTTGAGCGCCGGCGTACGGGCCGCGATTGCGAGTCGTGTGCACGGCTCGGTGGAGTACACCGTCACGCGCGCGCGGTGGACATCCGGCGGCGACGCCGTCTACGCGATGCTGCTGGCGCCGTCGGCGGTCAACGCGGAGACGAATCGGATTCACAACGTCGCGACGTCGGTGGAAACCGAAGTGCCGGAGACCGCCACGCACGTGGTGTTCCTGTACCGGGTGAGCAACGCGTTCGCGGGCTCCGAGCGGCAGTCGCTCGACGCGCGGTTCGACATGCAGGTGCGCCAGTCGCTGCCGTTCCTGGATTTCAGCAGCGCGAAGTGGGAGATGCTCGTCGCCGTGCGGAACTTCTTCCGAGATGCTGCACCCGACCAGTCGATGTACGACGAGCTGCTCGTGGTCCGTCCGCCGAAACGCATCGTCGGCGGTCTCTCCGTAAAGTTCTAGTTAGCCAGCCGCAACCGATTCGATCCATAATCTTGAAGGCCCGTCTCCACATCGTTGGAGACGGCCTTCTTCTTCTCGCCGGCGACATCATTCAACTGACTGCCGATCAATGAGTTAGTTCGTGGCTACCGATCAGCGACCAGGGAATGGGCTTTGCTACCCCGACGGGCGGCTTAGTCTACCCGCGCTCACCGAGTGGCCAATGCCTGAACCCACGCTGAACACGGCGACACGCGAGAGCCCTTGGACGACGTGGGGTCGCTCGCTCCTTGCTGTCGCCATGATCGTCGCGCTGACCGCGCTCGGCATCGCGAACGTCGCGATGTATTCGCGGTGGCACGAGGTCGAGGACGGCGTGCTGTGGGCGGCGCGCAGCGAGGGCGTGACCGCCATCGAGATCGCGCCGGCGTCCTCGGCAGCGAAGGCCGGCGTCCAGTACGGCGACGTGCTGCTCGCCGTCAACGGCTCCCCGGTGCAGACGCCGGCCGACGTCATCGAGTACCAACATCAGGCGCACGAGGGAACGCGTCTCAGCTACACGCTGCTGCGTCTCGGCACGCGTCAGGCGCTCGAGATTTCGCTGACGCCTGCTCCTCGCGCCGCGTCGATGTACTTCGTGCTGGCGGCGGTCGGACTGTTCACGCTGTTCGTCGGCGCGTCGGTGCGACTGCGGCGGCCGCGCGATCAGGCGACGCTCCACTTCTTCTGGGTGTGCGTCGCGTTCTTCGGCGTCTTCACCTTCACGGTCAACGGTCCGTTCGACCGTCTCGACTGGATCTTCTACTGGGCGGATGCGATCGCGTTCGCGCTGCTGCCGCCGCTGCTGCTTCATTTCACGCTTGCGTTCCCTGAGCGGGAGCGTGTCGGCCGGACCTGGGGCGTGCTGATTCCGTTGATGTACGTGCCCGGATGTCTGATGGCCGCTGCGCGCATCGTGGCCGTCACGCGCGCGTCGTCGAACGGCCCGCTCTTTTCGCGCACGATCGATCGTCTCGATCGGATCGAACAGCTGTACCTGTTCTTGTGCGCCACGGCGGCCGTCGCCGTGCTGTTCCGCGCGTTCCGCGAGATCACGTCGGTCACCGCGCGCCGCCAGCTGCGCTGGATCGCGTGGGGAACGGCGCTGGGCGCCGGTCCGTTCGCGTTCGGCTATGCGCTGCCGTGGGCGCTCGGCGCGGATCCGCCGATGGCGCTGCAACTGACGGCGATCCCGCTCGGACTCGTGCCGCTCACGTTTGCGTCGGCGATCGTTCGCTATCGACTGCGCGATGTGGAGGTCATCGTCAAGCGTGGCCTGGCGTATGTGGCCTTCCTCGCGGCGAGCGTCGCTCTGTACGTCGCGATGCTGAAGCTGACCGGCTTCGTATTCGCGAATGATTCGGATGGGCACACCTGGATCATCGCGCTGCTCGCGACGATTGTCGTCGTACTGCTGGCGCAGCCTGTCAAGGAAGCCGTTCAGAACGCGCTCGACCGCGTCTTCTACCGCGATCGGTACGACTACCGGCGCGCGCTCGTGGCGTTCGCGCGCGATTTGAACAGCGACCTCGACGTCGTGCGTCTCAGCCAGCGGCTCGTCGCGCGGATCGTCGAAACCCTCGTCGTCGATCGCATGGCGCTGATGCTGGGATCGAGCGGCAACGGCGACGACCGGGCCGGCGACTTCGCGTCGATCGGCTACTATGGGTTCCCCGGCCGCGTTCCGCCGCTGTCGCGGCAATCATCGATGATGGCGCGGCTCGATGCCGGCTACACCGTTGCGCTCGTAGACGATCCCACCGCCGCCGCGCGCTTCGAAGCGGAGGAAATCGAATTCTGGCGCGACACCGGCATCGACTATTTCGTGCCGTGCGTGTTCGAAGGGCGCGCCATCGCGGTCCTCGCGCTCGGGCGCAAGGAAACCGACGAGCCGTTCAACAGCGAAGATCTCGCGCTGCTGACGGCGGTTGCGGCGCAGGTCGCGACGGCGATCGAGAACGGCCGCCTCTACCGGGAACTCCATCTCAAGGCGGAAGAGCTCGGGCGCATGCGCGAGTTCAACGAGAACATCCTCGAGTCGCTCGACGACGGGCTCGTCGTGTTCGACGTGAGCGAGCGCATCGTGCGCTGGAACCGCGCGCTCGAGGAATTCTACGGCGTCGTGCGACGCGATGCCGTCGGGCGCACGCTCGGCGACATCTTCGATGTGCCCTTCATCGAGGCGCTGCGCGCCGCACGCCAGGAGCATCCGTACGGCGCGACCCTCTACCGGGTGCCGCTGTCGGCGAGGAAGGACGACGATTCCAGGATCCTGGTCAACGCGACTGTCGTTCCGCTGCAGAATCCGTCGGGCAGCGATATGGCGGTGAGCGGAACCATTCTTCTGATCGAGGACATCACCGACCGCGTTCGGCTCGAAGAGCAGCTGCAAATCTCGGAGAAGATGGCGTCGATTGGTCTGCTCGCCGCCGGCGTCGCGCACGAAGTCAACACGCCGCTGACAGGCATCTCGAGCTTCACGCAGATGCTCCTCGACGGCGCGGATCCGAGGGACCCGAAGACCGCGCTGCTCGAGAAGATCGAGAAGCAGACGTTCCGCGCGGCGAAGATCGTCAACGGCCTGCTGAATCTCTCCAGGCCAGCACCCGCGACCAACGAGCGGATCGACGTCGACCTGAACGCCGTCATCACCGACGTCTTCTCGCTCCTCGAGCATCAGTTCGAGGTTGGAAAGATCAAGGCGCGGCGCGAGCTCGCGCCGACGGCGGTGACGGTGGTCGGCATCGAGCACCAGCTGCAGCAGGTCTTCCTGAACCTGTTCCTGAACGCGCGCGACGCGATGCCGCGCGGCGGCTGGTTGACCGTGACGACTCGGATCGACGGCGATCGCGCGGTCGTCGAGATTTCGGATACCGGCTCCGGCATTCCGCCGGAGCAGCTCGCGCGCATCTACGATCCGTTTTTTACCACGAAGGCCATCGGCCGCGGCACCGGCCTCGGCCTGTCGATCACGTACGGCATCGTGCGAGAGCACGACGGCGCCATCCGCTGCGACAGCGCGATCGGTCAGGGCACGCGCTTCACGCTCACGCTTCCGCTGGCGCCTGCCCAGGAACAACGGACGAGCGGCGTCCGGCTCTAGCCGGATTGAAGGCATATGGGTACATCAAGAAACGGCACGATTCTCGTCGTCGATGACGAAGAGATCATGCGTGAGATTCTCGAGACGCTGCTCACGCGCGAAGGCTACGACGTCCGCCTCGCCTCGTCGGGCGCCGAAGGCCTCGAGATGGCCCGGGCGCTGCCGTTCGACGCCGCGATCGTGGACATCATGATGCCCGGCATCGACGGGATCGCCACGCTCGACGAGCTGAAGCGCATCGACGAAGATCTCGCGGTCGTCATCATCACCGCCTACGGCTCGATCGAGAGCGCCATCTCGGCGATGAAGGCGGGCGCCTTCGACTACATCACCAAGCCGTTCAAGAACGAGGAAGTCGTCGTCGTCGTCCGTAACGCGATGGAGCGCCGGCGGCTGGTCCACGAGAACCGCAACCTGCGCCAGAACATTCAGGAGCGGTATCACAAGTTCGCGAACATCATCGGCAAGAGCCCGCGCATGCGTCAGGTCTTCGATCTGATCATCCAGGCGGCGCCGAGCCGATCGACGATCCTGATTCAAGGTGAGAGCGGCACCGGGAAGGAGCTCGTCGCGCGCGCGATTCATGCGAACTCGTCGCGGTCGGAGCGTTCGTTCGTCACGGTCAACTCCGGCAACCTGCCGCCGGACCTGCTCGAATCGACGCTGTTCGGCCACGTCAAGGGCGCGTTCACCGGCGCCGTGTATCCGAAGAAGGGCATGTTCGATCTGGCCGACAAGGGCAGCATCTTCTTCGACGAGATCGGCAACGTGCCGCTGGAGACGCAGGCCAAGCTGCTCCGCGTGATTCAGGAGCGCGACTTCATGCGGCTCGGCGGGATGGAGACGATCAAGGTCGACGTCCGGATCATCGCCGCCACCAACGTCGATCTGCGCCAGATGATGGAAGAGGGCAAGTTCCGCGAGGATCTCTTCTATCGCCTGCACGTCATCTCGATTCAGCTGCCGCCGCTGCGCGACCGCAAGGACGATATCCCCCTGCTCGTCCATCATTTCCTCGAGAAGTACGGCGAGGAAAATCGCAAACGCGATCTGGAGGTGATGCCCGAAGCGCTCGACCTGCTCACCGAATACGACTGGCCAGGCAACGTGCGCGAGCTCGAGAACGTGATCGAGCGCGCCGTCGTGCTGACGCCTGGCGCGAGGATCGGCGTCGAGCTCATTCCGGATCACGTCAAGAAGGCTCCGAACTTCCACATGCCGCAATTCGTCGTGCCACCCGAGGGCATTTCCTTCAAGGACGTCATCACCGATTTCGAGAAGCGGCTCATCGAGTCGACGCTCGAGGCGGCCGGCGGCGTCCAGAAGCGCGCCGCCGAGCTGCTCCACATCAAACCGACGACGCTGAACGAGATGATCAAGCGGTACGAAATCCGCCCGCGACGCAAACGCAATCCCAACGGCAACGGTCCCGCCGCTGCGGAACCTGCGGCGGCGCAGCCGGAGCCGCCGGCCGAATCAGGGACGAGCATCATCGAGTAAGCGATAGAATCTGCGCTGCCAGGAGGGACCGTCCATGCGCAGATGGCCGATCGTTCTCGCCGCGACGCTGCTGTCTTTCGCCGACGCGCGCACGCAGACGCCGTCGCGTACAGCGCTGGACGTATTCTTCATCGACGTCGAAGGCGGACAGGCGACGCTCTTCGCCACGCCGGCCGGGGAATCGATGCTGGTCGACGCCGGCTGGGCGGGATTCGAGGGCCGCGACGCCGGACGGATTGAGGCGGCGGCCAAACAGGCCGGCGTGTCGCGCCTGGACTACCTCCTCGTCACCCACTATCACGCCGATCACGTCGGCGGCGTTCCGGAGATCGCCAGGCGGCTGCCCGTGCGGACATTCGTCGATCACGGAGCCACGGTTGAACAAGGTGAGCGCCCCGCGGCGCTGTTCAACGCGTATGTCGACGCGACCGCGTCCGGTAAGCGACTTCAGGTCAAGCCAGGCGACACCCTTCCGCTCTCCGGCGTCGACGTTCGGGTCGTGTCATCGGGCGGCGATCTGCTGAACCGACCGCTCCCCGGCGCAGGGGCGCCGAACCCACTGTGCCGCGATTTCAAACCGCTCGAGGAAGACAAGACCGAGAACGCCCGATCGGTCGGCGTGGTGCTGACCTACGGCAACTTCCGAATGATCGATATCGGAGATTTGACCTGGAACAAAGAGCACGATCTCGTCTGTCCGAACAATCTGCTGGGCAACGTCGACCTGTATTTGACGACGCACCACGGCCTCGACATCTCAGGGTCTCCGGCCGTCGTCCATGCGCTGCGGCCGCGCGTCGCGATCATGAACAACGGCGCGAAGAAAGGCGGCACGCGGTCGGCGTGGCAGACCGTTCGCGACTCGCCCGGGCTGCTGGACTTCTGGCAGCTCCATTTCGCGGTCGATGCGGGCGCCGATCACAACACCGCCGAACCGCTCATCGCGAACCTCGACGAGACGACCGGCTACGGGATCAAAGTCTCCGTGCAGCGCGACGGAAGCTTCACCGTCACGAACGCGCGGAACGGCCACGCGAAGACGTACAGACCTCGAAGCTGACCGGCGGCGCGGCGCGATTTCATAATCCGACTCTCGTCCACAGAGTTCGAGGATTTGCCGTCACAAACTGTGACCTCAAAATTGCGGGCTGACGGCGAACCGGACCATACGGATTTACTGTTCTAGCGAGCGTTGCGGACTTTCGCGAAGATGCGCTCGTACTTTCCGAGCACGACGTCCCAGCGATAGTTCTTGCGCACGTACTCGCGGCCGTTGCGCCCCATCGCCGCGCGGAGCCGTCCGTCCGCCACGAGCAGCTTGAGGCATTCGACGAACTCATCGCGGTCCGCGTAGTACAGCCCGCCGTTGCTGCGGACGCAGTGCTCCACGAGCACGGCGCTGCGCGCGTTGCAGAGGATCGGCGTGCCGACCGACAGCGCTTCGAGCGCGAGCAGCGACAGGCTCTCGTACGGCGACGGACATACGACGATCGTGGCGGCTTCGAACGCCTGGAGGCGCTCGCGATCCGACAGCAGTCCCGCGAAGCGAATGAAGCGCTCCTCGGGCAGCGACATCAGCTTGACGCCCATCAAGGCGAGCGTCGCATCGCCGCCGTCCTGCACGTACTCGCTGAAATACTGAATCAGTTCTTCACAACCCTTGCCCGGATCGATCCGACCGCCATAGAGCACGATCGGTCCATAGAGACGATGGCGCCGTCGAAAGATGGCGCCGCGCGCGAGCAAATGCGAGCGGTACTCCCTGGGCGGAACGTCATCGTCGGCAGACGCCGCTTCGTCCGGGGGGCGATCGGCTGGAGCGTCGGGCGGACCGTCGTCTTCCGGCGGCGCGGGCATGCGCGGATATGGCTGCTGCTGCGGCAAGTCGACGCCGACGCCGATCACGTCCTCGAGCAGCGGCCGCTCGGGAAATTGCTCCTGCACGAACTGCCGCTCGCTGTCCGTCAGATAACAGAGCGCGGCCGGCTTGCCGAAGACATCCTTGAAGATCTCGAGGCGGATGGCTGGTTCGTCGTGTGCGGTGGGTACGAGCACGCTGCGCTGCGGCGCCACCTCGAGGCCCAGCACGACCGGCGCATAGAGATAGGTGAAAAAAACGAGGACGTCGTACTGCTGCTGGTGGCGACGGAGGTAGTCGATCAGTCCCGGAGACCACGGCCCCTGCTGCTTGAGCCACTCCAGCTCGTCGTGACGGCTGTGCGGGTTGTTATAGATCCAATCGGAGTACGCGTTGAACGCGTTCAGGTCGCGCGTCCGCGCGTTGGCGAACCGGCGTACCGTGACGCCGCGCACGCGATCGGATCCCTCCGGATAATCGTTCTGCCACGTAGTGTAGTCCCGCGCGCACGTCGTCAAGACATCGACGTCGTGACTGACGGTCAACCGCTCCGCGACGAGACGGCAAAGATGCTCCGATCCGCCGAGCACCTCGGCGCCGTATCGCTGAATGACGAAAGCGACCTTCATTACCAATCCGGGGGCCGCTGCGCCCCGGACGCGCCACGTGGGGACCCCGAGGCTCCGCTCCGCAGTGACTGCACCAGCGACGTCAGCTCGCGGCTGATGCCATCGTCGCTGAAATCGGCCAGCCGCCGGCGCTGGCCGGCCAGGACGCGCGCGCGCAGGTCGTCGTCGAACGCCAGCGCGCCGAGAAGCTCCGCCGCCTGCTCGAGATCTTTCGGCGCGAACTGAACGCCGGCGCTGCCGAGCGTGTCCGGAACTGCGGCAGCGGCGTAGGCGAGCACGGGCACGTCGGTGGCCATGGCCTCGACCAGCGGCACACAGAATCCTTCGTGCTCACTGAGCGACACGTACACTGCGGCGTGCGCGTAATACACGGCGAGCTCGTCGTCGGGAACGGGCCCGGTGAAGATGAACCGATCGTTCAGGAGCCGGAATTCGGACATGAGCGCGCGAATCGTCGCATAGTAGCCGGGCACGACGTCGTACCGGCCGACGAAGATGAACCGGTAGTACGCGTCGACGTAGCGCTTGTAGACCTCTGCCAGCTTGATGTGGTCTTCGATCTTCTTGTTCGGCGCAATGCGCCCGACGAACAGGAAGTTGACGAGGCCGTCGTCGAGAATGCGATCGAGCGCCGCATGCGGCGCGGCCCGCATCAGTCGTGACGTGTCGACCGCGATCGGAAATACGCCCGTTCGACCGAAGCCGAGGTGTTCGAGCTCTTGCCGGTTGTATTCCGAGTCTCCGAGCGCCACGTCGACGCGACCGACGAGCGTCGTCAGTTCCGCGCGCCCCAGCGATGCAAGACGGAATAGCGCCGGATCGTACGGCGCAAAATAGGCAGCCGGCGTCACGTTGTGGTATTGCAGCACGCGCCCCGAACCGAGCGACGCAAACGCCGCCGTCATCGGCGAAGGGAGCGCGTAATGAAAGATCGTCAGGTCGCCGCGCGTCGCTCTCCGGTCAGTAAACGGCCGCACGTCGTGCTTCAGCGCGTCATCGATCGTCAACGCGTACAGCTCCGACTCGTGCCCCATCGCCCGCAGCAGATCGCGAACCCGCCGCGCGCTGTCGCCAATCGCGTCGCCTTTATGGGCGGCCGGAACCCACTGATTCACGACCATGGACTTATCCGTTGCTTCCGTTCAGGTAACGCCTTGTAGATCGCCGGCCGATACAGGCGCAGCGCTTCGAGCTCCTCGGCGGCGTCGAACTGGTGCCAGAAGTCGAACGCGACGTGCGGCCTCGGCGCGCGAGGGCACGACAGGATCTGTCTGATGAAACCGAGCAGCGTGCCGGCGAAATCCTTCGACCGCAGCCGCGCGACGGCTTCGAGCTGACCTTCGACGATGGCGTCCTGAAGCGACGCATTCGACAGAATCGCGTCCATGAGCGCCGCGACGTGCTCGGGATTCTTGATCTCGAACAGGACGCCGGCGCCGTCCATCGTCGCCGGAACGGCAGTCGCCGCATACGCGAGGACCGGCACCTGCTTGTAGAACGCCTCGACGAGCGGCACGCAGAAGCCCTCGTGCTCGCTCGCGCACAGAAAGAGGTCGGCACATTCGTAAAACGCAACCAGCTCTTCGTCCGACACGTGGCCGATGAAATGGACGTGCGAGACGCCGAGCGTTGCAATCAGCTGGTGCAGCGACGCGAGATAGTGCTCGAACCCGCTCTGCGCGCCGACCAGCAGCAGCCGCGATCCCGGGTTGAAGATCGTCTGATACGCATAGAAGAAGCGGATTAAGTCTTCGATCTTCTTGTTGGCGATGATCCGTCCCACGAACAGGATGTTCGTCCAGTCGTCGTCGAAGTCCCGCGCGACCATCCAGTTGGGTTCGCGATCGAGGTGGGAGAAATCGGGGACGACGGGCAGCACGCCGGTGCGTGGAAATCCAAACGCCTCGAGATCCTGCCGATTGAATTCCGAGTCGCCGAGCGCCAGGTCGCAGCGGCCGGCGTACGCCTGCAGCTCGCGGCGTCCGCGAAAACACTGGCGAGCGAGCGTTCGATGCACGCCCACGAAGTACTCCGGCGGAGTAATGTTGTGATAAATGAGCGCCATCCGGTCGGGCAGCGCGAACGCCGTGCGAGACGCCTTCGAGCCGAGCGAGAAATGATGGAGCAGCAGGTTCTCGGGATCGCTGAAGTCGACGAGCTCGCGATAGTCGCGCGTGAGCGGCTCGAGCCGCGAATCGGCCGTTTCGACGAAGATGTCGGACTCGTATCCGGCGCCGCGCAGCGTGCGCTGGATGCCGAGGACTTCGTGACCGATCGCGTCGCCGTACCCGAGCGTCGCCAAAACCTGATGGATCCGGATCACGCCCGCCTCCGGGCGTCGCCGCGCAGCTCGCCGTCGGCCGGACCGACCGGCAGATTCGCGACGACGTCCTTCGCCGCCGGCACGTGCCGGCGCCGCCGCTCGAGCCAGCCGGGCAGCGGCTCCATCGTCCGCTTCGGCGCCTCCGTCTTCAGCCGCTCGAACATGTCGAGATACTTGCGCTCGATCACCGACCAGTCGTACGACTCGCGGAAGAACTGACGACCGTTGCGGCCGAGCGCCGCCGCGAGCCATCGGTTCGCCTCGATCGCATGTAATGTCTCCGCGAACTCCGCGTAGCCTTCGTAGAACAGCCCGGCGTTGCTGCGGATGCACTGCCCTTTCAGCACGTCGCACTTGCCGTTGACGAGCACCGCCTTGCTGAGCGCCCACGCTTCGAGCGCCACCATCGACAGGCTCTCGAAATACGACGGCATGATCAGCACGTCGGCTGCCGCCATCGCGTCGAACTTGTCGGCGTCGTCGACGAATCCGAGGTGCCGGATGCGGGGATGCTGCGGAATCGGCAACAGCGAATTACCGATGAGGATGAGCGAGAGCTTGCCGGAGACGTCACGGAGATACCCCTGAAAGAATTCGAACAGTTCGTTGCAGCCTTTGTTCTGATCGATGCGGCCGACGTAAACGGCAAACGGACTGCGGACGTTGTACTTCTGCCGAAACCGGTTCGATTGCGGATTGTTTGGCACGTCCGAGCCGACGCCGACGACAATGCCGGGAACCTCGTGATTGCCGGAGACGGCATGGATCATCGCGCGTTCTTCGGGGGAGTTGTACATCACGCCGCGAACGCCTCGAAACAGCGGCTTGAAGATCGCGAGGCCAATCGCTTCGTCGCGCTCGGCCGTGGGCACGAGCACCGCGCGCGGCGCCGCCGCTCGGGCGCCGTGATACGCGTGGTAGTACCGGTAGCTGAAGAAGAGGAAGTAATCGTACTCGGCCGCGCGCCTCGTGATGAACTGGATCAGCGACCGGCTCGTTGGACCTTCCGCATCAATCCACGCGAGCTCGTCCCGAATCGAATGGCGCTCCTCGAACACGTGCTCCGATCGACGGCCGAACCCGTCGGGATCGCGCTCCCGCTTCACGCGAAACCGCCGCACCGGCACGCCGTTGATCGTCTCGACGCCGGTGGGGCGCTCGTTGCGCCACGTCACGTAGTCGGTCGCGCACGTCGTCAAAACTTCGACGTCGGCGTGCCGTGCGAGGTGTTCCGCGATGTAGCGGGCGTGGAGCTCCGCGCCGCCATTGATGTCCGGTCCATATCGCTGGACGACGACGGCGACTTTCACTGCGATTCGTCTTCTCCGTCGGAGTCGCGGTCGGAGTCTGCTGGGGTCGCAGGGGTTTCGGATCGGTGCGACTCGGCGCCCGTGAATGTACTGAGATCCTCGGTTGACAGCGGTTCCGAGGCTGCTGGCGTGTCCGGCCGCGCCGCGTTCTCGCCGTTCATGACGGCGGCCGCCGGACCTCGCCCGCGGCGCCCGCGCCGCCGCCTGCGGCGGCGGCTGCGCTGGCCCGGACCTTCAACTGCCGGCGGCGTTGGAGCCGTGGATGGCGATGCCGGCGGCGCGCTCGGCTGCGTCGCGCGCCCTTCGATCGGGATCGGCGCCGGCGGCGCGGCGGGGCGTTGCTGACGTTCCTCGTCAGACTTGTACACGACGACGCTCTCGAGCGCGCGCGCGCGCCGCTCGTTGAACTCGACCCGGCTGGCCAGCGACTCGACGCGCATCTTCAAGTTCTTGATCTCGATGCCGGCGCGCGTCGTTTCGAGGACCAGGTTATGAATCAGCTCGTAATACAGCTGATCGATCCCGTGTCGCGCCGACTCGCGCTCGGCGTTGATCGTGTTGAGCCGCGACTGGATGTGGAGCGCCTGAATGAGTGGATTCGGATTGAAGAACAGCTTCAGAATTGGTTGCAGCAGGCGACGGAACCATCGGACGACGCCGCGATGTGTCTCGAAGAGCGTGTCCTCGCCGAAGTCGTAGTTGGGCCGTTCCGGCGGTGGGGGCGTCTTGCGGAAGTACTCGAGCAGATCGGAGCGGACCGATCGTGGATCAAGAAACTTCTCGAGCTTGACTGCAGCGAGCTCGCGAATCTGCTGCTCGGTGTAGTCGACGCCGCGCTTCTCGCGGATCCGCGCGCGGATCTGTTCCATGATTTGCTCGACGTTCACCGAGTCGGCGCGGACGTTGAAGTCGGACATAGAGGCTATCAGCTATCAGCTATCAGCTATCAGCTATCGGCTACGCCTGTCAGCTATCAGCGTCAGCTGTAGATGATCAGCGTGACCGCGAGCGCCCACAGAGCGACGCACGCGAGCAGCGGTCGATCGGTCAGCAGGAGGTCGGTTGGGCTGCCGCCGCCTTCGCGCCGGTGTACCAGATACAAATATCGAAAGATCCCGTACAAGGGAAACGGGATCGTCAACCCCAGCCACGGGGTGCCGAACTTCTCCTGGGTCTCAGGGCTGACGGTATAAAAAATGTAGGCAATTAACGTCGCCGCGGCGGCGACCACGATCATCTGATCCAAAAGATACGGACTGTATTCGCCGAGGATGGGCCGGTGGCTGGACGCGCCGTTGGCGAGCAGCACGATCTCATGACGCCGTTTGGCGAGCGCGATGAACAACGCCAGCAGGACCGTGCAGACCAGAAGCCAATGACTGATTTCGACGTCGACGGCCACCGCGCCGGCGACGGCGCGGAGGACGAATCCGATCGCAATCGTCAGGGCGTCGATGATGATGACGTGCTTGAGCGGTCCCGAATAAAGCGACTGCAGCACGAGATAGGCGAGCGCGACTCCGGCAAAGCGCCAGCTGATGGCGAAAGATCCCGCGAGCGCGGCCGCGGCAATGAAGGCGGCGAACGCAAGGGCCGTCGGCACGGGAAGCGCGCCCGACGCGATCGGCCGCGTCGCCTTGAGCGGGTGAAGGCGATCGCCGGCGCGATCAGTGATGTCGTTGACGAGATAGACGACGCCGGAGAGCGCGCAGAAGATGACGAACGCCGCGACGGCCGCGACGATCGCCGCCGGCTCGAACAGACGGTGCCCGAACAAGATACCTGCGAACACGAGCAGGTTCTTCGTCCATTGACTCGGACGGAGCGTGATGAGGACGTTCAGGACGGACGTGCGGCCCGGGGCGCCGCTCGCCGACGCGCCCGCAACCGCGAGGTTGCCTACAGAAGAAGAAGTGGTGCGCGCCATCTAGCGCGGGTGACGAGCTAGACCTTGGCCGAGGCCGAAAAACTCCGCACCGCGTCGTTCTCCGATTCGAACGTCTCGAACACGGTCAGCAGCTTCGTGATTGACAGCAGATCGGTGATGCGCTTGGTCAGGTTCAGCAGCTTCAGGCTGCCGCCCTGCCGGCTCACCGTGGTGTAGGTGCGCACGATCTCGCCCAGGCCCGCACTGTCGATGTAAGGGACGTCCGCGAGGTTCAGGATGATCTTCTTGCTTCCCTGGTTCACGAGGCTATTGACCTTGTCCTTGAGCAGCTCATCGCCCTCGCCCAAGGTGATCTTGCCCTTCAGGTCGAGCACCTTGACATCGCCGACGTTCCGTTCCTCGATCTGCATGAAGAACTCCAGATATTGCGCGGCTGCGAGCTTAACACCCGCCAGCGTCGCCACGCAATGCAAAGCGGCCTCGGAAAGGCGCCGCCGCGGCGCTGTCGCGCGGCTGTGGCACCCACGCATAGCTGATAGTCGATGATTCAAACGAACGCGGACGCGATGGAGCAGTCGACGGCTAGACGCCACCCGCCCCGGCGAATTTCCGGGACTGGAAACATTCCTTGCAGAAGACGGGTCGCCCCTGCGTCGGTTTGAAGGGCACGGTCGTCTCCTTGCCGCAGGCCGAGCACATGGTAACGGTTTCGACGCGTTCGCGGGCGACGCCCGCGCCGGCCGGACGCGCAGCCCGCTTTGCCTTGCAGGTCTTGCACCGCTTCGGCTCGTTCTTGAAGTTCTTGTCGGCGAAGAACTGCTGCTCTCCCGCCGTCCAGATGAACTCCGCGCCGCAATCCACGCACCTGAGGATCCTGTCTTGGAACTCCATCGGTCGCTACCTCGTCGGGGGTCGGTCGTTTACCGACTTCGGCGTCTACTCCAGTTCGCGCCGGAGCTTCTTGCGATTGCGCTTGCGGGCAAGGGCTTGCTTCGCCCGCCGTTTGTCACCAGGTTTCAGATAGAAGGAGTGCTTCTTGATATCTTTGATGATGTCTTCCTGCTGGACCTTGCGTTTGAACCGGCGGAGAGCGCTCTCAATCGATTCGCCCTCCTGGATTTTGACTTCAGCCACGCGTCTGACACCCCCTAACGAGACAACCCAAACATGCTAGGCTATCACAGGTAAACGCGGATTCTAGGCGCAAGTCCGGTCCAAGGTCAACGAAATACCTGCGATCGATTCGGCTGTTCGTGCAGTCCGGCCTCGGCACCTAAGCTACACCAACCATGAGAGTTCTCGTCATCGGCGGCGGCGCGCGCGAGCATGCCCTCGTCGCGCGGCTTGCCGCCGAACCGGACATCGGCGCGCTCGTCTGCGCGCCCGGTAATCCGGGCATCGCGCGTCAGGCTAAAGTCGCCATAATCGATCCCGGAAACCTCGACGCCGTGTCGGAGCTCACCGAACGCGAGCGGATTGATTTCACGATTGTCGGACCCGAATTGCCGCTCAGCCTCGGCATCGCGGATCGATTTGCCGCCGATGGACGTCTGCTCTTCGGTCCAACCGCCGCGGCCGCGCGCCTTGAATCGAGCAAGGCCTTCGCGAAAGCGTTGATGTCGCGCCACGGTATTCCGACCGCGCGGTTTCAGACCTGCGAGACGCCGGACGAGGCGATGGCCACGATCGCCTCGCGTGAATTCGGTTTCCCGGTCGTGCTGAAGGCCGACGGCCTCGCGGCGGGTAAGGGCGTGGTCATCGCCGACGATCGATCGAGCGCCGAGGCGGCGATTCGCGAAACGATGCGCGACCGAAAATTCGGCGCGGCCGGGGATCGGCTCGTCGTCGAAGAGTGCCTCAGCGGTCCCGAAGTGTCGTTCTTCGCGATCAGCGATGGATCGCGCGCGGTGCCGATCGGGACGGCCCAGGATCACAAACGGATCTTCGACGGTGATCGCGGTCCGAATACCGGCGGCATGGGCGCGTTCGCGCCGAGCCCGCTCGTCGACGGCGAGCTCGAGGCTCGCATCATGCAGGAAATCGTCGATCCGGTGATTGCCGGCATGGCGGCTGAGGGACACGCATTTCGTGGCTTCCTCTACGCGGGTCTCATGCTGACTCCCAACGGGCCGAAGGTCATCGAATTCAACGTACGCCTTGGCGATCCTGAAGCTCAAGTCGTCCTGCCGCTCGTCGCGGAGCCGCTGCTGCCGCTTCTGTTCGCGGCGGCGAGCGGCAGGCTCGCACAACCGCGAGTTCGCATCGGACGCGGTGCGCTCGTCGGCGTCGTGCTGGCGTCGCGCGGGTACCCGGAGTCGTCCGAATCGGGGCGGCCGATCAGCGGCATCGAGGCCGCGGAGGCCGTCGCGGGGGTGGACCTCTATCACGCCGGCACCGCGATGCGCGGCGGACAGCTTGTGACGGCCGGCGGGCGCGTGTTGACGATTGTCGGGCGCGGCGCCGACTATGGGGAAGCGATCGCGCGTGCCTATGATGGCGCGAGTCGGATCGCCTTCGACGGCATGCAGTATCGGCGCGATATCGGACGAAAGGCCTTGAAGTTCGAAGTCTGAAGCATGAAGTACGCGGTGATCACGTTTGGCTGTCGCGTGAATCAGGCCGACTCGCTCGGCTTCGAGGAACAGCTGCGCGCGGGCGGCGCGATTGCGTCTCCGCCCGAATCGGCGGACGTCGTCGTGGTGAACACCTGTTCGGTGACGGCGACGTCCGATCAGGGCGCTCGTCAGACGATCCGCCGCGTCGCACGCGACAACCCGAACGCGAAGATCATCGTCACCGGCTGCTACGCGACGCGGCGTCCCGATGAAGTTGCGGTGCTTCCGAACGTTGTCCGCGTCGTCGGGAACGACGACAAGCCGCGGCTCATCCGGCTGATTGCTCCCGACGTCTCGACAGCGGAGCGTTTCGGCAAGGGCCATGGCCCCTGCGGCGCGGCAATCGAACCCGGCGTGGCCGGGCGAACAGCCTACACGCTACGCGTTCAAACCGGATGTGCGGAGCCGTGCGCCTACTGCATCATTCCTTCGACGCGTGGCCTGCCGCGAAGCGTGCCACCCGACGACGTGGTAGGGGAAGCCGAGCGCATCTTGGCCGCGGGCTTCAAGGAAATCGCCCTCACCGGAGTGCATCTCGGCTCGTACGGCCGCGATCTTCAGCCGCAGTCGTCGTTGTACGAACTCTTATGCCGGCTCATGGATTTTCCGGCTCTCTTTCGCATCAGCTCTCTCGAGCCGATGGATTGCTCGCTGGACATCGTCGATCTCGTCGCGACGTGTGAATCGTTCGCCCCGCACTTTCATCTGCCGCTGCAGCACGCGAGCGACCGCGTTCTGGCGGCCATGCGCCGGCCGTACACGATCGATCAGTACGCGTCGCTCGTCGATCGCATTCGCGCGCAGATTCCAGACGTCTCGATCGGTTCCGACGTCATCGTCGGCTTTCCCGGCGAAACCGATGAGGACTTCGGAGAGCTTGCGAGGTATCTCGAACGGTCGCCGCTGACGCACCTCCACGTGTTTCCTTATTCGGACCGGCCCGGCACCGCGGCCTCGTTGATGGAGGGGAAGGTCCATGGCGCCGTGATCCGCGAGCGCGCCCACCGCGTCCGCGAGATCGGCCGCAGCCTGAGCGAGCACTTCCACGACCGACAGATCGGGACGACGCATCGCGGGCTGACGCTCGACGATGGATCGCTGGTGGTGACCGAAAACTATATGAAGCTGAGGATAGCGGCGGCACACCCGCGCAACACCTGGGTGCGCGTCCGCGTTACTTCACATCATGACGGCGAGCTGCTGGCCGGCTGAGCGCTTCTGACCTTCGACGATCAGCTGACCGCAGGCCGCGCGGATGTCGCGGCCGCGGCTCTTGCGAACCGAAACAGTCAAGCCATGCTCGGCAAGAGTCTCCGCGAACCGATCGACGGTTTCGTCGGACGGACGCTCGAACGGGATGCCGGCGGCCGCATTGAGCGGAATGAGATTGACCTTCGACTTGAGTCCGGCCAGCAGCTTCGCCAAACGCCGCGCATCTTCAGCGCGATCGTTGACGCCCGACAGCATCACGTACTCGAATGTGATTCGGCTGCGCCGCTTGAGCGGGAATCGTTTGCACGCCTCGACGATGTCGGCGACGCCGTACTTCCTGTTGATCGGCACCAGCGCGCCGCGCTGTACGTCGGTAGGTGCGTGCAGCGAGATGGCGAGGTTCGGCATGACCGGCTCGCGCGCCAGCTTCTCGAGCGCGGGCAGGATGCCGACGGTCGACAGGGTAATCCTTCGCGGCGACATCGCGAATCCCTGCTCGTCGGCCAGAATCCGCAGCGCCTTCATCGTCTCGTCGTAGTTGTGCAGCGGCTCGCCCATCCCCATGAGGACGATGTTGAACCGCGCGTCGCGCAGGTGAAGCGCGTCGGCAAGGACTCGTACCTGTCCAACGATCTCCGCTGTGCTGAGGTTGCGAACGAGACCCATCTTCCCGGTGAGGCAAAACGCGCAGGCCATCGCGCAGCCGACCTGCGTCGAGATACAAAACGTCATCGACGGCGTGTCGGGAATGAAGACCGATTCGACCAGGCGGCCATCGGCGAGCCGCAGTAGGAACTTCTCCGTTCCATCGATTGACTTTTCGCGCTGCATGATCGCCGGCGTCGAGATCGTGCATGCTTCGGCGAGCATCGCGCGCAGCTCGCGCGACAGATCGGTCATCGCGGACGGATCGACGACGCCGCGGCCGTAGATCCAGCGGAAGATCTGACCGGCATGAAAGCGCGGGTGACCACGCGCCTCGAGCGCCGCCTCGAGCGCAGGGCGTTCCAGGTCCGCCAGATCGAGTGTCGGCTGCCGAGTGAGCATGCTATAATGTGCATTCTAGCTTGTAATTCCTTCTCCGACAATACTTTGCGGTCTCAAAACTTGTCGAATTCACCCATCGTCAGAGATGTTCTCGATAACGGCCTTCGTATTCTGACCGAGCGGATGACGCAGGTCCGTTCGATCAGCATTGGCGTCTGGCTGACGCGGGGATCGCGGCACGAGACGGCTGACCGCGGCGGGATCGCGCACTTCGTTGAGCACATGCTCTTCAAAGGCACGGCGACGCGAACGGCCGAGGACATCGCTCAGCAGATCGACTCGATCGGAGGCCAACTCGACGCGTTCACGGCGAAGGAGTACGCAAGCTACTACATCAAGGTGCTCGACGAGCATCTGCCGCTCGCCATCGACGTCCTGGCCGACATCGTTCGAAATCCGGCGTTCGCTCCCGAGGACATCGAGCGCGAGAAGAAAGTGGTCGTCGAGGAGATCAAAATGGTCGAGGACACGCCCGACGACCTCGTCCACGAAATCTTCACGCAGGGGTTCTGGGAGAATCATCCGCTTGGCCGTCCAATCCTCGGCACGCGCGAAACGGTGGAGTCGTTCACGTCCGATTCGTTGCGTGATTACTTTGGAAAGGCGTACACCGCGCGCAACCTCATCGTCTCGGCCGTCGGGAACCTCGAGCACGAGCGCGTCCGTGATCTCGTCGACAAGAAGTTCGGATCGCTCGAGCCCACCGGCGAGGCGATCTGCGAGCAGGCGCCGCAGGTCGTGCCCAAGACGCAGATCCGGAACAAGGAGCTCGAGCAGAGCCACATCTGCGTCGGCGTCAGCAGCTATCCGCAGAGCCACGACGATCGCTATTCGAGCTATGTGCTCAACACGCTGCTCGGCGGCTCGATGAGCTCGCGGCTGTTCCAGAACGTCCGCGAAAAACGCGGGCTGGCGTACGCGGTCTTCAGCGGGCTGAGCGCGTATCGCGACGCCGGGTCCTTTACGATTTACGCCGGCTGCTCGAATGAAGCCGTCGGCGAAGTGATCGATCTCGTCGTCGAGGAACTGAGGGGCGTGAAGACATCGCCGGTTCCGGACGCCGAACTGCAGCGCGCAAAAGACCACCTCAAGGGCAGCCTCATGCTCAGCCTTGAGAACACGGCGAGCCGCATGTCGCATCTTGCGCGGCAGGAGATCTACTTCGATCGACAGTTCGGGCTCGACGAGACGCTGCAAGGGATCGAACGGGTGACGGCGCCCGACGTCCTGCGCGTCGCGAACGATCTCTTCCAGAACAGCTCGCTGGCCGCGACGGTGCTCGGCAACGTCAACGGGTTGAACATTCCGAAGGAACGGCTCGATCTCGATTAGATGATTGCGCGCTATACCCACCCCGACATGGGGCGGATCTGGAGCGACCAGCGTCGGTACGAGACCTGGCTGCTGGTCGAGACGGCCGCCGCCGAGGCGATGGCGTCGGCGGGCATCGTCCCGCCCGAAGCCGCGCGTGACATCCGCGAGCGCGGCGCCTTCGACATCGCGCGCATCGAGGCGATCGAGCAGACCACCCAGCACGACGTCATCGCGTTTACGACCGCCGTCGCCGAACGCATTGGACCGTCCGCGCGCTGGCTGCACTTCGGCCTCACTTCCTCCGATGTCATCGACACGGCGCAGGCGCTTCAAATGCGGGAAGCGTTGGACCTCATCCTCGCGGACCTCGAGCGGCTCGCAGGTGCAGTTCAGGACCGCGCGATGGAACACCGGCGGACCGCGATGATCGGGCGGACTCACGGCGTCCACGCCGAGCCGATGACCTTCGGTCTCAAGCTGGCGCTGTGGTACGCCGAACTGCAGCGCGACGTCGATCGGCTGCGCGCTTCGCGGAAAACGATCAGCGTCGGCAAGCTCTCGGGTGCGGTCGGCACCTTCGCCCACCTGCCGCCCGAGATCGAAGCCGACGTCTGCCGGCGCCTTCACCTGGAACCCGCCCCCGCCTCGTCGCAGGTGATTCAGCGCGATCGGCATGCCGAGGTGATGGCGATGCTGGCGATTACGGCGGCGTCGCTCGAGAAGTTCGCGATGGAAATTCGCGGTCTGCAGAAGACCGAGATCGGCGAGGTCGAGGAGGCGTTCGCCAAGGGGCAAAAGGGATCGTCGGCGATGCCGCACAAGCGCAACCCGATCGGCTGCGAGCAGATTTGCGGCCTCGCGCGCCTGCTGCGCGGCAATGCGCACGCGGCGCTCGAGAACGTCGCCCTCTGGCACGAGCGCGACATCTCGCACTCATCGGTCGAGCGCGTCATTCTGCCCGACAGCTTCATCGCCCTCGATCACATGCTGCGGCGCTTCACGAACATCGTCCGCGGGCTGCTCGTGTATCCCGATCGGATGCTCGAGAACCTGCGCCGCTCGCGCGGCGTCGTGTTCTCGGGCACGATTCTGCTGGAGCTCGCCAGGAAAGGCATCTCGCGCGAGCAGGCCTACGAATGGGCCCAGCGCAACGCGATGCGCTCGCTCGCCGAACAGCGCGATTTCAAAGCGCTGCTGCTCGCCGATTCGGACGTCGCACGCGCGCTGACGCCGGCCGAAATCGAGCGCGCATTCGACCTCGACGAGCAGCTGAAACACGTCGACCACATTTTCGACCGGGTATTTCTCACGACGCGAAACGCAGAAGACGCGGTCATCGCGGAGTCTTTCGATTCTCTGCCTGCTCAGCGAGCTCTGCGTTGATCGTCGTACGCGAGGTCGTTCCATGCGCGCGCGTGTGTTTGTCACGCTGAAGCCGTCGGTTTTCGATCCGCAGGGCCGGACGATCGCCGACGCGCTGCAATCGCTCGGCTACGACGGCGTGGCGGATGTCCGGCAGGGCAAGTACTTCGAGCTGGATCTCGCGACGACCGAAGCGGCGCGGGCCAAGGCGCTTGCCGCCGAAGTCGCCGACAAGCTTCTCGCGAACCCGGTGATTGAAACCTATCGCATCGAGGTCGACTGACATGAAGTTCGGAGTCGTCATCTTTCCGGGCAGCAACTGCGATGAGGACGCGTATCATGCGGCGAAGGATGTCTTCGGTCAGGATGCCGAGTATCTCTGGCACAAGAACACCGACGTGAAAGGCGCCGACGTCGTGATTCTGCCCGGGGGCTTCGCGCACGGTGACTACCTGCGCACCGGGGCGATGGCGCGCTTTTCGCCAATCATGGGCGCCGTGCGGGCGTTCGCTGACCGCGGCGGTCCGGTGCTCGGCATCTGCAACGGATTTCAGATCCTGCTCGAGGCTGGACTGCTGCCTGGCGCCATGCTGCGCAACAAGGGCCTCAAGTACTGCTGCCAGCACGTCTATCTGCGCGTCGAACGGACCGACACGCCGTTCACCGCCGCGGCCCGCGCCGGCCAGGTGCTGCGGATTCCGATCGGTCACGGCGAAGGCAACTACTTCGCTCCACCGGAAACGGTGGAGAAGCTCGAGGCGAATCGCCAGGTGATTCTGCGCTACACGGATCCTCAGGGTCAGATCAACGACGAGTGGAACCCGAACGGATCGGTCGGCGCGATCGCGTCGATTTGCAACGAGCGGCGCAACGTCGTCGGCATGATGCCGCACCCCGAGCGTGCGTGCGAGCCGCTGCTCGGCGGCGTCGACGGACGACTGATCTTCGAGTCCATCGTTCAGACCCTTCGCTCGGCTGAAAGCCTCGCGCTGCAGCCGTCCGTTGTAGGGCGAGCCTCTTAGGCAAGCCACATGATCGACCTGCAGGTTCTCCAGCGCCACGGCCTCACACGCGAAGAGTACGACCGCATCGTGGAGTTCCTCGGGCGCGAGCCGAATCTGACCGAGCTCGGCATCTTTTCGGTGATGTGGTCGGAGCACTGCAGCTACAAGAGCTCGCGCGTCCATCTGAAGACGCTGCCGACGAAGGGACCGCAGGTGCTGCAGGGTCCGGGCGAGAACGCCGGCGCAGTCGACATCGGCGAGGGGCTCGCGGCAGTCTTCAAGATCGAGTCGCACAATCATCCGTCGTTCATCGAGCCGTATCAGGGCGCGGCGACCGGCGTGGGCGGCATCATTCGTGACATCTTCACGATGGGCGCGCGGCCGATTGCGCTGCTGAACTCGCTGCGGTTCGGATCGCTCGAGGCGCCCGGCACGAAGCGCCTGCTCGAAGGCGTCGTCGCCGGCATTGCCGGCTATGGCAACAGCATCGGCATCCCGACGGTCGGGGGCGAGATCGTCTTCGAGCCGAGCTACTCGGGGAATCCGCTCGTGAACGTCTTCTGCCTCGGCATCGCGAAGGCATCGGACATCATCAAAGGCGTCGCGTCGGGCGTCGGCAACCCTGTGTACTATGTCGGCGCGAAGACGGGTCGCGACGGCATCCACGGCGCGACGATGGCGTCGGCGGAGTTCGACGAGAAATCGGCGGAGAAGCGTCCGGCGGTGCAGGTCGGCGATCCGTTCATGGAGAAACTGTTGCTCGAGGCATGCCTCGAAGTGATGCGGACCGACGCGCTCGTCGGCATCCAGGACATGGGCGCCGCAGGGCTCACCTGCTCGACGACGGAGATGGGGTCGCGCGGCGGCGCCGGCGTCGAGATCGATGTCTCGTTCGTGCCGCAGCGCGAAACCGGCATGACGCCGTACGAGATCATGCTGTCGGAATCGCAGGAGCGCATGCTGCTCGTGGCGAAGCGCGGCCGCGAAGCCGAGGTCGAGCGGATCTTCGAGAAGTGGGATCTTCACGCGGTCCGGATCGGCGAGGTGACGAGCGACGGTGTTCTGCGCGTGAAGGATCGCGGGTCGGTTGTCGCCGAGATTCCGAATCGCGCGCTGACCGATGAAGCGCCGTTGTACCGGCGCCCGGCGACAGAGCCGGAGTACTTGCGCGAAGCACAGCGGCTCGATCTCGAATCGCTCGGTGACCGCTCGCCTGAAAAGCGGCCGCTACATGGCACCGGGCGTGTAGCGCGAGGCTTTCAGTCGGGCGGCGATTTTTTGGCACTGCTCGGTTCGCCGACGATCGGCAGCAAGCGCTGGGTGTACCGCCAGTACGACCACATGGTGCGGACGAGCACGATCAATCTGCCAGGAATGGGCGCGGGCGTCGTTCGTGTGCGCGGCACCGATCGCGCGCTGGCTCTGTCGGTCGATGGGAACGGCCGGTACTGCTACCTCGATCCGCATCGGGGCGCGATGCTCGCCGTGGCTGAAGCGGCCCGGAACGTCGCGTGCGCCGGCGCCCGGCCGCTCGGCGCGACCAATTGCCTGAACTTCGGCAACCCGGAACGCCCGGCGATCATGTGGCAGTTCGCAAAGGCGGTCGAAGGGATTGGCGAGGCGTGTCGAGCGCTCGACGTGCCGATTACGGGCGGCAACGTCAGCCTCTACAACGAGACCGATGGCCATGCCATCTACCCGACGCCGGTGATTGGTGTCGTCGGTCTTCTCGAGCGCGCGGATCGCGTCGTCGCGCGCCGCTTCCGCGAGCCGGGCGACGCGATCGTGATGCTTGGGGACAGCCGCGGCGAGCTCGGCGGAACCGAATATCTGAAGGTGATCCACGGCCTCGTGCGCGGCGTGCCGCCGGCGCTCGACCTCGCCGCCGAGCGGGCGCTCCAGCAACTGCTCGTGGCGCTTTCAGAGGAACGGCTCGTACGCTCGGCGCACGATTGCTCCGACGGCGGCATCGCGGTAACCCTGGCCGAGTGCTGCTTCGACACCGCCGGCATGGGTGCAGAGGTCGAGATCGATCGTGTGCGAGTGGCCGGCAATGACGCAGTGAACGTCGCCGCCGCGCTTTTCGGCGAATCGGCGTCGCGCGTCGTGATCGGCGTAGCGCCGGACGATGTGACCGCCGTGCTGCAGCGCGCCGCGGCCGCGAGCGTGCCGGCGAAAGTCATCGGCCGCACCGGCGGCAACCGCCTCCGAATTGCGGTCGCAGGCGAGACAGTGATTGAAGTGTCCGTCGGCGAAGCCGAACGCGTCTGGTTGTCGGCGATAGAGAAGTACTTCGTGAAACGCGTCGCATGAATGTTGGCAGAAACAACGCCACGATAACCGCGGCGAGCCATGAGCGAGCAGTGTGAGGCAGTGAGGGTTTTGTCGCGCCATCAAGATGTTGATGAGCGAAAAGATGCCACGATAACCGCGGCGAGCCATGAGGCGAGCCGCGACAGGTGCGCCGGGGTGGGCCCCCGCGCACAGAGTGAGTAATGTTCGACAAATTCAGAGAAGAATGCGGCGTGTTCGGGATCTTCGGTCACAACGAAGCCTCGAACATGACCTACCTCGGGTTGTATGCGCTGCAGCATCGGGGACAGGAAAGCGCCGGCATCGCCGCCTCGGACGGCGAGCGTGTGCGGGTGTCGCGTGACATGGGCTATGTCGCGGACATTTTCGACAGCCGCACGCTCGGGGAACTGCCGGGAACGCGCGCGATCGGCCACGTGCGCTATTCCACGGCGGGTGAGAGCAAGCTGACCAACGCGCAGCCGATCCTGATCGACTGCGCGCACGGGCAGATTGCGCTCTGTCACAACGGTAATCTCGTGAACGCGAAAGAGCTGCGCGAGGAGCTCGTCCGGCAGGGATCGATCTTCCAGTCGAACAGCGACACGGAGGTCATCCTGCATCTGTACGCGAAGTCGAAGGCCGGCAGCGTCGAGGACGCCATCGTCGACTCCGTCTCGCAGGTGCAGGGCGCGTTTTCGCTCGTGATGCTCACGAAGGACCGGCTCATTGCCGTCCGCGATCCGCATGGATTCCGTCCGCTGGCGCTCGGCCGGCTCGACGGCGCGTACGTGGTGTGTTCCGAAACGTGCGCGATGGATCTGATCGGTGCGACGTACGAACGTGACGTCGAACCGGGAGAAGTGATCGTCATCTCCGAGGGCGGAGTACGTTCGATTAAACCGTACCCGCCCGCGCCGCTCGCGCACTGCATCTTCGAGCACGTGTATTTCGCGAGGCCCGACAGCTATGTGTTCGGCAAGAGCGTCAACGAAGTGCGTACCGAGCTTGGGCGCGTGCTCGCGCGAGAGCAGCCGATTGCCGCGGAGGTCGTCGTGCCGGTGCCCGATTCGGGGGTGTGTGCCGCGATGGGATACGCCGAGGAGTCGGGCGTGCCGCTGCGGATGGGCCTCATCCGGAATCATTATGTCGGCCGGACGTTCATCGAGCCGCAGTCCTCGATTCGCCACTTCGGCGTCCGGGTCAAGCTCAATCCGGTGAAGAGCATTCTCGCCGGCCAGCGGGTGATTCTCGTCGACGACTCGATCGTCCGCGGCACCACGAGCCGCAAAATCGTCCGAATGGTTCGCGCCGCCGGCGCCAAGGAAGTGCACGTCCGGATCAGCTGCCCGCCGACGATCTCGCCCTGCTTCTACGGCGTCGACACGCCACGAAAGGCCGATCTGATCGCAGCGACGCACACGCTCGATCAGATCCGGGACTTCATCGAAGCGGACAGCGTCGCGTATCTGAGCCTCGAAGGGCTGCTCAGCACGGTCGCGCCGGATCGCGCATCGTATTGCACCTCGTGCTACACGGGCAGGTATCCTGTGGAGTTTCCACGAGACGAAGCGAGCTACCTGCAGCTCGCGCTGAAGCTGGACAAAGAAGCCGTCACGAATTGACGATGCGCTGCCCCTCTCGAGCACGGAGGACTCGCGCTCTTCTGTCAGCTCTCATCGTCTCTGTCTTCGCTGTCTTCTGCGGTGGCGAGATTGCAAGCGCGCAGCAGGAGCCCAGCGCGCCCCAGCCGGTTTCGGCGGTACAGCTCCAATCGGCGATCGCCAAGCTCGGCGATCTCGATTACTCCGCGCGGACGAACGCGTCGCGCCTCGTGCGCCGTACTCCGGCGGCGCAGGCGGTGCCCGCGCTGATTCAGGCGGTATCCGAACACGGCGACGGCTACGTCCGCTACCGGGCACTCGTCCTGCTGTCCGGGTTCAACGATCCGCGCGCGAAGGACTCGATGCGCGAATCGTTGACGAGTCCCAACGATCGGCTCCGCGCCGTCGCGTACAGCTTCTTCGAACACAACCCCGATCGCGCGCTGATCCCTCAATTCGTCACAGCGTTCGACACCGAACAGGGCGAGTTCGTCCGTCCGGCGGTCGCTCGCGCGCTCGCTGCGGCCGCGGCGGGCGACGGCGTGGAAGTCGCCGCCGCACGCCAGGCATTGATCCGTGACGTGGCGCGCGGCGAGGACTTCTTTCGCAGCAGCGTCATCGAGGCGCTCGGCGACTACAAGGCGGCGTTCGCGCTCGACGCGATTACGAGCGTCGCTAAGCTCGACGGTCCGCTTCAGGACGACGCGGCGCTGGCGCTCGGGAAGATTGGCGACAAGCGCGCGCTCGAAACGCTCGCCGCCATCCAGCGCACCGCGTCACGCCAGACGCAACCGTCCATTGCCGCAGCCATCTGTCTGCTCGGCGTTAACTGCAGCTCGCACGAGAGCTATCTGGTCGAGACGCTGAAGTTCACCGACCGGAACGCCGGGTATCAGGAACTGCTCCGCGCGGCCGCGACCGGCCTCGGCGCGCTCGGCGTGGCCGGACATCAGGAAGCGGCGGCGTCGCTCTTCGACGTCGGCATTCCCGCCACGGAGGATTCGACGCGCGCGCCGGTTGCGCTGGCCGTCGCGACGATCGCGCTTCGCAGCACGCGGCTGATGATGACGCTGCTCGAGCAGTACGCGGACCGCGAGAAAGCCGTCGCGCTTCTCGCCGAAGGATTCGACATGCTCGAGGAGGATCTCGACAAAGAGCGCTTCTTCGCCGTCGCGCGTCGGACGTACTGGGAGTCGGACGGCGCGTCGCCGCGACGCGTACTGATGCAGACGCTCATAGGGACATTGGATTTCTGACGAATCGGCGAAGCCAGGCGCGCCTCACACGCTGATGAAATACAAAGACGCCGGCGTCGACATCGACGCCGGCAACGAAATCGTCCGCCGCATCAGGTCGCTCGCGCGATCGACGTTCACGCCTGGCGTGCTCTCGGACATCGGCTCGTTCGGCGGCCTGTTCCGTCTCGACCGCGATCGGTATCAGGATCCGGTGCTCGTCTCGAGCGCCGATGGCGTCGGAACGAAACTCAAGGTGGCCTTCATGACGGGACGCCACGACACCGTCGGGGCCGATCTCGTCAACCACTGCGTGAACGACATCCTCGTCCAGGGCGCAGAGCCGCTCTTCTTTCTCGATTACCTCGCCACCGGGCGGCTGTCGCCGGTTGTCGCGGAACAGGTTGTCGCCGGCGTCGCGCGCGCGTGCAGGGAGAACGGTTGCGCGCTCATCGGCGGAGAGACGGCCGAGATGCCGGGCTTCTACGCCGACGGCGAGTACAACATCGCCGGCTTCATCGTCGGCATTGTCGAGAAATCGAAGCTGATCGACGGGCGTTCGGTCGTGCCTGGCGACGTGCTGATCGGCCTGCCCTCGACCGGACTTCACACCAACGGGTATTCGCTCGCGCGGCGAGTCTTCTTCGAAGCGGCGGGATGGAAGGTCGACACCTTCGTCCGCGAGTTGAACGCTATGGTCGGCGACGTCCTGCTCGCGCCGCATCGATCCTACTTGCCGCTCATCAAGCCGTTCTTCGATCGCCAGTCGATGAAAGGTCTTGCCCACGTGACCGGCGGAGGCATCACCGACAATCTGCCGCGCGTGCTGCCGGACGGGTGCGCGGCGGAAATCGATCGCCAGGCGTGGACGGTTCCGCCGATCTTCCGCGTGCTGCAGCAGCGCGGCGACATCACGGACGCGGAGATGTTTCGCACGTTCAACATGGGCATCGGTCTCGTCATCGTGTGCGCGTCGCGCGAGGCCGATCGGATCATCAATACGCTGAGCCGCGCGGGCGAGCCGAATGCCATCCGCATCGGGTTCGTCGTCTCCGGCGATCGCACCGTCACGTATCTGTGAACCGCCGCCTCGCGATTCTCATTTCCGGCCGCGGCTCCAATCTGCAATCGATCCTCGATGCCACGCAATCGGGTTCGCTCGACGCGAAGGTCGCCGTCGTCGTGTCCAACCGCGCCGATGCGGCCGGACTCGCGCGCGCGCGCGAAGCCGGTGTCGAGGCGCTGCACGTCAGCCCGCGCGATTTCGCCGACCGCGACGGCTACGACCGCGAGCTCGTCAAGATTCTGCGCGCCCGTGATGTCGGCGTCGTATGCCTCGCGGGGTACATGCGTCTGGTTGGCGCGCCGCTGCTGGGGGCCTTCGAACGCCGCATCCTGAACATCCATCCGTCGCTGTTGCCGGCGTTTCCCGGACTCGACGCCCAGCGCCAGGCGCTCGAGTACGGTGTTCGCGTCAGCGGTGCGACGGTGCACCTCGTGACGTCGGATCTCGACGCCGGTCCCATCGTCGTGCAGGCGCCTGTGGCGGTCCTCGAGGACGATACGGTCGACACGCTCTCGGCGCGCATTCTCGTCGAGGAACATCGCTTGTATCCCGAAGCGATTCGCCTCGTTCTCGACGCGCCGTGGACGATCGAAGGGCGGCGGTTTCGGACTCCGCGCGCCGGCTAAGCAGGCCGGTCGCGACTCGATGAGATCGCGGGTTCGCGAGGGGTCGAGCACGGCGTCGATTGGCTGTTTCTCATGCCGAACGCGTGAGCGTCAGGATCGCAACTTCAGGCGGGCAATTGATCCGTACCGGCACGTACACGGTGCCCACGCCGCGGCTGACGAAGATTGTCGTGCGATCGCGTCGCGCCAGGCCGGCAACGACCGGAAATTTCTGCGCGGCGACGGCGCCGACGACCGGCAGCACGACTTGACCGCCGTGCGTGTGGCCGGAGAGCACGAGCGGGACGCCGAGGCCTGCCGCTTCGGTCAGCCGTCGCGGATCGTGCGCGAGCAGAATCGACATCGGCGCGGCGCCGCGGACGAGCGATGCGATGTCGCCGGCGCGCCGCGTCCAGAATCGAATGCCGATCAAGTCGACCGTTTCACCCCTGACCGTGATGCGCGTGCGCGCGTCCTTCAGCATCTGCGCGCCGTTCTTTCCGAGCGCCGCCGGCATCGCATGGTCGTCGTCGTGGTTGCCGAGAATGCCGAAGACGCCGAGCGGCGCCGACAGCGGCGCGAGCGCTTCCGCCGACGGGCCGACGTAGTTGCGATCGCCCCAGGTGACGTAGTCGCCACCGAGCACGATGAGATCGGGTCTTTCCTTCATCACCATCGACACCGCCGTCGCAACGTCGTCCTGCGAGACGAACATGCTTCGATGGATGTCGCTCAGGAATCCGAGGCGCAGACCGCCGAGCGACGGCGGAAGTCCTTCGACGGGGACGGTCGCGCGCGTCAACTCGAGCGCGCGACGTCCGTAGACGAAGCCGTACGTGCCTGCGCCGGCCGCAGCGCCGACGGCCGCGGCGACGACCGTCTTCAGCACGGCGCGGCGTGTGACCGCCATCGCCTGTATAGTAATGGATCGCTTCATGACGAACGTCTTCGATGAGTTCACGTGGCGCGGCCTCGTGTACGACGTGACGGACGGTCTCGCGGAACTGTTCGCGAAGGAAAAGGTCACCGCGTACATCGGCTTCGACCCCACCGCGTCGAGCCTTCACGTCGGAAATCTGATGACGCTGATGGCGCTCGCGCGGCTGCAGCGGTTCGGGCATCGGTCGATTGCGCTCGTCGGTGGCGGCACGGGCATGATTGGCGATCCGAGCGGCAAGTCGCAGGAACGCGTCCTGCTGACGACCGAACAGCTGGCCGTCAACGTCGCGGGCGTGCGCGATCAGCTGTCACGCTTTCTCGAGTTCAGCGCGTCCGCGAACGGGGCACGTCTGGTCGACAACTTCGAGTGGCTCGGGTCACTCGATCTCCTGTCGTTTCTGCGGGACACGGGGAAACATTTCACCGTCAATTACATGCTGCAGAAGGAGTCGGTCGGCCGACGGCTCGAAAGCGAAGAAGGCATCTCGTACACCGAATTCAGTTATCTGCTGCTCCAGGCGTACGACTTCCTGCAGTTGTCCGACCGCTTCGGGTGCCTCCTCCAGATGGGCGGCAGCGATCAGTGGGGCAACATCACGGCCGGCATCGATCTGATTCGAAGGCTGCGCGGCAGGAAGGCGCACGGGCTGGTCTGGCCGCTGATGACGACGGCATCAGGAGCGAAATTCGGCAAGACGGAGGCGGGAACCATCTGGCTCGATCCGGCTCGGACGTCGCCGTTCAGGTTCTTTCAATTCTGGTTGAACACGGATGATCGGGACGTCATGACGTACTTGAAGTCGTTCACGTTCCTCGATCGAGACGCGGTCGCGGCGCTCGAGGCCACGACCGCCGCTGCTCCGGAAAAACGCGAGGCACAGCGGGTTCTCGCGCGCGAGGTGACGACGCTGGTGCACGGCGCCGGACAGACGTCGCGCGCCGAGCATGCGTCGAGCGTGCTGTTCGGAGAAGACATCACGACGCTGTCGGTCGACGAAGTCCTCGCCGTGTTCGATGACGTGCCTTCGACCGATCTGCCGAACGACGCGATGGCGGGCGAGGGCATCGGCATGGTCGATCTTCTCGCGCGCGTGCAGCTCGCGCCGTCAAAGAGCGAAGCGCGTCGACTCGTGCAGTCGGGCGGCGTGTATCTGAACAACCGTCGGATCTCGGATCCGCTGACGAGGATCACGCGCGATCAAGCGATTGGCGGCAGGCTGTTCGTGATTCGAAAGGGACAGAAACAGAATCATCTGGTGCGGCTGACTTGACTGACATGGAGCCGTACGCAATACTCCTTGAACGTTCGGTCGGCCGGAAATTCTGCCAGGAAAGCCAGCAGCGTTCTAGCTCGGACGAGAAAAAGCCCAACCATAACCTCGAGCGTTTGGCGATCCGCCGATCGCGGGGTTGACACTGTTGGGTGCTTCTAGTAACCTTAGAAGGTTCCCCTAAACGCGGTCGCCTCCGACAGGCGGCTGGGCCTTCCAGGCAGGACCTGGGCGGTGGGCGCCGGGGAAAGACCCGGATTTGAGCAGCGGGGGATGGCCCCGGATGAGCGATGTCGGTGGGGCGCCACGGGCGCACCAGCGGTCGGTTCTTTGAAAACTAGATAGTGCGTGCAAGCACACACAGACCCTGTCATTGATTACACGCGCGCGTCGAGCGCGCCGGTAAACAACGACAATGAGAGTCAGCGCGTGGCGTCGCATCAAGCGGTCGACTGGAGTTGTCAGTCCGTGCGAAGGCGACTGGCGGCGACCACGAATAGACAAAACGGATTGAACAACGCAGAGCCGATCGGCCTCGCGTTAATCAGTTGCTCCGCTTCGCGCGACGCGGACAGCGAACTTAACATGAGAGTTTGATCCTGGCTCAGAATCAACGCTGGCGGCGTGCCTAACACATGCAAGTCGAACGCGAAAGCCCCGCAAGGGGTGAGTAGAGTGGCAAACGGGTGAGTAACGCGTGGGTGACCTGCCTTCGAGTGGGGGATAACGTTCCGAAAGGGACGCTAATACCGCATGACATCCTGTCTTTCAAGAGATGGAGATCAAAGCTGGGGATCGCAAGACCTAGCACTCGAAGAGGGGCCCGCGTCCGATTAGCTAGTTGGTGAGGTAACGGCTCACCAAGGCGACGATCGGTAGCCGGCCTGAGAGGGCGGACGGCCACACTGGGACTGAGACACGGCCCAGACTCCTACGGGAGGCAGCAGTGGGGAATTGTTCGCAATGGGCGCAAGCCTGACGACGCAACGCCGCGTGGAGGATGAAGATCTTCGGGTCGTAAACTCCTTTCGATCGGGAAGAACGGCTTCCGGGTGAATAGCCCGGGAGAGTGACGGTACCGAGAGAAGAAGCCCCGGCTAACTCCGTGCCAGCAGCCGCGGTAATACGGGGGGGGCAAGCGTTGTTCGGAATTACTGGGCGTAAAGGGCTCGTAGGCGGCCAACTAAGTCAGACGT
>Ga0209474_10000276_pt1 | contig 59945 bp, 62 predicted proteins | sample GraSoiAngelo_145_FD_185902 | JGI IMG/M metagenome (GOLD analysis project Ga0209474, IMG submission 185902) | Grasslands soil microbial communities from the Angelo Coastal Reserve, California, USA - 14_1009_05_20cm (SPAdes) (version 2) | ecosystem: Environmental > Terrestrial > Soil > Grasslands...
AGAACGGATGCGGGAGCTGCTCCCTCCGTACCGCGAGCCTGGCGACGTCAAACTGCTGCGCCGGGCTCTGACGAAGCTTTTCTGAATGCGGCAGGCCTAGGGACGGCCGGAGCGCAGGATGCTCCATGCAACGTAAACGCCGAGCACGCTGGCCAGGATAAATCCCACCACCAGGACGGCGCCGATCTGCGGATCGCTGCGGACGTGATAGGCAGAGAGCAGCACCGCCAGGGCGATGACGAAGGCGGACGCGAGCATGCCGAGTACGAGGCGGTTCGCGATCCGCTCGATGCGGCGCAGCATCGGCTGAAATCCGGTCGGACGGACCGCCAGCTCGAGGTCGCCGCGTTGCAGCGAGCTCAGCAGGCGCCGCAGCTGTTGCGGCAGCTCCACCCCGAGGCGGGCGACGTCAAGGGCGGCCTTGCCGACGACCGGGCCCCAGCCGATCGGCGAGAAGTGTCGCGCCATCATGCCGCGCGCGTAAGGAACGAGGACGCTGGTGAACTCGAAGCTCGGATCGAGCCGGGTGACGAGGCTCTCATGCATCAGGACCGTCTTCAGCAGCAGCGCATAGCCGGGCGGCAGGTGCAGGCGATGGCGGCGGACCACGCCCAGGACGTCATTGACGACCGGACGGATCGTGATCTCTCCGACCGGCCGGCCATAGTAGCGGGCGCGAAGCTGCTCGACGTCACGCCGCAGCGCGGCGCGGTCGACATGGTGGCCGGCGACGCCCATTTCGTAGAGGGTGTCGACCTGGCGTTCGGGATCCTCGCTCGTGTACGCCAGCAGCGCCCAGACCAACTGCTCCTGCACCCGTGGGCCGACGCTACCCACCATGCCGAAGTCGACCACGCCGATGCGGTCGTCTCCCTCGATGAAGAAATTGCCCGGATGCGGGTCGGCATGGAAGAAGCGATCACGGAAGACCATCTTGAGCACCATCCGCGCCCCGTTGGTCGCGACCCGATGGCGGTCGAGGCCGGCCGCATCGAGCGACCCGAAATCGTCGATCTTGATGCCGTTGATTCGTTCCAGCGTCAACACGCGTCCGGTCGTCGACGGCCAGTGGACCCAGGGAAAATGCACCGTGTCGTCACCGGCAAAGTTCTCGGTAAAGCGCTCGGCATTCCGGCCCTCGCGGAGATAGTCCGTCTCGGCGCGCAGCGTCTGGGCAAACTCCTGAACCAGGCCGACCACGCCGTACTCCTCGGCCACCGGCCAGCGCCGGCTGGCGGTCGTCGCCAGGCCGTGGAGGATCTGCAGGTCCTGCTCGATCTGCGAGACGACGCCGGGCCGCTGCACCTTGACCACGACGCGCGTGCCGTCGGGTAACTCGGCTGCATGCACCTGGCCGATCGATGCGGCGGCCAGCGGCGAGCGGTCGAACTGCCTGAAGACGGATTCCACCGGCCGCCCAAGCTCTGCCTCGATGATCGAGATCACCACCTCGGGCTTCAGGGGCAGCGCGGCATCCTGGAGCTTGGCGAGCTCGACCTGGTATGCGGCCGGCAGCAGGTCAGCTCGCGTCGAGAGGATCTGCCCCAGCTTGATGAATGTCGGGCCGAGCTCCTCGAGCGCTCGGCGAACATGCTCCGGCCGCGAAAGCGGCTGGTCGTAGCCACGATTGAAGATCCGCTGCAGCGGAACAAACCGCTCCAACCCGGCAACGCTGATGAAGAAGCCCAGGCCGTGACGCGCAAGCACCTGGCTGATCTGGCGGTAACGGCGATTCTGTGGCTGAGCGGCGATCTCTGCAGGCTACGCTATGCACCGATGGGGGTTGAGCTGATCGGCGCAACGCTGGTCGAGCGTGTCCCAGGCTGGCGTGGCAACGTTCGCGAGGTCGAGCCGCTCGAGGGCGGGATCACGAACCGGAACTATCGGGTGACCGTTGGCGTCGACACGTTCGTGCTGCGCGTCCCCGCCGAAACCGGTGCGCTGCTCGGGATCGACCGCTTCGTCGAGCATGCGGTGAGCCGGGTTGTCGCCGCCGCCGGTGTCGGGCCAGACGTGATCGCATTCCTCGAGCCCGAGGGAGCGCTGGTGACGCGCTTTATCGTCGGGCGTCCGGTTTCAACAGCCGAGGTCCATGATCCTCGGATGTTGCAACGCATCGCGCAGGCGCTGCGACGCATTCACCAGGCGGCGCCGGTCGATGCGGCCTTCTCTCCTTTTCGCGTCGTCGAGGCCTACGCGCTGACCGCCGGCCGGCACGGGGGACGCTTGCCTGACGCGTTCGAGCGAGCGCAGCCGATCGCCCGGCAGATCGAGGCGGCGCTCCCAGACGAGCCGGCGGTTCTCTGCCACAACGACCTCTTGAACGCGAACTTCATCGACGATGGGGCCACCATCCGGATCGTCGATTGGGAGTATGCGGCAATGGGCGACCGCTTCTTCGATCTCGGGAACTTTGCCGTCAATAACCAGCTATCCGAACTGGATGAGATGTCGCTGCTCGGCGCCTACTTTGGACGGGTGACGTCGGCGCAGCAGGCTCGACTGCGGCTGATGCGAATCATGTCTGACTTTCGGGAAGCGATGTGGGGCGTCCTGCAGTCGGCCATCTCGACGCTCGACGTCGACTTCGATGCCTACGCGCAGCGGCATTTCGATCGACTGTTCCGCGCGACGGACGATCCGCGATTCGCCGACTGGCTCCGCCAGGCAGGCGCTTGACGCTCCCCACCCGCGCTCGGGTCGTCATCATCGGCGGCGGCGTTGGCGGCACGAGCATCGCTTATCACCTGGTGCAACGCGGATGGCGCGACGTCGCGCTCCTCGAGCGGGCGCAGCTGACGAGCGGATCGACCTTTCATTCCGCCGGTCTCGTGGGTCAGCTCCGGTCCACACTCCCGCTAACGCGGCTGATGATGGACAGCGTCGCCCTCTATGAGCGGGTCGGGAAGGAGACCGGCGTCGATATCGGCTGGCGGCCGGTGGGCAGCCTGCGCCTGGCATCCTCGACGGCTCGCATGGAGGAACTCGAGCGTCAGGCCGGATGGGGGACCAGCTTTGGTTTGCCACTTGAGCTGTTCAGCGCTGATGAAGCGCGGCGACGATTTCCGCTCATGACGACGGATGGGGTCGCCGGCGCGGCCTTTCTGCCAACCGACGGCTATCTCGATCCCAGCGGGCTCGCGCTCGCGCTGGCGGAAGGGGCCCGACGCGGTGGCGCCAGGATCTGCGAGGGCCTTCGTGTCACCGCCATCGAGGTGGCGCAGGGCCGCGTCCGGGCCGTGCAGACCGCTGAGGAGCGGATTGAAACCGAGTGCGTCGTCAATGCCGGCGGGATCTACGCGCCGGCAATCGGCGCCATGGCCGGCCTGACCATCCCCATCATTCCGATGGCCCACCAATACCTATTGGCACGAGTCCGCGAACCGATCCCGGACGACCTGCCGACCATGCGCGATCCCGACCTGCTGGTGTATTTCCGGCGCGACGCCAACGGGCTGGTGATGGGCGGCTACGAGCGAACGCCGGCGCCCTGGGGTCTCGCCGGCATTCCGGATGATTTCAATAATCGCCTGTTGACGGAGGACTGGCCTCGATTCGAGCCATTACTGAAGAACGCGATGCGGCGCGTGCCGGTGCTCGAGCATGGCGAGCTCGTCAAGGTGATCAATGGGCCCGAGGCCTTCACCCCTGACAACGAGTTCATCCTCGGCGAGTCGCCGGTGCGCGGGTTCTTTGTCGCGGCGGGCTTCTGCGCGCACGGCATTGCGGGCGCCGGCGGCATGGGGAAGGCGATGGCGGATTGGATCATCGACGGCGAGCCGGCGCTCGATCTCTGGAAGATGGACCTGCGGCGCTTCGGCGCCCCCTATCGCAGCAGCGCCTACACCCTCGCACGGACGATCGAGGTCTACTCCACCTATTACGACCTTCACTATCCGAACGAGGAGCGGCAGGCCGGCAGGCCGTTGCGCCTCTCCCCCACCTACCCGCGCCTCAAGGAGCTTGGCGCAAGCTTTGGCGAGAAATCCGGCTGGGAGCGGCCCAACTGGTTCGAGACGAACGCGTCCACATCTCGTCCCCCGTCCTCGGGCGATGGTCAGGGTGGGGGCTGGTCGACCAAACACTGGTCATCGGCGATCGCCGCCGAACACCGCGCGACGCGCGAGCGCGCCGGGCTGTTCGACGAGACGTCGTTCTCGAAGATCGAGATCAACGGCCCGGGCGCGCTGCCCTTCTTGCAGCAGCTGTGCGCGAACGACATCGATCGTCCTGTCGGCAGTGTGACGTATACCCAGATGCTCAACCAGCGCGGGGGCATCGAATGCGATTTCACGGTCACCCGCGTCGCGGACGAGCGCTTCATGATCGTGACCGGGACGGCATTCGGCAATCATGACCTGGCGTGGATGCGCCGGCATCAGCCGGAGGACGGATCGGTATCGCTGGACGATGTGACCTCCGGCTATGCCTGCATCGGAATCTGGGGCCCTAGGACTCGAGAGATCCTGCAGCGGTTGACCGATGCCGACCTCTCCAACCAGGGTTTTCCATACCTCACCGCCCGCTGGATCGCGATCGGGCTGGTCCCCTGCCTGGCGCTGCGGGTCACCTACGTCGGCGAACTTGGCTGGGAGCTGTACTGTCCGACCGAATATGGCCTCCAGCTGTGGGACACGCTGTGGACGGCCGGGCGGTCGTTTGGCATCGTCGCCGGCGGTTATCGCGCGATCGAATCGATGCGCCTCGAGAAAGGCTACCGCGTATGGAGCAGCGACATCACTCCCGACGACAATCCCTATGAGGCCGGGCTTGGCTTTGCGGTTCGGCTCAGCAAGCCCGTCGACTTCATCGGCAAGGCGGCACTGATCAAGGCGAAGGAGCAGGGCGTCAAGCGGCGGCTTCGCCCGTTGCTGCTCGAGGACCCGGATGCGATCACCTTCGGTGGCGAGCCTGTGCGAGTCGATGGGCGGATCGGCGGGCGTGTCACCAGCGGCGGCCTCGGCTACACCATCGATCGCAGCATTGCCTACGCATACCTGCCTTCGGAATGCACACCGGGCGCACAGGTCGAGGTCCAGGTCTTCGGCCGCTGGGTGCCGGCGACCGTCGCGAGTGAGCCCCTCTTCGATCCGAAAGGCGAGAGGATCCGCGCCTGAGCGAGCTCGAGACGCTTCTCGCCTTTGGTTTGGAGCTCGCCGATGCCGCCGACCGGATCTCGATGCACCACTTTCGCCGCGACCTCCAAATCGAGCAGAAGCCCGATCGGAGCTACGTGACGCAAGCCGACATCGCCGTCGAAACCGAGCTGCGTGAGCGAATCGCACGCGCCTATCCCGAGCACGGCGTCCTCGCCGAAGAACTCCGCTCAGATACCCGGGCAAGGGAGACGCGGTGGATCATCGACCCGATCGACGCGACCCACAGCTACATGCGCGGCATTCCAGCATTCGCCACGCTGATCGCCCTCGAGCGAGCCGGCGTGATGGAGCTGGGCATCATGTCCGCGCCGGCGATGCACGCCCGCTGGCATGCCACGCGCGGCGGTGGCGCGTGGTCCGGTAATCGCCGGCTTCACGTCTCACGGATCGGCGACCTGCACGACGCCCAGGTCTTCTATGCCTCGCGGACCGCCTTCCTCGCCGTGAAGAAAGAGCGAGGGTTCGACGCGGTGATCAAGGAAGCATGGCGCGATCGCGGGTTCGGCGACTTCTGGGGCTACGCGCTCGTTGCCGAGGGGACTGGCGAGGCGATGATCGAGCCGGAGCTCTACCCATGGGACCTCGCGGCGCCGCTGATCCTGCTGGAGGAGGCGGGTGGCCGCCTGACGGACTTCAATGGCAAACGGACCTATGCCGGGGGCAATGCCGTGGCGAGCAACGGTCTCTTGCACGACGCGATTCTCGAGCGGCTCAACGGGGCGTAACCAGGCTCCGTATTGGAACGCGCAGTCTTTGTGGAGGGTTCACCATGGGAAGGTCCATGCTCGTCCTCGGTCTCGCGTCAAGCGTGTTCCTGGCCATTCCCCTGGCCGCAACCGCTGCAACGTCACCGGCGCAAATTCTCAATTGCACAACCGCGACGGCCTGCTACTCGCCCGACCCGATCCGGATAACCGCCGGATCGACCGTGACCTGGATGAACGCCACGGCGTTGGCGCACACCGCTACGGCGGAGAGTGGCGGTTGGGATACGGGTGCCATCGCCAGCGGCGCAACCAGCGCCGGAATCGCGTTCAATACGCCCGGCACGTTCGCATACCATTGCCGCTTCCACGCTGACATGCATGGCACGGTGATCGTTAGCGCGGCGGTCTCGACCACCCCTGTACCAACCACACGGGCGACCACGACGCCGCCGACCAAGGGGTTGGCGCAGAGCGGGGGCGGTCCCGCGCCGGTGTTCGGTGGGCTCGCCGTCTTTTTGGGAGTGCTTTTGCTAGGGAGCAGCCGGCTGCGGCGCAAGCGGTTGCAGCGCTCGCGATAAGCCGTCGACGAATCGCCTTACGAGTGAGCCATCCGGGTCGTGATCGGGATTTATCTCCGTGATGACCAGGCCGGCAAGCTTGGGCGATGAGATGAAAATCTTGAGCGCCTGCATCGCGTCCACCAGCGCGAGCGCCTGGTAGTGCGGCCAGTCGCCGAGCGGAACTTCTGCAGAGTCGAGCACGTCGACGTCGAAGTGCACGAGGACCGCATCTGCCCTCTCTTCAAGCAAGCGCATAGCCTCGCGAGCCTGGTCCAGCGGTGGTCGCTCGAGTGACGTTACCGGGTACTTCAGCATCGCGGATCGTTGCAGACGCGGCGGGTCGTCAGGTTCCAATTCGTGCGGATGAAAACCAAAAAGGGCGATGTGATCCTCGGGCAGCAACGGATACCGTTGGCCCATTCGCGTGAGCTCGGCAGCGCCGGCGCCGGTCAAGTGGGCAATCCCCATTCCGTCGAAGATCCCGGAATGCGTCGTCTCCGGTGTCGTGAGGTCCGCGTCACCGTCGAAATAGAGCAAGGCAAGCGCGGGCGTTGAACGGAGGAGGCCGGCAACGACGCCGAGGGTGATGGTGCAATCGCCGCCAAGTATCACGGGCAGGAGACCGCCGGCGACGGCCCGTTCAACCGACTCGGCGACCCGGTCCGCAACCTCGCGCACACGTCCGACACTTTGCTGTTTCGGGTTGGTCGGGTCGGGCCGAAAGCGGACCAGCGGGAGATCGCCAAGGTCATCGACCGACAGGCCGCCGGCACGGAGCGCCTCCACCAGGCCGGCAGCGCGCAGGGCCGAGGGCGCCTTTTCCTGACCCGGACCATGCGCTCCCGCACTCGACGGGACACCAAGCAGACCCAGCGTCTGGCCCGTCATGCTCTCAGGGTACGTCGACGCGCACGAGAATGTGCGACCCATCGCGAAGCATCCTGCGGAGACCCTCGGCGGTCGTCGCGCCCCACATCCACCAGCGCTCGATGACCGCGGCGATCAGTGGCTCATCGAGTTCGTCTTCCGTCATCAGGTGAACCGTCCCTTCGACCGAAGGCCCGCCCGGAACACGCAGGCGAATCCAGGGGTCGCTCCGCCACCGAGTCGCGCGCAGCGCGAATGACTGCGTAAAGAGGTAGAGCGAGGATGGACGCTCGAGCACGTACCAGGCGCGCACCGACCGCTCGCGGCCGTCTTCCCGCGATGTGACGATCAGCTCCTCCTGAGCGCCAAGCGCCTCGACGAACCCGGCAGGCAGCACTGCGCCAGAATAGGGCGGTGCCGCGGCTGGTCGTTCTGGCGCTCGATGGCTTCCCCCATCGCGCCATCAGTCCCGCGCTGACGCCGTGTATGTGGTCGTTTGCGTCGGCCGGGGGCCGAGCGCCCGACGGTGGCGTCACCGACCTGCCTTCCTCTACCGATCCAGGCTTCTGCTCGCTGCTGACCGGCTGCCATCCCCGGAGACATGGCGTGCGAACCACCTCGTGGCGATACGCCAAGCTTCCCGAGTGGGTCGGAACAGAAACGCCGCGCGTTCCCGCCGTCTTCGAGGCGTGCCGTCATCATGGGATCCAGTCGGCCGCAATCGTGGCCGACGATCGCGGCTTGCTTGCAACCGGCGCCGCCGATGAGCGCTGGCCGCCGGGCGGCGTCATCCCTCCGGGCACCGGGCTCGACGCCCACGGATATCCCTTGAACCGCGAAGTCCTGCCTCGGCTGCTCGACGCGCTCAGCAAGGAGCGCATGGATTTCGTGTTTGGTCACTTCAACGAGTCCGACACGGTTGGCCACGATCACGGCCCCGAAAGCGATGCCGCTCGAGAGTGCTATGCCGCGACCGACGCGGTCATCGGCCAGGTGCTCGACGCATTGGCGGATCGATGGAAGGAGACCGTGATTGTCGTCGTGTCCGATCACGACATGCAAGCGCGCGACGATTCGGCCCCGATCGACCCGATGGCGCACTCCGACGGGCTTTGGGATCTGTACGTTCCTGACGGCGGGTCTGCCCTGATTCACCTCCGCCCCGGCGTCGATCCCGCCGCCGCCGGTGCCGCACTGCAGCGCCTGGACGGCGTTGAAACCTGGATGCCGGACGATGCCTCGATGGTCATCGCCGGCGCAGAGCCGGGACGGATCTTTGCCGCGCCTCGGTATCCCGCGGGCGGCTTTCACGGTGCGCCCATCACCGCGCGGACGGTTGCCCTGGTCGGCGGCGGACACCCAGCGGTCGGCCGGCTGGCGACGGCAATCGAGCGGCGGCGGCCGCATCTTGCCGACTGGGTGCCCACGCTGGCGCCGCTGCTCGGTCTCGAACTGCCGGGCGCCGACGGCATCAACTTCCTGGGTTAGATCACGCCGGCGGGTTTGCGCGACGACGGCGCGAGGAATGCCCGCACGCGCTCGTCGGCGCCGTCGAGAATCGCAGGGCCGTGACCGAAGAAGGCGCGCTGATAGCGAAGCTCCAGGAAGCGTTCTGGCGCGCGCCTCGCGGCGGCATGTGCCTGGTTCACCGTCCATGGCGGCGTGCGGATCCCTCGCTCATTGTTCAGCACATCGCCGGTGAAGAGGGCGGATTCCGAGGCCGACCAGAGTGCAATGCTCCCGGGCGTGTGGCCTGGGGCATGGACGACCGTCAAGCCAGCGATCGACTGTCCGTCCTCGAGCACGGTCAGATCGCAATCGGCACAGCTAACGACGTACCGCGCGAGCCGCCCCGGGAGTCGATCGGCCATTCCCCAGAGCGTCATGCGCTCGCGTGGCCGGCCGGCCGTCAGATACGGCGCATCGGCGCCGTGGATCGCAAGACGAGCCCCGGTCGCCTGGCAGACGGCCAGCGCCGTCCCGGCGTGATCGATGTGATGATGCGTCAGCAGCACCCAATCGGGTGTGAGAGCGTCATCCTTCAGAAACCGCAGGACGGCGCCGACACTGCCGGTGTAGCCGGGATCGATGATGACGTTCCCTTCACTTCCCGCGTGCCAGTAGGCCTGGGCACCGCGCACACCTGGGATTCGGCGGATCACGCCTTAGCGGTTATCGCGGCTCGACTTCGGGACGGTTGATGCCCGGCTGGGGCACCTCGACCGGCGCCGGCGGTGGTTCCTGGATCTCTGGCTGGCTCGGTTCCGGGGCCAGTTGCGGGCCCTGCGGGTCGGTCACCCCGGGCTGGCCGGGATTGGGAATGACGGGATCAGGCGTCATCGGGGTATTTGGATTGCCGGGAATGTTTTGCATGAGTAACAGCTTAGCCCACAGAATCACTATAATGTTTACGTCCGAGATCGTAACAACCTAAGGAAGGAGGACGCCTCATGGATGCTTCGCCGCGGGCTTCGGCCACCGACACGACAGGCACATCGACAAACGGAAGCGGTCGGCGGGGCGTGATCGAGCTCGCCCGGGTCGCGGTCGAGGACACCATCCGGCTGGTCCAGCAGGAGGTGCAGCTCGCCAAGATCGAAATCCAGGAGATGCTGCGCAGCAACCTGCGAGCGGCGATCTTTCTCGGCGTCGCCGGCCTCTGCGGCCTGCTGTTCTTTATTATGCTTCTGGTCTTCATCGCCCTCCTGATCCCGGCGCATGCGCTGGTGGCGGGCATCGAAGCCGTCGTCTTCCTGGTGCTTGCCGTCGCCCTTGGGCTGAGTGGCAAGGGCATGCTGAAGATCGGGCCGCCGCCCAAGACGATAACCACTTTGAAGGAGGATGCCGAATGGGCCAAACAAGTGCTGAAGCGAAACGGGAAGTAGAGCAGACCCGCGCCCATCTCGGCGAGACGATCGAGGCGCTGCAGCTGCGGGCGCGCCGCAATCTCGATGTCAAAACACAACTGCGTGAGAACCGAGCGGTTCAAATCGTCCTCGGCGGTCTGACCTTCGGCGTCGCCGCGCTGGTCGTCATCATGCTGCGGGCCCGGCGCCGGCGGTCGGCGGCGGAGCAACTCGTTCGCAAGCTCAAGCTGAACGACCTACGGGAACGTCTCGGAGACTTTCGCGACGATGCCCGAGCCTGGGCAACCGCGCAGCGTCGCATCGTCAAAGCGAGTGGAAAGAGCAAGGTTGAAGTCCAGACCAAGGAGGGCATTGCGCGGCGCTTGCTGATCAGCGCCGCCGAGGCCGCGCTGACCGCGCTCGCCACCGGTTACGCGCGACGGCTGGTGAGCGGCGCCAGTACGCCGCACGAGCGTGGGCACGCGGCCGTCTCCAAGAAGCGATAGGCATCATCCCCTGGATCACGACCCGGAGGGGCATTGGCTGAGCGGCGCCCAAGCGTAGGGGCCCCGGAACCCGCTACCCTGGAGCCGAGGAAGCGCGCCTCGGCGGCAAAGCCGGCCGGGTGGCAGCCCGGCGCCTGGTGGCCTAAGGATCGCCGGCAGTGGCTCCGATTGATCGGCGTCGCGGCCGCCATCTTCCTCCTCCTGATCCTGGGGACGATCGCCTATGCAGCCGCCACCCTCCCCGATCCGGGCAAGCTCGACCTTTCCGCCGGCACCGTCCGGGTCGAGGATCGCAACCATAATCTGATCGAGCAGCGCAACGCGCAGGGCGTCGCCGTCCAGCCGGTCAAACTGGCGAACATCAGCCCGCTGTTGAAAAACGCGACGATCGCCGTCGAGGACAAAAACTTCTACCACCACGGCGGCATCGACTGGGCGCGCGTGATCAAGGCCGGCATCATCGACACGATTGCCCGGCGGCCCGAGCAAGGCGCCAGCACCATCACCGAGCAGCTCGCCAAGATCGCGGTGATCCAATCGCCGAAACGATCGATCTTCATCAAGTTGCGCGAGGCGATGGTCGCTACCGCGCTCGAGTCTCGCTACAGCAAAGACCAGATCCTGGAGATGTACCTGAACAGCATCTATTACGGGCACCGGTCCACCGGCATCGAAGCCGCCTCGCAGGTTTACTTCGGCAAGCATGCCAGCGAGCTCAACCTGGCCGAGGCCTCCATGCTCGCCGGCCTTCCGAACGGCCCGAGCCTCTACGATCCGGCGCTCCACCTCGAGAGCGCCAGGGCGCGGCAGGCCATCGTGCTGGACGCCATGGTCAAGCAGAACATGATCACCCAGTCACAGGCCGACGAGGCGGCCAACACCAAGCTGAGCTTCGTCTTCAAAGAGAACCGCAGCAGCCAGGCCCCCCATTTCGTCGACTATGTCATGCAGCAGCTGGACGCCCTTTACGGGCCGAGCGTCGTCAACCGCGGGGGCTTTGTCGTCACCACCTCCCTCGACCTCACCCTGCAAAAGGCTGCCGAGCATGCGGTGGCGGCCGGACAGCAGAAGCTGGGAAGCCTCGGCGCGGACAACGGCGACTTGCTGGCGATGGACCCGAAGACCGGCCAGATCCTGGCGATGGTCGGGTCCGCCGATTACCTGAACAACGACATCCATGGCCAGTTCAACGTCGTCACCGGGCTTCGCCAACCGGGCTCATCCTTCAAGCCTTATGCCTACGAGCAGGCGTTCCGTTCCAAGAAGCTGACGATGGGCAACATGCTCGATGACACCTCGAAGCACTTCGCGAACGGCCAATTCCATGACTTCGACTTGCGCGACATGGGCATGATTACGGCGCATCAGGCGCTGCTCCTGTCACGCAACATCCCGGCGCTGGAAACCATGCAGGCCGCCGGCGTCTCGAACGTGACCCAGTTTGCCCATGACATGGGAATCACGACGCCGCTCAAGAACGAGGTCACGACGGCGATCGGGTCAAGCGAAGTCCGGATGCTCGACCACGTCGTCGGCTACGGCGTCTTCGCGACCGGCGGCACCCGGCATAACCCGGTGTCGATCCTCGAGGTCAAGGATCTCCAGGGCAACAGCCTGGACAAGCCGAGCCCGCCCGATCCGAAACAGGTGATCACCCCGCAAGAGGCGTACCTCATCACCTACATCCTCAAGGATTACGCCAGCCAGTGGAACCTTGGGTGGAACAAGCCGTTCGCCGGCAAGTCGGGGACCACCAACAACTTCCACGACGCCTGGATGATGGCCTACAGCCCGAATCTCGTCATCGGGGCCTGGGTCGGAAACACATCCGGGTCCGGCGACGTGAACATGAACGGCGTCTACGGCACGATGGTCGGCAGCTCAGTTTTGCGCGACTTCATCAACAACGGGCTCAGCCAGGCGAACTTCAAGGTCGACACCTTCCAACAGCCGAGCGGTCTGGTGACCGGCCTGCCCTGCCAGAACAACGCCAACGTCAATCCGTCGGCGAGCGCCTCGCCATCAGCCTCGCCCTCGGCCTCCGCAAAGTCGGGACGCAGTAGCTCGGAGAAGGAGCTCTATCTCCCGGGCACCGAATGCGCGGCAGCCGCCGCATCGCCATCGCCATCCCCCAGTCCATCGCCAACCCCGTCGCTGCCGGTGTCATTGCCGCCGTCCATCCTGCCCAGCCTGACGCCCTCAGCCAGTCCAAGCGCCTCGTCCACGCCGACGCCGGGCGCGAGCGCGTCGACCGCGACGCATTAACGCCGGCGTAGGAACGCGAGCAGAGTGTCGAGGCCGGTGAACACCTCCGCCGCCCCAGCCTGGCGAAGCTCCCCGTCGGTACCGGCGCCGGTCAAGACCCCGTAGAAGGTCACGCCAATCTTGCCCGCCGCTTCCCCGTCCCAGCGCGTGTCGCCGACGGCGGCGGCCTGTCCCGCCGGCACGCCACTGCGCTCGAGCGCAACGGCGAAGACATCCGGGGCCGGCTTCGAGATTTTGATGTCGTCTTTATCGATGATGACGAAATGCTCCGGGCGCTCGTCGATGACCGCGAGGTTCGCCTTGACCTCATCGGGGTTGGATGAGCTGGCGAGCACTGGCCGGAGCTTCAACTGACGGAGGGCCTGCAAGAATTCGCTTACACCGGCGACCGGCTTAACCTGCCCGAGCCGGCTCTTGTAGGCCTGGCCGTGCCGGTCTCGCGCTCGATCGCCATGCTCGCGGTCCCATTCCTCCCCTGCCACCGCCTTGACGAAGAGATCGCCACCTTTGCCGATGTTCCGGCGCAGCGTCTCCCGGTTAAGCGGCTTGCCGAGCTGTTGGAACGCCTCGTCCCAGGCGGCGATGTGCTGTTGCGTGTTGTCGACCAGCGTGCCATCGATATCCAGGAGCAGCACCGTTGGCGGCATTCGCCAAGCATAGAATTGAAGCTGTGGCGAAGAAGGGAAGGATCAAGCGACTTGCCGAGGAAGTCGAAGCGCACCTGATCGAGGGTGCGGAGCTGGCAACCTCGACCACCTCTGCAGAAACGAACGTCGCGATGGCGGCGCTCGGGGCGATCGAGGGACCAGGTGAGCCAGAGCCCAAAGCCGAGACAAAGCCAGGGAAGCGCAACAAAGCTCGACCCAAGGCACGATGACCCGTTCCCGGTCTATGACCGGGAGATCGAGCGACTGAAGCGTTATCTTCACGGCCTCGACGAGGGCGGCTGGTCGCACGCCAGCCATTGCCAGGGTTGGTCCGTCAAGGATGTCGTGGCGCATCTTTCAACCGACGAGGTCTACAACCAGGCAAGCCTCGATCACACCCTCGATGCCCTGCCGTGGACGGGCGGGCTCAACAGCTGGAATGCTAGAGGCGTCAAGATCCGCCGCGGCCTGAGCCCGCTGGAGACCCTGCAGGAGTGGGAGGCGCGCCAGGGCCGCGTCCGGGAGGCATGGGAGGCGCTTGGTCTCAATGCCCGGATCGAGACGAGCGTCGGCCGCTATCCGCTGATCCTGCAGGTCTGGCATCTCGCCCGCGAGTATGCGATCCACGCCGATGACATCGAGGTGCCGATGCCCGCCGGCGAGCGACGCCAACAGCTCCGGTGGCGCGCCGCCTTTGGCCTGTTTGCCGCGCGCGAGGAAGGCGAAGCGATCGAGGCAACGCTCGACGACGAATGGGTAAGTCTTCGCCATGACGGCCGCGACGACCAGCTTGACCTCGAGACCTTCGTTGCCTACCTTACCGACCGCCCGCAGCAGCTGAAGGATCCAAAGGCGCGTGCGCTCGTTCGCCGGCTTCGCTAACCTGAATCCGTGCCCAAGCAACAATTCATCTGCCGCCACTGCGGACGCCGAGTCATTGCCGAACGGGGCCCGTTAACGACGGTCCAAATGTGCCGTAGTTGTTTCGAAAAAGCCCGCGCGGCGCAGCGGGATTCTCCGTCCCCGAAATCAGCCGATTAACCACCTTGTCTCATAGGGCGCGAGCGACTCGCCGATTACTGCCACACGGTCCGGCGAGACGTTATGCAAACAGACGGCTTGCTCGTTCCGGTCCGGTGAGAATCGCTGCAGAGCAAAGACGCGCGGATCCAGCTGCATGACGTCGGCTCCGCCGGCCGGCTGAAAGGCGGGGGTTGTTCGTCGCCGATCGAGTAAGGCGAGCAGTCGCCGCAGGACCTGTGATCGCCTCGAGGCCCGGTCATCGAGCTCTCGCTCGAGATCCGCGAGGACGAGTCGCTGCCGATTGACGCGCCTGGGCATCCCGCTTGCTTCCGCCCCCGCCCGGTCGCCCCGCGATCCGATGAGCGAATGAACGTAGATCGCGGGCAGGCCGGGCATGGCGAGCATGATCGCGTGGGCCGTCACAAAACGATCGATCTGCACCTGCTCGGATGGATCCGACTGATCCGAGAGCGCGTCGAGGTAGTTGATGTTCAGTTCGTAGGGGCTGCTCGTCCCGTCGTGGTTGCGCCGATAGGAGACAAACCCGCCGCGTCGCTGCGCCACTGTCACCAGATTTTCGAGCTCGGCCGACGTGAGGATGCCGGCGGCCGGCGTCACCCCGATTCCGTCGTGCGAAGCGAGAAAGTTCAAAAAGGCGACGCGCCGGCTCGGAAGCGACAGCGTGGTAGCCCAGCGGCTCAACGCGTCGGCATTGCCAGTGACGAGCGAGTGCAGGACCAGCGGTGGTAGGGCGAAGTTATAAACGAGTTGCGCCTCATTCGTCCCGTCGCCAAAGTACGAGACGTTGTCGCGGTGTGCGACGTTCGTCTCGGTGATCAGCATGATGTCCGGGGCAACCACATCGAGAACGGCTCGCATCAACTGGATGACGTGGTGGGTTTGTGGCAGGTGGATGCACGAGGTGCCGATCTCCTTCCAGAGGTAGGCGATCGCGTCGAGTCGGACGAACCGGGCGCCCTCCTTGACATAGAGGAGCAAGACATCGAGCAGCGCCAGAAGGACGTCCGGATTCTTGACGTTGTTGTCGACCTGGTCGGGACCAAAAGTGGTCCAGACCCGCTTTGGGCCGGCCGCCGTCTCGAACTTGGTGAGCAGGGGCAGCGTACGCGGCCGGACGACCTGGCTCAGATCCGGCTCATCCTGCACCACGATGAACCAGTCGCGAAAAGGCGGCTCGTCGCGAAGGAATCGACGGAACCAGTCGCTCTCCCCCGACACGTGGTTGAACACGCCATCGACCATCAGGTTGAACTCTCGTGCAAGCGCGCCAATGTCGTCCCAGGTGCCAAGCGACCGATCGACGGCGCGATAGTCGATGACCGCGAAGCCGTCGTCAGAGGATGAGGGGAAGAACGGCAGGACGTGAAGGCCCGTGATCGCGCCGGCCGCGTGGGCGCGCAGAAAAGATGCCAGGGTGTGCAAGGGAGCAATGCCAGGTTCGCGCACCTGGTCGGCATAGGTGATCAGCATGGCATCGCGCTCGGTCAGCGGCAGCGCGTCATGGCGGCGCCGATCCGCCTGGTCTTCAGGGAAATGCCGGCGCATCAGATCACGCAGCCGCCGGGCGACCAACGGCGCGCGAGTAGCGCCGTAGAGCGAGGTCAGCAGATCATCGATCGAGGCTGGGGTCGGCACCGGTTACGACGGCATCGGGGTCACACTGACGGTGCCCCAGAGCATCGATCGGTCTCTCTCCGCCCATTCCGTCGCGGTTCCAGGCGCTGGTTCGGCGAAGCTGCGCAGCACCGCGAGGGCTCCAGGTCGAGCGCTTTGCCGAACGGCCGCCATCAGGCGCTCTCCGTATGCCTGCTCGGTCCCGTCGAGGATATTCGAGAGCGTGAAGCCGTCAAAGGATTGCTTCCCGCAACGCTCGAGATAGGTTGCCGCGTCGCCTTGGATGAGCTCGATCCGCTCGGCAACTCCGGCGATCGGATGTTCACCTGGCCGATCGACGCCAAGCAATAAGCGCCAGGCGTAGGGATTAGTTCGATTGGGATGGATCGAGAAACACCGCTCGAGTCGGCGACGCATCACCCGGTCGAATCGCGGCGGAACCACCTTTAAGAAGGTGCGGTCGTAGACCGTGCGCAGCATCACCGGATTGATCAGGAGCCTGAGCCCGAGGCGAAAGCGAGCGGTGTCCAGCTGGCGATGCCAGTACTCCGTCTGCCGGGCGGCGTCGTCGAGCTCCAGGAACTTCCGGAGCCTCGTCCGGGACAGCCCCAGGATGGGCAGGAACCTGCGGCCGATTGCGAACAGGCGGTCCGCTGTTCCCTGTTTGATCGGCGCGCCTCCGAGCCGGCCACGAACATACTCGATCTGCGCCGGATTGATGTCGACGGCAGTGACGTCCAGACCGCGACGCGATAGGGCCATGCTGGTCGTCCCCGCTGACGCGATCGCGAACACCCGACCAGATTGAGGGAAGACCGCAAGCTCGACCGCTGCGTCTTCGTACATCTGCCCGAACAGGAGCTTGGGGCGACCGCGCATGACGCCGAGCCGGCCGCGTTGCCAGGGCGTGCTCGCGACCGTCACCTTTCGTGGACGTCCCACCACATCGTCGCCAGCGAGCGAGGCTCGCCCGACAATCGCCAGCCTCCGTCCTGGCGGACCGCATGCTTGAGCACGATGGCGCGGACTTCGTCGTCGCGCGACGCGCCGAGACACACCGTGCGCCGCATCCACGCGACCAGCTCCTCGAGGTCTGAAAATCCCCAGCGCTCGTCCGTCTGCCACAGCTCGATGCGCGGATCGATCCCGCAGTCCCGAAGGACGGCGACTGCGTCGTTCCAGGTCGGTCCGGTCGGCCGCGTGAGTTTCCAGAAGTGCTGCCAGAGCTCGGCCTCGACGGCGCGCGTTCTCGGATGGGCCTGGGTGATCTCGATGACGACACGCCGTCGGGCGGCCGCTTCCAGTGCCTTGATGAACGGTCCCAGGTCAGGGACGTTATAGAGCACGTGGCCACAAACGACCACGGCGGCGGTGCCGACCTGCGGGGCAACATCCGGCCAGCGACCCAGCACCGTCGCGTCGGCCGGGCTGTTCGCCAGCATGGCCGGACTCCCGTCAACGGCAATGATCCGGCTGGCGGGCGGCCTGAGCGGCAGGGACATCGCGCACCGGCCCGCTCCTACGTCAAGGACATTGTCCCCAAGTGTTAGCGCCTCCAGAGCACGCCGATGCGACAGGGTCGGCCCGCGCTGGTCGCTTTCAAACAGGGCGACTGGCAGCGCCCACGGGTCCTCGGGCGCCTTGGCCAGGATGGGCTCCGGGATCGCCCAGGAGGCAAGCGCCCGCCGCCAGCGCTCCGCCGCCGTCCCGTCTTCGGTCACTGGCCTCAATTGTGGTCCGCCAGGTGGCATTTCCATCGGGTAAGAGCTAACAAATTCCTAACATTCGACTCGCATGCTTCGTGCGAGGTAAGCTGTCGGCATATTTCCGGTATTGGGGAGGTCTAATTCGATGAAGGGGACGGTCATTCGGGTGTTTGCGGTGATCCTTGCCGCCGGCCTCGCCGCGTGCGGGGCGGCCAACACCGCGGGCGGCACCAGCAGCTCGAGTTCCTACCAGGGCAAGACCATCGAGTTCGGCGCCATCCTCTCGTTGACAGGCGCAGGGGGCGTCTACGGGCCAAGCTCGAAGAACGGCATGATGCTGGCCGTCGACACCATCAACAACAAGGGAGGGGTTAACGGCGCCAAGCTCTCGTTGACGGTTGACGATGACGCCTCCGATAAGGCCCAATCGGCCCAGGTTGCGCAGACCCTCATTCAGGGCGGGAAGCTGCTGGCGCTGCTCGGACCGACCCTGTCCAACTCGGCCGTGGCCGTCCACCCGCTCGCCGAGAGCTTCAAGATCCCGATTCTCGCAGTCAGCACAACCGGCATCCACATCGTGCCGGACTGCAACTATCCGAGCACGACGCCGTGCAAATACGTCTTCCGCGACAGCCTGGGCGAGGAGACGGCGATCCCGACCAATATCAAGGCCTATGTCGATAAGTCGCATCCCAAGACCGGCGTCCTAATGGTCGCCAACGATGACAAGTTCTCCTCTGACGGCGGCAAGATAGTGCAGAACACGGTCGGACAGTACGGCATCCAGCTTCTGAGCACCGTCCAGTTCAGCAAGACGACCGCGGACTTCGCGCCCGTCGTCACGCAGGCTGTGCAGAAGCATCCCGATGTCATCTTCATCACCAGCCTCGGCGGGATCCCGGCAAAGATCATGATCGAGGCTCGGCGCGAGGGATTCACCGGCCAGTTTCTCGGGGGCAACGGTTTTAACACGGCGGTTGTCTCGAAGCAGGCTAGCGACGCGGGTAAGGGCGCCGAGAGTGGGAGCGCCTGGTACCTGAACAACACCTTCCCGTCGAACGCCGATTTTGTCAGCGCCTACCGGGCCAAGTACGGACAGGATCCCGACCAGTTCGCGGCGCAGGGCTATGCCGGAATCCTAGATCCTCGCCGATGCGGCGAAGCATGCCAACCTCACCTTCAGCGATATCCCGGGTGACCGAACGAAGCTCCGCGACGCGATGGAGAAGGTGAATATCCAGACGCCGCTAGGGCCATTCCAATTCACGTCCAGCCATGACGTGCATCAGACCGTCTGGGTGATCGCAATGGATGGCAACGGCGGGTTCACGCTGGTGACATCGGTGAAGCCCAGCTGACCGTTTGGCCCAGCAGCTTCTCAACGCGATCTTCATCGGGTCGATCTACGCGCTCTTCGCCGTCGGCTACACGCTGGTCTTTGGCGTCCTCGATGTCCTGAATCTCGCGCACAGCGCCGTCTTCATGCTCGGCGCCGTCATCACCTACTCGCTGGTCGCGCTGCATGGCGTGCCCTTCCTTCCGGCGGCGATCGTCGCCGTCCTCGTCTGCGGCCTGCTCGGCCTGCTGATCGAATTCGTCGCCCTGCGGCCGCTACGCCGCCGGAACGCCCCACCGATATCGGCGCTGATCTCCACGATCGGCCTGGCGCTCATCTTCGTCGCGCTGGTGGAACAGGCAACACCGGGCACGCTGTTCAGCTGGCTCTGGCAGGACGGCGCGAATTCGGTTCGCATGCCGAGCGGCGCTGTTCCTAACCCGACATATCACGTGGCCGGGCTAACGATCGAGGGCAGCAAGCTGCTCATCCTCGGCATCAGCGTGATCTTGATGCTGGTCCTCGGCTACGTTATTCGCTACACGCAGGTCGGTCGCGCCCTGCGCGCGGTCGCGGAGAACCGCAACGCCGCGACCTTGCTCGGCATCCAGGTCGACCGGGTTTTTGCCTCCACGCTCTTCGTCTCGTCGGCCCTTGGCGGGCTGGCCGGACTGCTGTTCGGCCTCGCGCTCTCCGATATCAGCCCCTACATTGGACGCGACCAGGTCGAGCTGAAGGGCCTCGCGGTCATCGTGCTCGGCGGCATGGGGAGTGTGCCCGGCGCCGTGGTGGGCGGCTACCTGCTGGGGCTGATCGAGGTGCTCGCCTTCGTCCGTTTTGGCAGCAATGTCGAGGCAGGCGTCGCCTTCGCCGCGCTCTTCTTGATGTTGGTCGTGCGCCCGCAAGGCCTGTTCGGCGCCAGGCTCAGGGAACGGCTCTAAAGGCCGGGCCGTGGACTTCTTCATCCAGCTGTTCACGGACCCGGTCGGTTTCTACAACCAGCATGAGCTGCTGATCGCGCAGATCGGCATCAACGCGATCCTCGCGATCTCGCTCTTCGTGACCTTCTATTCGGGCCAACTGACCCTGGCCAACGCCGGCTTCATGGCGATCGGCGCGTACACCACGGTCATCATGAGCCTCTATCTACCAACGCCGCTGCCCTTGAACATGTTGGTGGGCGCGCTGCTGGCCGCCCTGGTTGGCTTCCTGGTCGGCTTGCCCGTGCTTCGCCTGCGCGGCATCTTCCTGGCGATCGCCACCATCGGGTTCGTCGAAGCACTGCGCCTCGGCGTCATCCTCAACGTACCCATTACCGGCGAAGGCCAGGGTTGAAGAATCCGACCGCCGATCCCGTCGGCGGCATCCTGCCGATCCTGATCTCCTTACCCATCCTGGCGTACATCACCTGGCGGTTGACGCGGGCCCGCGTCGGTCAGGCCTGGGCGGCCATCCGCGAGGACGAGCTGGCGGCCTCCAGTAATGGGATCAACGTGCCGCTCTACAAGATGATCGCCTTCGTCATCAGCGCGCTGATCGCGGGTTATGCCGGCGCGCTCGAAACCCACATCAATTTCTTCGTCGATCCCACGGAATACAGCGTCACCCGCACCATTCAGATCCTGACCTTCGCCGTGGTCGGCGGCACGACGAATGTCCTGGGGCCGATCGTCGGTGCCGTCTTTCTCACGGCGCTGCCTGAAATCGTGCGGCAGTTCGCATCGTACCGGGATGTTGTCAACGGCATCATCCTGATCCTCGTCATCATTTTCCGGCCACAGGGCATCGTCGGCCGTGGCGGCCTCGCCCTGATCCGGCCGCGCTGGTTGAAGGCGCGAGCGATCCCCTCCCCCATTCGCGGGGAAGCGTAAGGCGACGGCTGTTGAGCGCCCTGCTTCAGCTCTCTGACGTCCGTCGGCACTTCGGCGGCGTCAAGGCTGTCGACGGCGTCTCCCTGGAATTGCCCGAGGGCACGATCTTTGGCCTGATCGGGCCGAATGGCGCCGGCAAGACGACGCTCGTCAACCTCGTGACCGGCTACATCCCATCCCAGGGGGGCAGCATCCGGCTCATGTCTCCTGACCCTTCGGCGGAGGGTAGGTCGGGGGCGGTTGAACTGGCCGGCCGCCCGTCTCATCGAATCGCCGGGCTCGGCGTCGGCCGCACCTTTCAGACATTGCGGCTTTACCGCAACCTGACGGTCATCGAGAACGTGCTGATCGGCATGCACCCGCGATCGCGGGATGACACGCTACGGCAGTTGCTGCCCTTCCGGCTGGGCAAGGATCACGAGCGGATTGATGAAGCGCGCCAACTTCTCGCCAGCGTTGGCCTCGACACAGCGCGGCATGCAGATCGGCGAGCCGCCACCCTTTCGTACGGCGACCAGCGACGCCTCGAGGTCGCTCGGGCGCTTGCGCTGAAACCACGGCTATTGATCCTCGATGAGCCGGCGGCCGGCATGAATCCCGCGGAGAAGGATCGCGTCCGCGACCTGATCCAGAAGCTCAATGCCGACGGCCTGACCGTGCTATTGATCGACCATGACATGCGATTGGTGATGAGCGTCTGCCGCCAGATCGCGGTGCTGAACTTTGGACGGAAGATCGCTGACGGAACACCAAAAGCGGTCGCCGACGATCCGGCCGTCATTACCGCGTACCTCGGCACCGAGGCAAAGAAGACGGCCGCCCATGTTCCGGGCTCGGAGGCGCCAAACCTGGAGGCACGGCAGACGACCACGACGGCGCCAGAACCGGCTTCGCCAATCCTTGACGTTCGCGACTTACAGGTGTCGTATGGCGCGATTCAGGCGGTCCGTGGTGTCACATTCGGCATCGCCAACGGCGAGATCGTCGCGCTGATCGGCGCCAACGGAGCCGGCAAGTCGACGATCCTCAACACCCTGTCCGGCGTGCTGCGACCGCAGGCGGGGAGCGCGCGTTTCGATGGTCTCGACCTGACGAGCGCTGCGCCGGACCGAATCGTGCGGCAGGGCCTGGTCCAGATTCCCGAGGGCCGCGAGATCCTGGCCCGGTTGACGGTGCGGGAGAACCTCGAGCTCGGGGCGTGGGTTCGCCACGACCGCGGCGCCGTTCATCGTGAGATCGACGCGCTGATGAAGCAGTTTCCAATTCTTCGCGAACGCGAGCGCCTTCCGGCAGGACAGCTGTCCGGTGGCGAGCAGCAAATCCTTGCGATTGCCCGTGGGCTGCTGGCGCATCCGCGACTCCTCCTGCTGGATGAGCCGTCGCTTGGACTCGCGCCGCAGATGGTCGATACGGTCTTCGCCATCATTCAGCGCATCCACGGGGAAGGCGTCACCATCCTGCTGGTCGAGCAAAACGCGCTCCGGGCGCTGGAGATCGCCGATCGTGCGTACGTCGTCGAAACCGGCCGCATCCTGCTCAGCGGGACCGGGTCGGCCCTGCTCCGCAATCCAGAGGTCCAGCGAGCGTACCTCGGCGGCTGAAGTTTCTCGCGATCAGGCGTTGATCTCAGCGGCGATCCGCTCGCGCTGCTCGGCATTGAGAAAAGGCGCATTCCCGGCTGCGGCGTTTTCGGTCGGCCGGCCGGGCGTCTTCGTCGCCGTCAGCACGCAGCTGATCCGTGGATCGCTGGCGATCCATTTCAAGATTGCCTGCGCCCAGGTCTTGACGCCGAGGTCGTTGAGTAAGCCCGGATCGGGCCGGTGCTCGAGCACGCCGAACCGCAATGGGCTGTGAACCAGAACGCCGATGCCCAGCTCCGCAGCCAGTGGCAACACCCGCCGCTCCGCATCTCGAAGTCGAGGATTGTACGGCAGCTGAATCATGTCCAGGCGACCAGTCTGCATCACGTCGCACAGGTCATCGAACGCGCTCGGAAGATAGTGCGTCGCCCCGACCGCGGTGACCTGGCCATCGGCTTTGAGCTGCTCGAGCATGCGCAGCTGGGATTTCCAGGCCACCAGGTTGTGCACCTGGTAGATCTCGACCCGACCGTATAACCGCAAGGCATGCTGCGCCTGCTCGCGACCTTCCGCTTCGCTGCGGGTCCAGATCTTGGTGGCGATCATCGCCTCCCCTCTCCTACCGGTCAGCGCCCGTGCGAGGACATCTTCGGCACGTCCATACATCGGCGACGAATCGAACAGATCGATGCCGGCCATAAGCGCTTCCTCGACAACCGCCTGACGACTGTGCGCCGTATCAAAGGTTTGCCAGGTTCCCATGCCGATGACCGGCACCTCCAGCGCGGCACGTCCTAAGCGTCGACGTTCCATGCTGGCAGCGGTGAGGGTCGGCGAACCTACAGGTTCTCGATCTGGACCGGCTCGATCGATTCCGCAAGCTGGAAGCCGAAAATCTTCGAGTAGAAGTACAGCTCGGCCTCGAGCGCCCGCTTGATGTTCTTCGCCATGCGGAAGCCATGCTGCTCGCCTTCGAACGCGATGTAGGCCACCGGCAAGCCCTTCTTTCGCATCGCCTCCACGATCACCTCCGCCTGGCTCGGAGGCACGATCTTGTCTTCGAGGCCTTGCAACAAGATGATTGGTGCCCGAATCCTGTCGACGGAATGAATCGCCGAGCGCGCTCGGTAGATATTTCTGTCTTCCGGCCAGCGGCCGATCAGGCCCTGGTCGTACATCGACTCGAACTTGTGGGTGTCGTTGTGAAACGTCTCGAGGTCACTGATCCCAAAATGGCTGGCGCCGGCTTTGAAGAAGTCGCCGCTCGTCATCGCCCGCAATACGGTGTAGCCACCGGCACTGCCGCCGGTGATCGCGACGCGGTTACCGTCAACCAGGCCGCGGTCGATCAGATAACGGGCGCCCTGGACGGCGTCGTTCACGTCGACGACGCCCCACTGTCCGTTGAGGCGCTGACGATACTCGCGTCCGTAACCGGAGCTGCCGCCGTAGTTGACCACCAGGTAGCCGAAGCCGCGCGTGGTCCAGAACTGGTCACTGAGATCGAGGGCGTTGGAGACCGACCCCGTCGGACCACCGTGGACGTAGACGATCAGTGGCGGCAACTCGCCGACCGGCGCCTCGTAGGCAGGATTGAGCGGCGGGTAGTAGAAGGCGTGAGCGATAAGCGCGCCTTCCGTCGGATACTCGATCGCCTGAGGCATCGACAGGTAGGTCGGGTCGACGTTGATTTCCGCTGACCGGCGCAACACCTCGACGCGGCCGGTCTCGACGGCCACCGCCAGCAGCGCAAGCGGTTCGGTCGGTGATCCGGCAATAGTGAAAGCCCGCCCGCCCCGGGCCTGGATGAACGGCTGGTAGGCGGTGTACGGTGCGACCACTGGCGTCATCCGTTTGGAGTCCAGATCGATCGTCGCCAGCCGGCCAACGCCCTGCGACCGAACCTGGCAGACGATCCGGTGGTCGGACTCGAAGGCGTAGGTGGACATCCCGAACAACCATTGCGGCGTCCCCAGCTCGGCCGGCATTTCCACCACGGGCTCGACCTCGAGACCGTTCCAGCGATAGAGGTTCCACCAGTTGGTCCGGTCGGACACGAAGTACAGCACGCCGTCGGCAGACCACGACGGCTGGCAGATCGATTCCTGGATGGCTCCGGCGACTTTGCGCGGCGCCCGGACGGCACCGTCGTCGGTCAGCTCGCCGACCCAGAGCTCAGTTCCATCCCACGGCATGTTCGGGTGGTTCCAGGTCAGCCAGCAAAGATGCGTTCCCGCCGGGTTCACGCGTGGCGAGGCGTAAAAATCGTTGCCTTCAGCCAGCGTCTTTGCGTCCTCTCCGCCCTGCCGAGCGAGGCTCACGATCGTGTTGACCGCCCACCTGGAGCCAGTCGAGTGGTCTTCACGAACCGCGATCAGCCGTCCGCGTTTGTCGTCCATGACAAGGTCCGCGTGACGAATGTCTTTCGGTGGCGTGATCGGCACCGGCGTCTTATTCGGCTCCTGCACATAGAGCCGTTGATCGCCGTAGTTCGTGAACCAGACGGTGCCCTTGTTGACGACGTAGGCGCCGCCCCCGTACTCGTGGACGCGAGTGCGCGCGTTGAAGTCCGGTGGGGTGACATCGGACGGGCCTCCACCCTGCCCGCCGCCAGAGAGCGAGGCCATCTGGACGCGGACGATCACGTTCCTGCCTTCTTCCGCGGGCCGCTGTTCGACCCAATAGAGGTCATCGCCGTCAAGCTGAACCTGCGAGAGACCGATCACCCCGGCGACGATCGCATCGGCCGTCACCGGCGATCGCCAGGCCCCATGCGGCGCCGTCCGCGGGCGCGCGGAAACATTTCGGGCCATGCCACTCAGCCTACCTGTCTAGACTTTTGGCATGCGCGTCGAAAGCCCGGCCTTTACCGAGCGCGAGATGCGCGGCTTTCTCGATGAGGTTACCGATCACGAACGCGATCGGCTGATTGAGCGGTTGCAAGCGGCCTCAGCCGGACTCGCCGACGAGGTCAAGGCAGGTCTGGGCCCGCAAGCCAACGGTCAGCAAGACTGGAACGGCCATGATGTCCTGGCCCACATCGCCGTCCTCTCAAAGTTCTACGGCATGTTGACCTACCAGGTCGGTTCAGGAAAGCTCAAGGACGTAGAGCTACTCCAGCACGTGCAGGCGCGCGACGTCGCTGGTGAACAGCTAAGCGCGCTGTCCGATGGCGAACTTCTGGCAATGGCCCAACGGGACCACCAGCGAACGATCGACTTTCTTCGGTCCGCGGATGGCGCGGCATTGCATCGGCGGGCGACGCTCTACGAAGGGTTTTCCTTGAGCGCCCTCGAGCTCGCCCAACTCGGCCTGTGCAGTCACCTCGAGATTCATCTCGCGCAAATGCAACGGACGACGCGCCCCTGAGCCGCTCCTTCGAGGACTTCCACAATGGCGACGTCATCGAGGTCGGGAGCTTGAGCATCACCAAGGACGAGATCATCGCCTTCGCCCGCCAGTACGACCCGCAACCGTTCCACATCGACCCGAACGCCGGCGCCTTGAGCATCTACGGCGGGCTGATCGCCAGCGGCTGGCACACGGTCTCGCTCTTCATGCGCTTGATCGTGAGTGCCGTCCTCGTCGATAGCACCAGCCTGGGCTCGCCCGGAGTCGAGGAGCTTCGCTGGCCGCTGCCGGTGCGCCCGGGTGACACCCTCAGCGGCCAGATGGTCGTACTGGAAACCCGCGTCTCGAATAGCCGGCCGACGATGGGCATCCTTCGCTGGCGCGGGGAGATGCGCAACCAGGAAGGCCGGCTGGTGCTGAGCCTGCTGGGGACCAACTTCTTCGGGCGCCGACCAGCCCCGTAAGGGGCGGCCAGGTCTTCTCCCAACGGCGCGTAGACTCTCGCAAGGCGATCGCGTGGGCGGCGCAATTTGAAGGAGGTGATCGGTATGGCGTCCGATTTCGGGCTGTTCATTGGTTTTGGCCTGGTCAAACCTGGCCGCGAAAAGCAGGCGCTCGAGGTCTTTGCAGAGGCTCAGCAGTTCAACGAAAAGCTCAAGCAACGGGGCGAGATCGACAGCTACGAAACCGTCCTGCTCGAGCTCCACGGTGGGGACCTGGGAGGTTTCACCCTGCTTCGTGGCACCGCCGACAAGTTGAACCGGCTGCGCTACCAGGATCAGGAGTTCCTGGGGATTGTCAGCCGAGCCAGCCTGCTCGTCGACGACTTTGGCGTCGTCGGAGCGACCATTGGCGACGGCATCCAGAAGCAGATGGGGATCTTCCAGGAGGCGATCCGCTCATTGCAACCAATGGCCGCCGCTGCCCGCTGAGCCGCCTAGGCTGAGCCTCTGACCGGGACGGAGTCGAGGACCTGCTGCGTGTGACTGCAGCCGAGACGAGTCGCGCCGGCCTGCAGCATCGCCATGGCATCCTCGTAATAGACGATCCCGCCTGAGGCCTTCACCCCAACGCGATCGCCGACAGCCTGGCGGATCAGCATGACGTCATGCACGGTCGCGCCGTGGCCGAGGTAGCCGGTCGACGTCTTGACGAAAGCGGCGCCGGCCTCCACCGCGAGCCGGCAACCCGTCCGTTTCTCCGGGTCGGTCAATCGCGAGCATTCGAGGATGACTTTGACCGGATGCCGGGCGGCTGCCTTGACCACGCTCGCGATGTCCGACGCGACCGTCTCGAGCTCGCCATCCTTGAGCCGGCCGATATCGATCACCATGTCGATCTCGGTCGCTCCATCGCCGACGGCCAGTCTGGTCTCGTGCGCCTTGGCGTCGACGTGTGCCGCTCCAAACGGAAAGCCGACGACGGCCGCGATTCCCACCGATGACCCGACAAGCGTTCGCGCCGCCAGTGCAACCCGGTTCGAGTTGAGGCACACCGTCGCGCAGCGATTTCGTCGCGCAATCTCGCAGGCCATCAGCACATCGTGATTAGTCGCCGAGGGATCGAGCAGGGTGTGATCGATCATGGCCGCGAGTTCGACGCGCGTCATGGCTTTCAGTGACGGTAGCTTACCCCGGGATCTTCGAGAAGAAGACGTCAGTCGGGCCGTTCCGGCTTTGCGGCCGCGCCATGACGAAGACGGCCCCGAATCCGTTCCGGAGACCGACCAGGCCCATGTAATCGCCGATAAACGGCCCGAACCGAGAGGCAGGCGCCCTACGCAGGTCGAACGGGCCGGCCGCATGCACCTCATGCCAGCGCGCGCCTCGATCGCCGCTGGTGCTGAACCAGACATCCGTGTCGAGCCGCGAGCTGCCTGGCGAGTAATGGCGCACGTCGAACCACAGCATTCCAAGCAGGCCGTCCCCGGCAACGGCAAGGCTTGGCAGAAAGGCTTGCGCCTTCTGGCGAACGGCTACGTGTGACGCCCGCCAGTTGAGACCGGCATCATCGGAACGCGCCACCAGGATCGTCGAGAAATCGCGATGATCCTCGAACCAGCTGACGTAGACCGCGTTGCCATCGATCGCCGCCACGATGTTCTGGCCGGACACTCGCAGCTTCGTCGCCTTGCCGGGGTCGACGGCCGTCGTGTAGCTAAAGCTCGCCGCATCGATCGGCGAGGACCAGGTCTGGCCTTGATCTTTTGAGCGCAACACGCGCACCTTGACAGGAAGCGGCGGCGGACTCGCACTTCCCGGCAGCGATGAGGCCTCGACAAAGACGTCGAGGAGTACACCACCCGCGGTCATCAGCAGCTGATTTTCCTGCGACTCGTCGTTGCCGTTGTACAGTGACGCGGGCGCCGTCCACGACCGGCCGCCGTCAGTGGTTCGGGCGAACACGATCCGATCCGTCGACGGCTCGACGCCCGGGGTCACGACATAATCCGCCCAGACGGCGTAGGCGGTGCCTGCATGCCGGCGGTCGGCGACTATCGTTTCCTTGTCCGGCTCGGTTGGCGGTGCGGTGGCGCTCTCCAGCACGACGGGCCCGCTCCAGGTCACGCCGTGGTCATGCGACACGCTGACGACGATGTCGTATGACGTCCCGGCCGCGCTGGACGGGCGCCGTGCCAGCGTCGACAGATAGACCACCCCATCGGGTCCGATCGAGATCCACGGATCACTGGCGTGCACGTAGGCACCACCGCTACAGGTCAACAGCGGCGTGAGCGCGGCGCGACTCCACTGCTTGCCGCCGTTTTCGCTGATCGCGACGACGATGCCGATCGTGTCCGGCGCGCGATTGTCTAACCAAGCGGCGATCAGCCGCTGGTCATTGGTCGGGTCAGCGGCAAGGGACGGCTCGCCTGGCTGACCCGCTGCGCCGATGCCGGCGCGGCAGCCGTCAGCCACCGACAATGCTCCGCTGATCAGCTGTGGCGCCGGAAGCGCCGGCTGATTGGTGTTCTGCTTACTGCACCCCACCAGCACTACCGCGGCCGCGAGCGTCGCGGCCCGCCGAGCGCGCATGAAGGCGCTACGTTATCAGAAGGCTAGGCGGTCATTCGCCAGGCTGGCGGGAGCTGACGCCCGCTGCCGGCCTGGATGCAGCTCGCGAGCAGTTCCTCGATCCCGTCATGGTCCAACGGCTTCGAGATATAGAAGCCCTGACCCGCCTGGCAACCCATGGCATTGAGCGCAGCGAGTTGTTCCGCGTGTTCGATGCCCTCGCCGATCGTCATCAAGCCGAGACTGCCGGCCAGGCCGATTATGGTGCGCAGAATCGCCCCATCGGCAACCCCGGTCCCGATCCCAGCGACGAACGACCGGTCCATCTTGATGATGTCAACCGGAAAATCTCGCAGGTGTCCGAGTGACGAATAGCCGGTGCCGAAATCGTCGAGCGCCATCCGAACACCCCGGCTCCGCAGCTCTTGCAAGGTGGCGGCGATCGGTTGCGTGTCCCCAAGCAGGACGCTCTCCGTCAGCTCCAGGATCAGTGACTGCGGATCCAGGCCAGCCGCGTCGACCGCCTCCATGACTTCGTTGACGAGCTCGGCCCGCTGCAGCTGGCGCCCGGAGATGTTGACGCTGATCTGCATCATCGGCGTCGAGGGATAACGGACCTGCCAGCGACGCGCCTCGCGGGTTGCTTGCTGCAGCACCCAGCGGCCCAGCTCGACGATATGGCCGCTGTCTTCGGCAATCGAAATGAATCACCTGGATAGAGCAAGCCGCGGCTGGGGTGGTTCCAGCGGACCAGCGCCTCCAGGCTGTGCACGGCGCCGGTCTCCAGCAGGATCACCGGCTGGAAATGGACTACGAACTGTTTCTCAGCGAGCGCCTGCTCCAGATCGTGTTCCAGTTCCATCCGTTGCAACGCGGCGAAGGCCAGCGACGCCTCGTATTCGACGAACCGGGCTTTGCCTTTCGACTTGGCGATGTACATCGCGACATCGGCGTTGCGGATCAGGTCGTCGGCCGCCTCCTGGCCGGAAACGATGCCGGCAATGCCGATGCTGGCCCGCACGGCGATTTCCCGGCCGCTGATGGAGAATGGCGGCGCCAACTGGCGCGTGATGCGCTCGGCGACCCGTGCGGCGGTCTTCTCGTCCTCGAGGTTGCGCAGGAGTACCGCGAATTCATCACCGCCCAGCCGAGCGACGGTATCACCTGGCCGCAAGGTGCTTGAGACACGGGCCCCGACCGCAACCAGCAGCTGGTCACCGACTTCGTGGCCGAGCGTGTCGTTGACCGATTTGAAGTCGTCCAGATCGAGAAAGAGCACGGCGATGTGCTGCTCGCTATCGAGCTGGAGCGCATGCTCGAGGTTGACCCGAAACGCGGCGCGGTTCGGGAGATTGGTCAAGGAATCGTGAAATGCCTGGTGAATCAGCTTTTCCTCGAGCGCCTTGCGCTCGCTGATGTCCCGCGTGTTCAATACCAGGCCTTGGACCGACGGAAGCTCGAGGAGGTTGGTGATCGTCACCTCGCTCGGACAATAGGAGTCGTCCTCCCGCCGTAACCGGCACTCGATCGCAATCGGCGGGCCCGGGATGTTGATCGCCTCGTCGATCTTTCGCAACACATGCGTCCGTTCATCCGCGTGAACGAGGTCGCCGAAGAAGGTGCCAACCAGGCGCGCTTCCCGGTAGCCAAGGATCCGCTCGACTGATGCGCTCTGGTATTGGATGGTGCCGTCGCGACCGATGAGCGTGATCACGTCCGACGAGTTCTGCACCAGGGAGCGGAAATGCTCGCGGCCTTTGGCGAGCGCCGTGGCCTGGCTTTCGAGCTGGCGGTTCAGAGACAGGTTGTCGCTGAGTGTCAGGAACTGGCGGATGACAACCAGCGCGATGACCGTGAGCAGCGACCAAAAAATGACCGAGTCGAGCTCTCCCGGCTGGGCTTCTTCGATCGCGGCCACGAGGGCGGCCGCGATCACCGGCGCATAGGGCAGGATCAGGCCCCACTGTCCAGGGGCAACCGGCACCGTCGCTGCGCTGGGGAGCGCCGGCGTCGACGCAGCTCGCAGCGCGGCGATCGCCATCAGGAGGTAGCCTGCGGCCCACCCGATGTCAACGATGCTGCCGGCGCTGTATTGGTTGGTTGTCGTCAGGTAGGCAAAGCCGCTATCGGCCAGCAGGTTGGCGAGCAGACCGCCGACCAGCAAGAAGAGCGGTAGGCGGGTGGCACGCGGGGCGCGCGAGGCCAGGATGACGATCATGGTTGCGATGACGACATCGCCGACGGGATAGGCGAGTCCGATCAGGTCGCCCACAAGATCTCCCGTATTCGCGCGATAGACGGCTCCGAGCGTCGTGGCCCAACTCACGACGAAGAGCGAGCCGGCGATCAGTAGCCCGTCGATGATCGCACGGAGAAGCCGGGTCGCCTTTGATGCCGCGGTGGGGAAGCAGAGGACGCCCGCGATCGCAAAGGGCATCGCCAGCAGGTAGCCGAGGTCGGAGAACGATGGAAATGGCACCTGTTGACCCTGGAGCAGTTCGTAATAGGACCACGCGACTTCTCCCGATCCCCAGGAGAATGCCGACAGGCTGATCAAGGCCCAGGCTGCCCTGCTTCGGCCCTGATGACGGCTCGCGGCGAAGGCACAAGCGCCCGCCGCGACATAGGCGATCACGAACTCGCCGATGTCGTCGAAGCTCTGCGTGGTATGGATGCCGCCCCATTGAAAAAATAGCCACGCGGCGAAGCACAGGCAGACAGCTGCCCAGGCGCCGAGAGCGATCAAAAGCCGGCGGGTGCTTGCCACGTGCTATAGAGTCAACCAGCCACCGGAACAATCCTGAGGGACGCGAATCGCGCCTTAACCGGACTGCGACAGCGCCGTTGCAGCGGCCGCCGGGCCGAGCCGTAGGCCGGCAGGAACGACTGGGCGTGCCCAGCCGGGCCTGCCGGCGTCAAGTCGAAACGCTATCGAGCCGCTTCGCCCAGCGTCACCGTGAACTCCTTGACCTCGCCAGCGCGAACCACGCGAAGCTTGTGGCTGGAGCCGACGCTCGCCTTGCGAAGGCCGCTGAACAGATCCTCGAGGCTTTCCGTCGTGTTGCTATCCAGCGCAAGCAGGGTGTCGCCCTGCATGAGGCCGGCATGATCTGCGGGACTCTTTGGCTCGACGGCGACGACCAATAAGCCGCTGTCCTGCTTGGCCTGCGTCTTCACCGCGTCAGGGAGTGGCACTTCCTGGGTGCCGATCCCGAGATAGGGACGCTTGATCCGACCGTCCTTGCGCAGGCTCTCGACCACCCGCTCGGCGACGTCCATCGCAATGGCGCGCCCGTCGCCGCGGCCGAAAACCCAGCTATTCATGCCCACCGCACGCCCGTCGGCGTCGACCAGCGGGCCGCCGCTGAACCCGGGGTAGAGGGGCGCGTTCGTCTGGATGACGTGCTCGATCTCGCTGCCGCGCCAGCCGCGCCATGGGGACGACACCGAGCTGATCGTCCCGAAGGTTGCCTTCAGGCTTCCCGGACGACCGATCGCAATCACGATCTGTCCGGGCTTGAGGTCGGCGACCTTCGCCCGGGACATCGCCGGCGCCGTAAGACCGTCGTCGATCTTCAGCAGCGCGATATCCGTCGCCGGATCGCGCCCGACCAGCGTCGCCTTGCTGCTCTTCTCCCCCACCACGACCTCGATGTCGTCTTCCTGTTCGACGACATGGTTCGCGGTCAGGATCAGGCCGCTGTCCCAGACAATGCCCGTGCCGGCGCGCCCGCGGCGGGCGTCGACGCGGACGACGCTTTTGCTTGACTTATCGACCAGGTCGGCAAGGTCGTTCGAAAGATCTTTGAGTGAACTCATGGAATCGCTCCTTCTGGTTGCATGATGCCGATGCATTCACGGTATGGGACCCAGGCAGCCCTCGACCTCATGCATTCGGGGAGTCATGGCCCCGGGTCTTCGGGCAGGATGCCCACGCCGAAGAGCTAAATCGAGGGATGCTTAGTCGAATGAGCTGTGATCAGCAGGCGTAGTCGGCATCGTAGCCGCCGGGCAGGAACTGCACCAGCCAGAGCTGACCCGAACCCGAGAATCCCGAGCCCGAGCAATAAGACTTGGCTTGCGACGCTGACGACAGGCCGGTCGCCAGCCAGTCGGCGCTGAGCCCATTGACGAGATTGCCACCCACGATCGTGCTCCAGGCATTCGGTGTCGAGTAAATGCCGATCGGCGCAGCCGTCGGATTCTCGACCGCCGAATGCAGCGTGTCGATGATGCCCTGGATCGCATACCGGTTCAAAGTGAGGTCCTTGCATCGGGTGCCGGGCCGGCCGCACCAGCTGTTGGCGGTTTCGACATCCAGCCACCACGCGGCCGGTTGAACCGTACTCGGGCAGGCGCCTGAGGGGTTCAAGCAGCTCGCGTAGCCGACGGACCGCTGGGCCTCGCTGCAGCCCACCGCCCAGGCCCGCTGCTGCGAGTTGGTGCCGATGACGGTGGTCGATCTCGACAGGCAATCCTGCGTCGTATGACGGCCGTCCGTTGTGTTGGTGTAGCTCGGGTCATAGCCAGTATTGATGTACAGCGAAGGGCTTGCCGTATTGCCGGCGTAGCTCCATTCACTGGTAAAACACGCGTTGTAATACGTGAACGGATAGCCCTGGTTGACACCGACGATCCCGAACGAGCCGCCGGGGTAGGCGGTGCCGCACTGCGGATAGCTGATGTCATAGCCGACGCCGCCCGACCCGTAACTCGAAGCAAAGGCCCCCAATTGCCCGGCGACCAGGCCCGCCGCCGCGGCCACCACGGCCAGGCCACCGGCGACCGTATGCCTCCCCATTGCCAACAATGTAGCGCTCGGTGACGAATTCTTCAACCCTGGCGGCTTGGTCGGAAATACGGAGACCTCACACTCAGAAAGGCGAGGCCTCCCGGCGATCAGGGCGAGAGTCGCTCGGCCAGGTACTTCAACGCGATCGGATAGCGGTACTCGATCGCGTCGTGAGTGGCATCAAAGAGCTCAAAAAAGACGTCCGTCACGCCGATTAACTCCAGCTCGCGGCGAAAAGCCTCGGCGCCGAGATCGAGCCAGTATTGATCGCGCTTGCCGGCATCGATGTAGATCGCCCGCATCGAGCGAAGCGCGTCGGCGTGCCCGGCGACCATGCGAACGGGGTCCCAGCGCAACCAGCGTTCCCAGATTTCCGGCACCTGCTTGCCGGTCTGCGGATCGAACGGCAGGCGGACCGTCCCGTCGTCGTCGGCCGAGTAGCAGGCGGCCATGCACCAGTCGTTCAGCAGCTCGCCGTCACCCTCCTTGCTGAAGGCCGGCCGGCTTCGGAAGTCTTTCCAGAACTCCTCGTAGGAGCCGTGATAATGCTCCCGAAGCGCGCGAACCGACCTGGGAAATTCGTTCGCATAACAGAGCTCGAAGAGCGCGTCGCCCGCGTGGGTGGCAAAACCGCCAAAGACGTCCGGCCGCAGCATCGGGGTGATCATCGCCCCGTAACCACCGCTGGACTTGCCCATGATGCCGCGATGCCTGGCTTCGGGCATCGTGCGGTAATGCCGGTCGATCCAGGGCACGATCTCGTTGCACAGGTAACTGTGATAGCGCCCGGTTGCGGGCGAGTCCAGATACTGACTCCCGCCGATCGACGTCCAGCAGTCGACATATATAAGGATGCAGGGCGCCGCGCCGCCGGCCGCGAACTGCGCATCGGCGAGCTCAGGGAAGTTGCGCCGAAAGGCGGAACGGTTTCTCCACATGTCGATTTGGCCGGTCAGCCCCTGGATGACGTAGACGCTCGGATAGCATCGTCCCGGCTCGGCGTCGTACCCCGGCGGTAGATACACCCACAGCGGGCGGCTCGCCGGATCGTTGAGCCGATTGCCTTTAAGCACGGTGCTCTCGAAGACGTGCTCCTCGTATCGGCCCTTCGGCTCGAAACGCCATGGTCGCAGGTCTGGCACCCTGCGACTATACGGCGCGGTAAGCGCGCGTCAACGACCGGCGCGATGCGAGGATAAAGCGTGGCCATCGCACGTTGTCCCTGGGCGGGAAGCGATCCGCTGATGGTCGAGTACCACGATCGCGAGTGGGGCCTGCCGGTTCACGATGATCGACGGCTCTTCGAATTCCTGGTGCTCGAGGGAGCCCAGGCCGGGCTCAGCTGGATGACGATCCTCCGCAAACGCGCGGCTTATCGCAAAGCCTTCCGCGACTTCGACCCAGCGCCGGTCGCTCGGTTTGGGCTACGCGACGTCTCCCGGCTACTCAGCGACGAGGGCATCGTCCGCAATCGGCGCAAGATCGAAAGCGCGGTCGCGAACGCCCGGGTCGTGCTGGAGACCGCCAGGGAGCGCGGCAGCTTCGATCGCTACGTCTGGTCGTTCGTCGATGGGCGGCCGGTCGTGAACCGCTGGAAGGCGCTGGCGCAGATTCCCGCGATGACCGATGCGTCACGAGCCCTGAGCAACGATCTACTTCACAGAGGCGCCGGCTTCGTCGGACCGACGATCTGTTACGCCTTCATGCAGGCGACCGGGTTGGTCAACGATCACCTGGTCAGCTGCTTCCGCTACCGCGCAGTCTCGCGCGGTTCGCCGCGCTAGCCGATTTCGCCGCTGGCGATGTCCGGGACGTAGAACCCGCGGGTGCCGGCTCGCCAGGTAAGCCAAAAGAGTAACCCGAAAGCCGCAGACACGACGAATACGAAAAGGCAGATTCCAAGGAGCACTCCGGCGATAAGAAGATTCCATCCAGGGCTGTCTATGGTTTGCATCGTACCGGCGCCTTGCCGGCTGACTTGCGTGACGTTCCCGCGCCAGCTGGTGAGCTGGACCTGCTCCCCGGGAACGAGCGTCTTCCAAACGTCGTACGCCGTTTCGATTTCAATGGTCCGCGTCGTGCCGGTAATGGCGACATCGATCCAGTGGCGACCGTTCGGACCCGCCTCCTCAATCCGGACAACCGCAGCGGTCAGCTGGCTTCGGCACGGACTCACACCACCGGCTGCGCAGTCCGGCGCGGTTCGGTAGGCGACGTCACTGGCGAGTGCCTGGGCCGCGGCGATTCCGAAGGCCACCGCGCCGACAAGGCCGGCGCCTGCCAATAGGCCGAATAACGCCATGTAGCCAAAGTCTCTCGCCGTCTTCGCAGTGACCTGTGCATCACCGCCGCGATGGAACCACCGCCAGCTCAAGGTAAGGGCGGCGATCAAGCCAACGACAACGCTGACAAAGGTGCAGCCGCCCACCACGACTGGAAACGGATCCGGCCCGCCCTTTGGATTGATAAACGCATAGAGCAGAAGGAAGGCCAAGCCTCCTGCCCAGGGGAGCAGCATCGAGGGATTTCGGGGCTTGCCGGCGAGAAGTGGCGTCGTGGTGGCGGCCAGCAACGCGGTGCCACCCACGCAGGCGCCTTCGATGACAAGCTTGACGTGCGGGTCCACCGATAGGAGAAACGACGCGTAGCCCCCGCTCCGGCGGGCGATCGATCAGCTTATGACCAGGGCGATACCGGCCGCGGCTGGAGCTCGCCGTCGACGTAGACCGCGTCGACCTTCTCGTCGTAGAAGCACAGGAGGTTCTCGATCTTCGGACACTCCGGGATCGGCGCTGGGTAACCCCAGACGATGTCCTTGAACTCCTTGCCGTTGACGTTGACTGACCAGTACTCGGCTTTGCCCTTGTAGGGGCAGCGGGTCGAGGTGTTCGTTGCGGTCAACAAGTCCAGCCGGACGTCGAGCTTCGGAATGTAATAGCGAACCGGGAGGCCGGTCTCGAACAGCAAGCGCGGGCGATGCGTCTCGGCCACCACCTCGCCGCCAACCACGATCTTGACCTGCCGCGAGCTGTTGAGAACGTCAACGCGATGGTAAGGGTCACGTGGATGGACGAAGACTTCGTCGTCCTCCTCGAACCAGGCGTCCATCTTGTCCCAGTAGAACGCAACGTAGTCGTTCAGCTCCGGACGTTCTGGATTCAGGTAGCGCCAGGCGGCCTTCTCGGCCATGCGATCGCCGACCTTGACGGAGAAAAAGCTCGCTTCTCCCTTGCCGGCATGCGCGCTCTTGTAGCTCGTTGGTACGAGCAAGTCTTGCTGCACGTCTTTGATCGGGAAGTAATACACCGCAAGGCGCTGCTTCTCGATCAGCAACATAACTGAGCGGCTGTCGGCGACCGTCCTCCCCGCGAACAGCGTTCGAACGCGCCGCCCGGTGGGTTCTAGCTGCAGATCGCTGGCAATCGGCCGGCGGTCCTCCATCTGGGTCAGAACCTGATCCTCAAGCGCTTTCGCCATCACAGCTCCTCCTCTGAACGTTCAATACCAGCAAAACCCGCGTCCGGCCTGGCACATTCCATCGAGCGGCTGCGCGATCAGTCGAGCGCGACGACCAGCAACCCACCAAGAATGGCGGTGTTCTTGAGGAAGTGCACGCGCTGCTGGCCGCGCTGCGCCGGATCTTCCAGTTCCCAGAAGCGATGACCGGCCAGCGTCGTCGGGACCATCGAGGTCGCGAGCGCCAGCGCGGCCAGGCGTGGCAGGATGCCCGCCGCCAGCATCGCGCCGGCTCCGATATGGACGATCGCATTGATGGTCACGGCGGTCACCGGGTCGCGCGGAGTAACCGGCACAACGTCAGCGACTGCATCGACCACCGGTTTGGCCGCTTTGGCACGCCCCTCCGGCTTTGCCAGGACCTCAAGCCCGCTGAAAATGAAAATGGCCGCCAGGAGCGTGCGGCCCAAGGTTCGGGCAATTCCCATGCTCAAACTCTAGGTTTGTAAGCGGGTCTCCGTCTCGATCTGAACTCAGCCTGACTTGCGTCGGTACACAATTCGCTACACATCCATTATCATTTTTGGTGATGCCCCGACGTCGCCGATCCCGTTACGCCTTCTACCGCCGGGCCCGGCTGCTCCGGCAGACCCAGCGACGCTCCAAGTTCCGGCGCGCGCTGCTGCTGGCCGCCGTCTTCGTGGTGGGTCTCCCCCTGATGGCGGTGCCGGCCGTCGCGGCCGAGTCGATCGGCAGCCTGCCGGCGGTTGACGGCCTCTCCTCCAGCGGCCTGCAGCAGGACATGTTGATCTTCGATCGGCACGGGATCCTGATCGACGACATCGGCGATCACGGCGACCATCGCATCGTCGTGCCCCTCACCTATATGTCGCCGTACATCAAGCAGGCAACGGTCGCGATCGAGGACCGCACCTTCTGGACCAATAACGGCGTCGACCTGGGCGGCATCGCCCGCGCCGCAGTGGCGGACTACACGAGCCATCAGATCAGTCAGGGCGGGAGCACGATCAGCCAGCAGCTGGTCAAGCAGGTATTCATCGGTCCCCATCCGGCCCCAACCATTCAGCGCAAGGTCAAGGAGGCGGTGCTCGCCGTCGACCTCAACAAGCGCTACTCGAAGACGCAGATCCTCGAGATGTACCTCAACACCATCTACTACGGCAGCCAGAGCTACGGCGCCGAGGCCGCCGCCCGCGGTTTTTTCCACACGACCTCGCATGATCTGACGCTGGGCCAGGCGGCGATGCTCGCCGGGCTGCCCCAGGCACCGACGCAAAACAGCCCGCTTCTGAACATCGTCCAGGCCAAGCAACGGCAAGCCGAGGTGCTCGACGCCATGGTCGCGCAAAAGATGATCACCGCGGCGCAGGCGGCGGCCGCGAAGGCGGAGAAGCAGCAGTACTTCTATCCCACCAACTCGTTGCAGGCGCCGCATTTCGTCGATTACGTGCTCCAGGTCCTGGCCCAGCAGTTCAAGATCCGGCCCAGCGACCGGAAAGGGTACCGCGTCTACACCACGCTCGACCTCAACCTGCAGCACCAGGCGGAAGCGATCGTCGCCAATCAAATCGCCAGCAAAGGCCCTTATTACAACTTCCACGACGGAGCCCTGGTCTCGATGGATCCCAAGACGGGGGAGGTCCTGGCGATGGTGGGCGGCGCGAACTATTACACGCCGGGCGGCCAGTACAACATGGCGACCCATACCCGGCAACCAGGATCGTCTTTCAAAATGTTTACCTACACCGCGGCGATCGAGAGCCGGAAGCTGAACATGGTCAGCCCGATCCTCGACCAACCGATGGTCTTTCCACTGGGCGGCGGCACGGATGGGCTCAAGCCCTACGCGCCGCTCAACTACGACAAGCGGTACCACGGCACGGTGCCGCTGAAGATTGCCATGGGCAACTCGCTGAACATCCCCGCGATCAAGGTCGAGCTCACGACCGGGATTCCGGCGGTCCTCGACGTCGCCCGGCGAATGGGCGTCACCAGCCTGAACAAATCCGACAGCAGCTACGGGGTCAGCCTGACCCTCGGCGGTTATGAGGTGTCGCCGCTCGACATGGTCACCGGGGCCTCGACGCTGGCGACGCTCGGCGTCCGGCACAAGCCTTCGCCGGTGTTGCACATCCAGGATGGTTTGGGCAATACGTATTTCAACTACGACCCGAGCAAGAACGAGTTCCGCGCCGTCAGCCAGCAGGTCGCCTACATCATCGGCTCAATCATGTCCGACGACCGCAACCGGTGTATGGAGTTCGGCTGTGGCGGCGACCTGACGCTACCCGGTCGCCATGTCGCAGCCAAGACCGGCACGACGCAAGACTTTCGCGATAACTGGACGGTGGGATTCACGCCCAGCCTGGCGACCGCGGTGTGGGTCGGCAACACCGATTACGTGCCGCTGGCGAACAACTCCACCGGCATCGTCGGCGCTGCGCCGATCTGGCACCAGTTCATGATGCAGGCGCTGGCGCAGAAACCGGACGAGTGGTACGCGACGCCGGCCGGTCTCGATCAGCTGGGCAGCAACTACTTCCTTCCCGGAACAGAGTCCCTCCCCGGCACACTGTCGCGGCCCTGGCCCACCTGCCGCTTCCGCACTTATAACCCGTATACGGTGACCGACGCACAACTAACCGTAAACGGTCTTCCCTGCATCCTTAGCTACATGCCGCGGGGCGTGCTCGCGGGCACCTCGGGATAAAAGAAAACCCGGTAGCCGGGTGGCCACCGGGTTGAGTGAAGGGATCCGCGCTAATACGTCGTCCGACGGCCGCTATAAAAGCCGAAGCCGCCGCTGAGCAGACCGAGGACGATCAGGATGATCCCGACCAACGTCCAACCGAGAACGAGCGCAATGATCCCAAGGACGATCAGTAATCCGCCGCCACCAAAGTACATCCTGCACCTCCTTTATTCAGAATCCGGAGGATCGTCAATCCTCACCATAGGGGGCCGAGGGCCTTCAGGGGAAGACCGCGAATTGAAAAGAGGCCTGGTGAGGCTCCGCGGCCCCGGCCGCAGCCGGGCCTGCCGATGAAGTAACCCCTGGCCCAGGTCGAAGCCCATCTCGGGCAGCAGCTCGAACCCAGGGATGCCCGCGGTATGATACTCAGTATCAAGTGATGCTGCCTATCAGATTAGGAGGACCCGGGATGCGTTCGAGATTGCTGGTGGTGCTCGTCGTGCTGGTCGGTGTGCTGGCGGCTGCCTGCGGAACGCCATCGGGCGCGACCGGCGGCAGGACCCTGCAGGTGATCGCCGGCGAAAATTTCTGGGGCAGCATCGCCGCCCAGCTCGGCGGTAGCCGTGTCTCGGTCACCAGCGTCGTCACCAACCCGAACGCCGACCCGCACGATTACGAAAGCAGCACCAGTGACGCGCGCGCCTTTGCCACCGCGGACTACGTGATCCTGAACGGCGCCGGCTACGACGACTGGGGCAGCAAGCTGCTCGCGGGTAATCCGAGCCGGAGCCGCAAACTCTTTACGGTCGCGGATCTGCTGCACAAGAAGGCCGGAGACAATCCGCACTTCTGGTACAACCCCACCTCGGTAGACCAGGTCGTCGATCGGATTACGGCCGATTACCAGGCGATCGACCCGGCCGACGCCAGCTACTTCAGCCAGCAGCGGGCCGCCTTCCGACAGGCATTGCAGCCGTACCACGACCGGATCGCCAGCATCAAGAAGTCATTCGGCGGCACTCCGGTGGGCTCGACCGAAAGTATCTTCGTCTACCTGGCCCAGGCGCTCGACTTGACCTTGATCTCGCCGCCGCAGTTCATGCAAGCCGTTGCCGAAGGCAACGACCCCCCTGCCAATACGGTTGCCCAGTTCCAACAGCAGATCGCCGCCAAACAGATCAAGGTGCTGGTCTTCAACGTGCAGGCCGCGTCCAACGTCACCGACGGCTTGAAGCGGCTCGCTGCCGATAACGGAATCCCGGTGGTTGGCGTATCGGAGACCCTTCAACCAGTCGACGCCACCTTCCAGGAGTGGCAGCTGGCCCAGCTGCTGACGCTGCAGAATGCATTGAACGCCCAATCGCTGACACACTAGGCACCATGGCACCGAGTGACCGGGCGCGCGCAGCTATCGTCGCTGATGATGTGGCGGCAACCTACGGCCGAAGGCTGATCTGGCGGGGAGCGAGCTTCACGATCGAGCCCGGTGAGTTCATCGTGGTGCTGGGGCCCAACGGCAGCGGCAAGTCAACGCTATTCCGGCTCCTCCTCGGCCTGATCCCGCCCGCGGCGGGGACGCTGGCGGTGCTCGGGCAGCGCCCACGACGTGGCAATGCCCAGGTCGGGTATGTGCCCCAGCGTCGCGAGCTCGATCGCGACACCCCGGTGCGCGGGCGGGACTTCGTCCACCTCGGCTTCGACGGGCATCGCTGGGGGTTCGAACTCCCCGGCGTCGCCAGGGCCGCCCACCGTCAGGTCGATGAGGCGATCGAGGCGGTCAACGCGGAACCGTACGCCGATCGCTCGATCGGCCGGCTCTCAGGCGGCGAGCAGCAGCGGCTGCTCCTGGCCCAGGCGCTCGTTGGCAATCCCCGGCTGCTCTTACTGGACGAACCGCTGGCCAGCCTCGACCTGCGCAACCAGGTCGGCATTTCCGAGCTGGTGGCCTCACTGGCCCGGACGCTACAGCTGACCGTGCTGCTGATCGCCCACGACATCAATCCGCTGTTGCCGGTGGTCGATCGCGTCCTCTACGTGGCCCACGGCGGCGTGGCGATCGGCAAGCCCGTGGACGTCATCACCGGACCAACCCTGAGCCGCCTTTACGGCTCGCCGATTGAAGTGCTCCACGACAGCCATGGGCACATGTTTGTCGTTGGTCTGGAGGCGGAGAGCGGCCATCACGAGGCAGAACCCGCACGATGACCGGGCTCCTGCTCATCATGCCCTATTTCGGATGGGACCTGGTTCGGGACGTCCAGGAACTGTTCCGTTATCCCTTCATGCAACATGCCTTCGAGGCCGGGACGATCGTGGCGTTGACCGCGGGCGTGATCGGCTATTTCGTCGTGGTCCGCGGGCTTTCGTTTGCGGCCCATGCCCTGTCGCATATCGGCTTCGCCGGGGGGACCGGCGCGGTCCTGCTGGGCCTGCCGCTGATCGGCGGCCTGCTCGTCTTCACGATTGCGGCCGGCGCCGTCATGGGCGCGTTAGGGCAGCGACTTCGTGGCCGGGACGTCACGATCGGCATCGTCATGGCCTGGTCGCTTGGGTTGGGCGTGCTCTTCCTTGCCCTGTTCAATGGGGCCGCGAGCACCGCCGTCAGCATCTTGTTTGGCACCATCCTCGGGATCGCGACGCGGGACGTCGTCCTCACGGCGATCGCGGGGGCGATCACGCTGGTCGCGCTCGCCGCCATGTACCGGCCGCTGTTGTTCGCCAGCCTCGATGACGAGGTCGCCCAGGCCAAAGGCGTCCCGGTGCAGGCGCTGTCGATCGCCTTCATGGTGATCCTTGCGATCGCGGTCTCGGAGGCGGTGCAGGTGGTGGGCGTGCTGCTGATCTTCGCGCTCATCGTCACCCCGGCGGCGATCGCCGAGCGCTTCACCATCCGGCCGAGCCGCGGCCTGCTGCTATCGGCGACGCTGGCCGTGCTCTTCACCTGGGCGGGGCTGACGATCGCCTACTATCTCCCCTACCCGGTCAGCTTCTTCATCACAACGATCGCGTTTTGGAGCTATCTGCTGGCGCGGTTGGTGAGCTCCTTGCGCTTGCGAGTCGCAACCGGTTTCCCCCGCCCATGGCGTGAGGAGCAGTTCCGGCACTCACCATAAAAGTCCAGCGTCGCGTGGTCGACGCGAAAGCCGCGCTCGTGCGCAATCGACGCGGCGAGCGGCGCGACGGCGTCCTCGCCCAGGTCCTCGACGTTACGGCAGGTGGTGCAGATCAGGTGATGGTGGTGGCCCGGCTCGCACCACACGTAGGCCGAGACGTGGCCCGGGCGCTCGAGCCGCTGGGCGAGCCCGGCGGCAACCAGTCGATCGAGCGAACGGAAGACCGTGGCGCGCCCAATATAAGGATGGCGACGCCGAACCCGGTCGTAGACCTCCTGCGCCGAGGCCTCTTTTCCGGTCTGTGACAGCAGGCCGGCGATGGCCAGCCGCTGCGGCGTCAGCCGGACGCCGGTCTGCTGCAGGGCTGCCTGGGTTGGAGTCTCAACCATCACCAAATGATACTGCTCAAGATTCGAGAAATCCCACCGTTACTCCGGGATGGCCACAGTGCCGGCGGCCCTCCGCGTCCATCAGGATCGGTCGGTCACGGCGATTGCGGCGGCCGGCATCATCGTTCCCGCCGTTGTCTTCGCCTGGCTGCAGATGCATCCCACCGCCGACGCTTCAGTCCAGGTTCCTGTACAGCATTTTGTCATCGTCACGGCGGTGTCGCTACTCGCCTTTGCGCTCGCCGTCCTCCTCGCGGTGGCAGCGATGCAGATCGCCCAGTACCGGGCGCTCTTCCTCTGCCTGGGCTTCATGGCGATGGGCGGGATCTTCGCGGTCCACGGCATCGAAACGCCCGGCATCCTCGGTGATGGCGAAGCGCTGGAATACGCGGGACGCATCGTTGGCATCTCGGCGTTCCTCAGCCTCTTCGTTCCTGCGCTCTTCTTCGCCGCCAGCTACACCCCGTTGACCGCGGCGTTCGAGCGCCGGCTGCCGTTCTCACCGGCCGGCTGGCTGATCGTCGTCCTCGGCGGCGCGCTCGCTACGTATGGCGGTCTGGCGTTGCTCAGCAGCGAGTGGATCGCGGCGCTGCCGTTCGGCACCAAGCCCTATTCCTACGCGATGGCGGCGAGCACGATCGGCCTTCTACTCTTCTCCGCGGTGCAGCAGGCCCGCTCCTACCGGATGGCGCACCTTCCGCTGCAGGCGGTCCTGCTGGTGGCTTTCCTGCTGCTCGCGGAGGCGCAGGTCATCATGGTGCTGGGCACGGTGTGGAAGCTCTCCTGGTGGGAGTATCACGCGCTGATGCTGGCCGGCGTGGGCCTGGCCTGCTGGTCGGTCGCGGTCCAACGCGCCCGCGGGCAGTCGTTGCGCTCCATGGTCGAGGCGACGCTCGATCTGGAAATCAAGGTCGGCACCGAGCTCGAGCATGTCGATACCATCGCCGCGCTGGCCGCCGCAGTCGAAGCCCGGGATGAGAACACCAAGGGGCACAACCTACGGGTCGCCGAGCTCGCGGTGCAGATCGGTCGAGCGATGGGGCTGCCCAATGAGACGCTACGCACGCTTGCTCGCGCCGGACTGCTGCACGACGTGGGGAAGATCGGAATCCCAGACTCGATCCTGAGCAAGCCCGGCGCCCTCGATCCGGGGGAATGGGTCGTGATCAAGCGGCATCCGGAGATGGGCCACGCCATCCTCTCGCGCGTCGATCGTCTTCGGCACGAAGCGGAGATCGTCATCGCGCATCACGAGCGACTCGACGGCAGCGGCTATCCGCGCGGTTTACGCGGCGATGCGATTCCCATCGAGTCGCGGATTCTCGCGGTCGCCGACACCTATGACGTGCTGGTCTCGGATCGACCCTATCGCAAGGCGTTCGGGCGAGAACACGCGGTCAAGATCCTGCGTGAAGAAAGTGGCAGCCATCTCTGGGAGCCGGCGGTCCGGGCGTTGCTCCGCAGCCTGGGCGAGCGGCTCCAGGAAGCCGCCTAGCAGCGGCTCAGGCCGATGTCGTCGACGGGGTGCCCTTCAGCTGGCCGGCGAGCGAGCCTGCCTGCTTCGCGAGCCCTAGCCTCGTGACCCCGAGCTCATCCTCCACGGTCGCAAGCAGGGAGAAATGGTCGAGTGGCCTGGCGATCGGCCCCTTCAGGTTGCTGGCGAGGACGAGCAGGGCGACGCGGCCGTCACCGGCGCTCGACTCGTCCCAGGTGATCAGCAGCGTGCCACCCTCTTGCCAGGCGGCAGATCCGGTGATCTCGGGCACCACCTGAGAGAGCCACTGGTCGGCCTGGGCGACGCCACAGTCGTGCCCGTCGTTGCAGAGCCCCGGCGTGATCCAGGCCAGTTGCGGCGTATTCCCGCTGAGGTCGCTGGCCAGCTGCGTCATCGGAACGACGTTGGCCGGGCATTGGCCGCCGTAATAGGCGAAGGGATTGTGCTTCAGCGCGTAGGGATAGGGGCTGTTGAAGCAGTCGCCCGTGAAGCCCTCGAAGTACGCCTTCCAGGAAACGCCTGCTGCCGTCAGCTGATCGCCGACTCCTGACGCGGGGAGGCTGTGGTAGTTGTCATCCTGGACGCCCCAGGTTGAGCCAGAGGTCATCGCCAGGTAGTTCGGCAGGCTCGGACTGCTCACGTCGTGATAGTTGGTGGCGACGGCGTACTGGCTGGCCAGGCTGCTGATGTAGGGCTGCGCCAGCGCGCGCCCGTATGAAGCGTTTTCAAGCACGATCACGAACACATGCTTCGGCGATGGCGTCGGTGTTGGAGTTGGCGACGTTTTGGGCGTCGCCGGGGCCGACGGCTTCGACTGGGCAACCGGCTGGCAGGCCGCACTGAGCAACAGGATGGCGACCGAAATTCCGGTCAGCCGGCGGATAGGGCCGATATCACAAATCATGGCAGCCGAGGCTGAGCGGAGGCTGAAGAAGGGATGAGGAGGCGCTAAGAGTCGCGCAGCAGCTTGAACGCCGTCACGCCGGTCTTCATCCACTCGGGCGAATCGAGCCAGTTCTCGACACCCCAGAGTAAGTACGCGCTCACCCCATGGCCGCGATAGGCCAACGCGCTGGAGAGCAGATCTCTGGTCGCGAATCCTGCGGTTCCAATCCAGGGGCTGCCCTGCATCTCGGTCACCCAGAGCGCCCGCCCCGTCTTCTGCGCCTGCGACTGCCAGAAATCGAGCGATTCCTCCTTCCAGGCGATGCGGGTGCTGGCGCTGATCACGGCCAGCGGCGTCGACTCGGTGACGACGTAGAGGTCGAGGCCGAGCGTGTCGCCCACCGTCAGCGCCTGGGCCGGATGCCCAACCGGCTTGGCGCCCGGCAGGTGCGAGTAGAGCCACCCGAGCGGACTGGCGCCCTCCACGTCGAGCGAGACGTGGGAAGAATTGAAGGTGGTCACCACCACTTCGTGGACGAGGTCGATGGAGCGCAGCAAGTCGACCTCCGAACGCACGGTCGATTGCGACAGGGCGCTATTGGTCACCTGGTCGACGGGGATGTTATCGAGCGGCTCGTTCTCGACCTGCCAGGCACGCAGCAGCGGTAGGCCGGTGTACCGGCGAAAGGTCGTCTGCAGGTACCGGCGGTAGCTCGGCATTCCGATCAGCGTCTCGAGCTTGTGCACCTTGCTTGTGTCCACCCATGCCGGGAGGTGGACCTCCGGAAAAACCAGATTACGGGCACCGACCACCAGCACCACCTCGGTGTGACGCGATCCCTTTTTTTGGTTATGGGTGTTGATGGTCTGGATCAGTCGGTCGACTTCCCGGTAGTCGAAGGTCGTCGCGGATGGTGCCACCGATTCCCAGTACACCGGTAGCCGGACGATATCGGGCTGCAGCGCCTGCAGCAGCCTGGCAAGCGCGTCGTCGGCGGGCAAGCCATCGGTCACGGCCATTGGGCTGAAGGAGAACCCGACCAGCGGGGGGTTGAGAACCGGGGGCGGCGGGTCGACGGCCAGCGTCGGGAAGGCCGCCGCCGGAACGGCCACGGCAATTCCGGCGCAGCTGACCAGCATCGCCAGGCGGGCGATGGCGCGCAGCCGGGTAAAGCGTCTCCCTCGCTTCCCCATCTTTGGCCATCATGCCGCAAACACGTAAGAAGACCCTGAGCCCGAGTTGGCTCGTTAAACTCGGGCGGTGCGGCCAGTCAATCGGCGCCCGAAGCATAGGCAGCGTGGCTGAAGCACCGCTGGCAGGGATTCGCGTCCTCGAGGTTGGCAACTACATGGCCGCTCCCTACGCCGGCATGCAACTTGCCGACCTGGGAGCCGAGGTGATCAAGATCGAGAACCCCAACGGCGGCGACGTCGTCAGAGGCCTCGGCCCTTTTGTCGACGGCGAAAGCTCGCCATTTATCCGCCTGAATCGCAATAAGCGATCGCTAGCTCTTGACCTCAAGACGGAGGAAGGCAAAGGAGTCTTTGGCAGGCTGGCGGCGACCGTGGATATCATCCTTGAGAATCTGCGCCCGGGCACGATGCGGCAGCTCGGGCTCGATGATGCCTCGCTCCGTCCAAGCAATCCGCGTCTCATCTACGTCGCCGCGTCCGGTTGGGGACAGGACGGCCCGCTCAAGGATCAGCCGGGCCTCGACATCATGGCCCAGGCTCGCTCTGGCCTGATGAGTATCACGGGGATGCCCGCCGGCGACCCGGTCAAGGTTGGAGTTCCGATCTGTGACCTCGTCTGTGCGCTCTACGGGACGCTGGCGGCGGTGGCCGCGCTTTACGAACGGCAGAAATCCGGGCACGGCCAGTTCATCGATGTCTGCTTGCTCGAGTCGGGTGTCTCGTTCGCCATCTGGGAGGCGGGAAAGTACTTTGCCAACGGTGAGATTCCACGACCGCTCGGATCCGCGCACCAGACCAATGCTCCCTATCAAGCGGTCCGGTCCGAGGACGGGTGGTTCACGATCGGCGCGGCAACGGACAAGACCTGGATCGCGTTCTGCCGCGCGCTCGGTCTGCAGGCGATGCTCGAAGATCCCCGGTATCGCGACATGAACCTGCGCCATGAGCACCGGGATACGTTGATCGCGTCGATCGAAGAGCTGACCGTCGCCCGACCGACGGCGCACTGGCTGCGGTTGCTCGAGGCGGCAGGCGTCCCCTGTGCTCCGATCCAGGATTACGGTCAGGTCTTCACCGACGAGCACCTGCTGGCGCGCACCTACTTCTGGGACGCGCCGCACCCGACCCTGGGCGCGGTACGCCAGCTCGGGTCGCCGATGCGATTCTCGCGGACGCCGGTGCGGCGTGACGTTGCCGGCCCGCGGCTTGGCGAGGATTCGGCCGATATTCTCAACGAGCTCGGCTATAACCCTGAGGAGATCGATCGGCTATTGACAAAAGGGGTTATCGGCATCGCCGAGACCGTTTCGTCGCAGTGAGTAACCCGAGTCCAAACGCCTCGAGCGACGACGAGCTGCTGCTCGAGCGCAAAGGCAACGTCCAGTGGATCGTCTTCAACAGGCCGCAGGCGCGCAACGCGCTGACCTGGCAGATGTACGACCGGCTCGGCGAAGTCTGTGACGTCGTCAACGGCGACGAGTCGGTCCGCGCCGTCGTTCTCACCGGCGCTGGCGGCCAGGCCTTCGTGGCCGGCACCGATATCAGCCAGTTCCGCGACTTCCGCACGGAAGAGGACGCGCTGCGCTATGAGGCCGGTGGCACGAAGTTGATGGAGGCCCTGGAATCGGTACGGGTGCCCACGATCGCCGCGATCGCCGGCGCCTGCACTGGAGCCGGAGGCGCGATCGCCGCGGCCTGCGATCTGCGCATCGCCTCGCCTTCCGCCCGCTACGGCTTTCCGATTGCCAGGACGCTGGGCAACTGCCTCTCGATGTCCAACTACGCGCGGGTCAGCGCCATCATCGGGGTCGCGCGCCTCAAAGACCTGATCATGCGGGCGCGCCTGATGGATGCCCACGAGATGCTGGCGGCGGGGATGCTCACCGAAGTGACAAGGGACGAACCGTCGCTTGTCCGTCGGGCGCAGGAGATCGCCGAGGAGGTCGCCGCCAATGCGCCGCTCACCCTCTGGGCCACCAAAGTTGCGCTGCGGCGCCTTCGCGACGGGACGATGCCTGAAGACGCCGACACTGACTTGATCGTGCGCTGCTACATGTCGCGGGATTTCCGCGAGGGCGTGGAGGCGTTCCTCGCCAAACGCAAACCCGTCTGGACAGGAACGTAGCCGGCCCTGCTTCGGGAACCTTTGTATTCTCATTCGAGGAGGTCACAAGATGGACCGAGATCCCTCGGCGAACAAGCATGAAGGCGAGACCGAGCCGGGCGTGGAAGGCCGGCCGGACATTGGGCCCGACGAGGCGGACCACGTTGACATCGAAGGGGAGAAACTCAGCCGACCGGATTACGAAGAGGGCAGTCCAGACATCAAACCGTGACGGCGGGTGGAAGAGTGCGAGCTCAGCTGCGGCGCCTATTCGGCATGGAGAACGGACGTGACCCGTGAGCGCGCAGCCCACTGCGCCGGGATGAAGGCGCCGAGCAGCGCAAGGCCGATACCGGCGAGCACGAGCAGGGCGAGAAGCAGCGGCGAGAAAACGGCGTAGAAAGACGCCGGCAACTCGGTGCGCGAGGCGATCTGGCCCATGTCCTCGAGGATCGCATGATGCAGGGTCAGCCCGACCGGAATCCCCAGGATGCCCCCAACCGCTCCGAGGATCACGACCGATGCCAGGACGACCGCGACCGTCTGCCGTGGGGTCATGCCGATCGCCTTGAGGATCGCGATATCCCGCGCCCTTTCTCGAGTGTTCAGCACCACGGTATTGAAGACGCCGGAGGCGGCGATCGCCAGCAGGACGATGGCCAGCGTGGCAAGGACGCTGTCGATCAGGATGAAGGCCGAGTCCGCGCCGGACTTGTTGGGCGATTCCGCGTAGATCGCGTCGGGGCCGCCGGCATGCGTCAGCGCTCTTGCATATGTGTCCGCGTCGATGCCGGGCTTTAGTTGCACTTCATATTGGTTGGCCTCAGCCGTCGGCCCGAGATTGCTCGAATCGGCACGGAGCAACATGTTGTCGTTGGTCTGGTCCAGGATCACCCCCACAATCCGAATCGTGACCGTCCGGTCGGGAAGCGCGATCGTCGTCCGCTGGCCAACCTGCAGGTGGGCAGCCGTCATCAGCGCCGTCGGCGCGACGGCCTCGCCCGGGCCACGGAACCAGCGGCCGTGAATGAGCGCGTAGCCGAGCCATGAGGAGTCACCGCGATAGGTGTAGAGGGCGACCGGTTGGCCGAGACCCGACATCGCGACGTCGTTCTCGCGCTCGGCGACGAACCGAGCCGTTCCCGACTGGCTGCGAATCAGCTGGCTGATGGCCTGGTCGCTACTGCCCTGTCGCTGCACCAGGACCTGGACCTGGCTGGTTCGGGTGAGAGCGGCGGCCACCCTGTTGAGTGACTGCTGCAGGCCCAGTACGAACGTCACGCTGGCCACGCCAATCAACACCGCGATCACCGTGATCATCGATCGCCAGGGACGGCTGAACGATTGGGCGGCGCCGAGCGTAAGCGGGCGACCCAGGGGAAGCCGCGCGAGCCACCGGTTGAGGCGCGCGCTGCCATCGGTTCGCGGTGACGTCGCACTGGCGATGACCTCCGCAGCCGGGATGCGACCGGCACGCAGCGCCGGGAAAAGCGCCGCCAGGACGACGATCGTCAGCACGCCCGCGAGGCAGAGCGCATCCACCGCGGGAGCGACGGCGAACGTGACGGGCAAACCAAATCCGGATGCCGCATCTTCGATCAACGGCTGACTGGCGACAACGCCGAGCGGGATGCCGAAAAGCACGCCAGCGAGCGCCGGAGCCAGCACCTGGGCGAGCAGCCCTGAGGTCACCTGCACCGGCGTGAATCCGACCGCCTTCATGATGCCGAGGTCTCGCAGTCCGGCGATGACCGCGCCGGTCACGACGTTGGCCACGATCAGCGCCGAGGCGATCAAGGCGAAGGCACTGAGAGCGAGCAGAAATGGAATCATTACTGCTTCCGTGATCGCGGCGTTGCGCTTGATCTGAAGATAGTTCTGGGTGCTGATCGTGGCCCCCTGCGGCAGCGAGGCGGCGATCGCGTTCGTCGCCGACGTGACCTGCGCGTCGGTGCTCGCCCGGCGCAGCCGGTAATACATGCTGTACGAGGCCGCCTCGGCCGGCTTGCCCGCAACGGGGGCGGCGATCTCGTTCGGAAGCTGCTGCGGCAGCACCCAGACGTCGACATGGTCGGCGACGGCGGTCGCGACGCCAACCACAGTCAACGGCGGAATGCCGGGCGCGTCGGGCGTCAGCACCGTTCCAATCGGATCGTCGTGACCGCCAAGGTTGCTCGAGATCACTGCCTCGCCAGCCGCCCGCACCCAGCGGCCGGACTCGATCGATATCCGGTCCACCGCCGTATCGGCGCGGTTGCGCCCCTGTAGCGTGAGGACCCGGTCGCCGCCATTCATCGTGATGCCGACACCCAACTCAGAAAACGGGCCGCTGGCCTCACTGACGGTCCCCAGGGTTGCAGTTGCCGCGACTTGCTGCGCCGAAACGCGGCGCGAATCAAAGGACATCACGAGATGGGCACCGTTCGCCTGCTGGAAAGCCCGGTCGAAGGGACCGTTGACCTCCACCAGCAGGCTGAGCGCGAGCGTCCCGGCAAAACTCGCCAACGCCACGACCAGCAGGATGATGGTCGATTGCAGCTTCCGCCGGCGAAGGTCGGCCAGCGTCTTTCGAATCGTGGCGTTCATTGGACCGCCACCCGGATTGCGGACGAACTGTCATCGGTGACCTGGCCGTCGACCAGGCGGATCACCGCGCTGGCGTATTTCTGGGCGACACGATGATCATGCGTGACGAGGAGAATCGTCTGACCGCCTCGGTTGAGGTCCGCGAGGAGGTCCATCACCTGCTCGCCGCTATGGGTATCGAGCGCGCCGGTTGGCTCGTCGGCGAGCAGCAGCACCGGCCTGTTGATGATGGCGCGCGCCACGGCGACGCGCTGGCGCTCTCCCCCACTCAGCTGCGCTGGGTATTTGCGCGCTTGATCGGCGATGCCCAGTTGGTCGAGCAGTTCATGTCCGCGCTCGAGCGCGTGCCGCCGCGGCATACCGGCGAGCTCGGCGGGGATCAGGACGTTGTCCAGGGCGGTCAGGTTGTTCAGAAGGTTGAAGAACTGGAAGATCAAGCCGATCTTTACCCTGCGGTAGCGGGCCAGGGCCGCCTCGCCGAGCCGGCTGAGCTCGATGCCGTCCAGCGTCACGACGCCGCTGGTCGGGCGGTCGAGCCCTGCGACCAGGTTGAGCAGCGTCGACTTGCCGCTGCCCGACGGGCCCATGATGGCGGTCACTCGGCCCGCCGGAATTCGAAGGGAGACCTGGTGTAAGGCGGGCTCCGTCGACCTGGAGCCGTACCGCTTGGTGACGTCAGAGAGCTGGACGAGCGTTTCCATAACCGCCTCCTTGCTGGATGTGGGACAAGACTGCGGGCGGGCGGCACCCGGCGGCGTCGTCTCCCTGGAGGAATCTGCATACATCGCGGGGATGACGCGCCGCGAGCCGAACGGAACTAGAGTTCAGGCGTGGAACGGATATGGGCCGCCGGGCGAGACCTGCGCGAATTGCCGGCGTTCTGGTGGGACGTCGGGCTGGCCGCCGTCCTCACCCTCTTCACCCAGTTGGTGGGCAACTATGTCGGGGACGACAGCTGGGATCGCATCCCGGCGTTGTTTCTGACCATTCCCCTCGCCTGGCGGCGCAAGCGTCCAGTGCTGGTGTTCTTCATCGTCCTGGCGGCGGTCTTCCCGGCCGGATATCTCAATCCCGCGGCGGCGATTGCTTCCAGCGTCGTCGCCACCTACTCGGTCGCTCTCTACAGTCGGTATCGATGGGTGTCGCTCGGCGCGGTCCTCGTGGAGGCCATCCTGATCCTGGCGGTCTTCGGCGGGGCCCTCCCACCCCTACCTGAGTTCAGCGGCCCGTTCGCGATCCTGTTGCCGGCCTGGCTCGTCGGCAACGCCCTGCGGATCCGCCAGCTTCGCGCCGACCTCTTCGAAACCCGCGCCCGCCAGCTGGAACAGCAGCAGGAGCAAGCGCGCCAGGCGGCCATCCTCGAGGAGCGGGGCCGGATCGCGCGTGAGCTGCATGACGTCGTCGCCCACAGTGTCAGCATGATGGTGGTGCAGGCGGGCGCGGCCCGACAAGTCTTGAAGCAGGGGCACGCGCTAGCACCGGAAGCGACTGACTCGATGCTCGCCGTTGAAGCGAGCGGACGCGCGGCGCTGAGCGAGCTCCGCCATATGCTGGGAGCGCTCAGTACCAATGGCTTTCCGGCCGCATCGAAGCCCACGTCGGAGCCCGAGCCGGGTATCGCTCCGCAGCCTGGCCTCGGTCAGCTCGATGCGCTGGTGCAGCGCGTTCGCGACGCAGGCCTGCCAGTCACGGTCAGAACCGAGGGGGAGCCGACGCCACTCCCGGCCGGCATCGATATCGCCTCCTATCGGATCCTCCAGGAGTCCTTGACGAATGCCATGAGATATGCAGCGGGTGCGCCGACCGAAATCAGGCTGCATTATCGCGACACCGAACTGAAGCTCGAGGTACTCGATGACGGGCCGGGAACCGGCCGAGCCGATGGAGCGCCCGGTCATGGACTGGTCGGGATGCGGGAACGCGTCGCGATCTTCGGTGGCAGGCTGGAAGCGGGGCCACGGCTTGAGCGTGGCTATGCGGTTCGAGCCTGGCTGCCACTGCACCCCGTGGATATGTGAGTCACGCCAGGCCAATCCGAATCGTGCTGGCCGATGACCAATCGCTGGTTCGGGGAGGCTTCCGCATGATCCTCAGCGCGCAGCCGGATATGGAGGTCGTAGGCGAAGCGACCAATGGCGAGGAAGCGATTGGCAGCTGGCGCCAGCTGCGGCCCGACCTGATCCTGATGGACGTGCGCATGCCGAAGCTCGACGGCCTCGAGGCCTCTCGGCGAATCCTGAAAGATGGGGGCGACGGCACGCGGGTCGTCATCCTGACCACCTTTGACCTCGATGAATACGTCTACGCGGCGCTGCGCGCCGGCGCCAGCGGGTTTCTCCTCAAGGACCTGACGCCCGAGCAGCTGGTCTCCTCGATCCGCATCGTCCTGAACGGGGACGCGTTGCTGGCACCATCGATCACCCGGCGATTAGTCGAGCGTTTCGCTCGCCCGGATACAACTTCGCGCGGGACCGCCGACCTTTCGACGTTGACCGCCCGGGAATTGGAAGTCCTGCGGTTGATGGCGCGCGGGCTGAGCAACGCCGAAATCGCCGAGCGCCTTTTTCTGAGTGAGACGACGGTCAAGACCCACGTCGCGCGAATCTTGCCCAAGCTGGACCTCCGCGACCGCGTGCAGGCGGTGGTCTTCGCTTATGAGTCTGGCTTGATCACCCCCGGCGACTGAGCGCTAGGCTCCCGTCACGTCCCGACGCTGAAAGATCAAGAGGCCGAGCAGCGTGAAGATGACCAGGTAAACGACGAGTGTGATGACTCCGCGGCCGGCGGAGACGAGCGGCGCGCCTGCTTCAGAACCCCGATAGCTGAGCGGAAAACTCGCGTTGACGGCGCTGGCATTGACGCCGGGAAGGAACTTGAGGATCTCCTTGACGCCGGACACGTCGCGGAGCAACTGGGCAACGAGCGCCTCGCCGACAAAGAGATAGGTCAGCCCGCCTCCGATCGCGGCCGCCGTACTGCGAAACGCGATGCCCAGAAACATGCCGAAGACCGTCCAGACCGCGAGCTGCAGCCAGAGCGCGCCGAAGCCCTTCAGTAACGTCGTGGTCGATGGCCAGCTGCTGGTGCTGCCATCGATGCTGACCAGGATGTAGCTGGTCACCGCCGCGGCTGCGAGGACGGCGATTGTGATCAGCAACGTGGTGATCGCGAGGTTCAGGAGCTTTCCCAGAAGCACCGAGGTCCGCCCCGGTTTCTGCACGAGGATCGTTTGCACGGTCAGCCAGCCGTACTCGCTGGCGGTGCTCAGGCCGCCCATGATGATCATGATCGCGGCGCCCAGCGAGGTCATCGAGCTGAACACGTTGGGCAACAGGTTCTCGGGGAAGGTCTCGCGCTTCAGCACGCTCGCGGGAATCCGGCTCTGGAAATTCCGCGGCGGATGGGTGAGGATGACGTAGCTCAGCACGTATCCAAAGGCGAGCAGGAGCACGACCAGGATGCCGAAAAGGATCCAGTTGGCCCACCGCTTTCGCGATTTGAGAAGCTCGGCGCGATAGCTCGCGATCATGAAGCGCCACCACCCTGCCCTCCCCCGGAGGGGGATGGGGTTGAAGGGGCCTTTTCGGTCAGCTGGAGGAAGACATCCTCGAGCGACTGCTCGGACATCCGCAGCTCGCTGACGTCGACCCCATCGGCGACCAGCCGGCGATTGATTGAGGCCGCCTGCGAGGGATCGACTTGCAAAGACAGCACCCCATCTTGCTCGGAGACCCGATCCCGACTGAACACGGCCTCCACCAGGCGGCGAGCCTGATCGAGCGGAGTGGCACGGATGAGCAGCGCGTGCCCACCACGCGATCGCATTTCCTCGATCGTGCCTTCAGCCACGAGTCTTCCCGCGGTGATTACGCCCACCCGATCGCAGGTCAACTCGACCTCGTTGAGCAGGTGGCTCGAGAGCAGCACGGTGCGGCCGTCGCGGCGAAGTTCCTTGATCAGCTCGCGCATCTCGACCGTTCCCTGCGGATCCAGGCCGCTGGTCGGCTCGTCCAGGATCAGGAGCTGCGAGTCCTTCAGGAGAGCGGCCGCAACCCCGAGACGCTGTTTCATCCCGGTCGAGTAGGTCTTGAACTTGTGACGTGCCCGATCCTCCATGTCGACCTGCTCCAGCGCGGGATCGATGCGGGATGCCGGCACCCCGCCGTAGCGCGCCACCACGCGCAGGTTGTCCAGCCCGGACAGGTAGGGATAAAAGGCCGGCGTCTCGACCATCGCTCCCATGCGGGTAAGACTCAATGGACTGCCAGGCGATGCGCCGGCAACCACCGCCGTGCCCGAGGTTGGATGCAGCAGCCCGGAAAGCATCCGCAGGGTGGTCGTCTTTCCGGCGCCGTTCGGCCCGAGAAAGCCATAGACCTCGCCGGTGCGCACGCTAAGGTTGAGGTCGCTGACTGCAAGCACGCCGGTGCGATATCGCTTGGTCAGGCCGTGGGTCTCCACCGCCAGGGTCTGCGCCATGCCCACCTCCTCGCCTTAAGAATAAGCTGTGTCGAACCCAATGAAGTGGATCACCCGAGCCAACGCCAACGTCGATCGAATTGCGTGTCCCTGGTTGATCGCGCGCTTTATCGACCCTGACGCCGAATTCCTTTTCGTTCCTGGACCCGAGGTCATGGCGACGGCCGAGCGCGAAGAGGCGATTCCCTTCGACGTCCCGGATGTGGAACTCGGCCACGTGGATGGGCGCTGCAGCTTCGAGTCGATCGTCCTGAAGTACGGATTGAAGGATCCCGCCTTGATACGGCTGGCCCGAATTGTGCATGGCGCCGACGTCAGCGCTGATGTCAGCCTGACCGCGGAGTCGGCGGGCTTGAACGCGATTGCCAGAGGCTTTGCTCTGCTGCACGCCGAGGACGACCACGAGAAAATCCGGCTGGAGACGCCGATGTACGACGCCCTCTACACGTGGTGCAAGAGCCTGACGGGGCAGGTGGTCGCGCCCGCCACGATCGTGGCTAGAAAATAGCGGCGGCCGACCCTGCCCGCCGCGATCTTCGGCTGATCCTCGCCGCCCGGCTGCTGCGAGGCGCCGCCTTCGGCATGTCGGCGGTCTTGATCGGCTTGCATCTCGAGCGGCTTGGGTTGTCCGCCGGCGGCATCGGGCTGATCCTGACCATCGCTCTGCTCAGCGCCGCGGTTACCGGGCTAGCGGCCGCCAACCTCTCATCGAGGATCGGCCGCCGCTACACGCTGGCGCTGGCCGGCATCCTGATGGCCGTCACCGGCGCCGACCTGGCAGTGGCCAGCTCGCCGGTCCTGATCGGCATCGCCGCCATCACCGGAATGTTGGGAACCGCAAGCATCGATCTGGGTGCCTATGCGTCGGTCGAACAGGCGTCTCTGGCTGAGTCCGCTGAACCTCGCCGGCGGAATCTCGCCTTTGCCCGCTATTCCCTGACTGGCGGTCTTGCGACAGCCGCGGGCGCCGCCCTGGCGGCAACCGCGACCGACCTCCCGCGTGGGCGCCTGCTGTTTGGCGGTTACGCGCTGGTTGGCGCGGTGACGGCGACTCTGGCGTTGCTGCTTTCCGCACGCGCCGAAGGCCCGGTTAGCAGCGCGTCGCTGTCTGCCGCTCAGGTTCGAGTCCTGGCGCCGCTATCGGCACTGTTCGCCGTCGATGCCGTGGGTGGTGGCCTGGTGGCGAATGCGGTCATCGCCTACTGGCTCCACGTGCGCTTTGGGGCCAGTGCCGCGGCGCTTGGCTCGACCTTTACCGCGATTGCGCTCCTCCAGTCGGCCTCCTATGAGGTCTCGGGCCGCCTTGCCAATCGCATCGGCTTGATCCGCACGATGGTCTTCACCCATGTTCCGAGTAACGTGCTGCTCGCCCTGGTCCCGTTGAGCCCAACCCTGCCGTGGGCGATTGCGATCCTGTTTGCACGTTTCAGCCTGTCGCAGATGGACGTGCCGGCGCGCCAGGCATACGTCGTCTCCATCGTCCAGCCCGCCGAACGAGCTGGAGCCGTCGCCTTTACCGGGCTGGTTCGCGGATTGGCGCAGGCCGCCGGACCACTGATCTCCGGCGCCGCCATCCAGGGGGCCGTCCTGGGTCTCCCCTTCTACCTGGCGGGCGGCCTGAAACTGGCCTACGACGGAACGCTGTACCTCGCCTTCCGCAACCGGCGCGGCGAACACGAAACCGTCGGGTAACCAGCCGGGTGCCATCAGGTCGTCGGCCACCCAGCATCAGGTCCTGATGTGTCCCGATCATGGGCATAAATAAGAGTGAGATGAAACGCATTCCCGCCAGTGGCAACGCCGGTCTTGCAGCCTCCGCGATGATCCAGGCGGCGCTCGGCATCGAATTCTTCCTGTCGGGTCTGAACAAGTTCGCAGACCCGAACTTCATCCGGAACTTCAGCCTTTTTGTCGGCGCCAGCCCTGGAACCCATTCCGGCCTGCTGGCACCGCTGATCCATGCGCTGATCCAGCCAAACATCGCCGTCTTTGCTGAGTTGACCCGCTTCAGCGAACTCATCCTCGGGAGCGTTCTCCTGGTCGGTGCTCTCGAAGTCGGACGGCGCCGGCTGTCGGGATCCCTGGCTACCCCCCATCCCTATGAGGCGGCGGTCGCGCTGGTCGCTGCCCTCGCTGGAGTCGCCACCGCCGGTCTCTCGTTGACGATCGCGCTCCTCATGGGCGAGCAGTTACCGACGATCATGCCGGGACGGGCTTTGACGACCGCCATCCCAGTTGAGCTACTGCTGGTCCCACTTGGAATCGCGGTCGCCTGGATGGAAACCGGCCGTTTCCTGGTGCTGCGGAACGACGCGACGGGGAGGAGCCGGCGCCGTTTACGCCAACCCTCCCGGCGCGTCGATGCGAAGGAGGAGGTCGCAGGGGAACGCTCAAAGATCAGTCTGCCCTTTCCGTCGAGCCCGCGTCAATAGGCCGAATTCGAGTAAGCAGGGCGAGCAAACGTTCGTCACGGTTGAGCCCGCTGTACATCACCTATAGCTGAGCTTGCTGGTCAGATCGTGGACGAACCGGTAGCGCGAGCCACGAGCTGCGCGAGCGGTACGCCGTCGAGCGAATCGATCTTGAGATCCGCGGCACTGAGATCGAGGTCGGCGGTCATGGCGTTCGGTACGGCGACGCAGAACATCCCGGCGGCTTTGGCGGCCCGGATGCCATTGCTCGAGTCCTCGAGGGCGATGCCCTGTTCAGGACGAGCTCCAAGACGTTCGAGTGCGACGCGATAGAGAGCGGGGTCAGGCTTCGTCTGTTTCACGTCTTCACGGCAGACGATCGCATCGAAATGCTCGTGGATGCCAAAGCGTTCCAGGTGCTCCATCACCCAGCGGCGGCTCGAACTGGACGCAATTGCCGTTCTCATTCCAAGTCGCCGGGCGTCCGCCAGGTAACGATCGACACCTGGAAGTAATCGTTGGGCGGTCGTCGCCTCCTGGTAATACAGGCGCTCGAGGGCGTTGAACTCCTCGGCATCAAGCGCCTCGCCCATGCGGCGTCCAAGATCGGCGACCGGATCGAATCCACCCGACGCCGTGCCGATGATGGTCAGCCACTGGTCACGCGGCAGCTCATGACCATGTTCACGATAGATGCGCTGCCAAACCTCGAAGATCGGACCCTCGGTATCGACGATCAGCCCATCGAAGTCGAAGATGATGGCGTTGATCAAGCCATTAAAGGTTGCGCTGGAAGAACTCGAGGATGCGACGCTCCATGTCGGCGCGGTCGTGCTCGGAGCGAGGCATGTGTCGCTCGTTCGGGTAGATCAAGGTCTCGAACGGTTTGCCGGCGTCGATCAGCGCCTGCATCATGCGCGCGGTGTGGCGAAAATGCACGTTCTCATCGATCATGCCGTGGATCAACAACAATTTTCCCTGCAGCCGCTCGGCGTGGGTCAGCGGCGAGCCGCGCCGATAGCCCTCGGGATTCTGCTGTGGCGTGCGGAGGTACTTCTCGGTGTAGGCGGTGTCGTAGCCCTCATAAAAGGTCACGGGCGCGCCGGCAACACCCGCCTTGAAGACCTCGGGCGCCTTCAACAGCGCGAGCAGCGTCATGTACCCGCCATAGCTCCAGCCATAGATCCCGACTCGGGAGATGTCGGCAAGGCCGAGGGTGCCGAGCCACCGGACGCCGTCGACCTGGTCTCGGACT